>Ga0081538_10002718_pt1 | contig 16998 bp, 18 predicted proteins | sample TabmetS5T2R1_FD_71022 | JGI IMG/M metagenome (GOLD analysis project Ga0081538, IMG submission 71022) | Tabebuia heterophylla rhizosphere microbial communities from the University of Puerto Rico - S5T2R1 | ecosystem: Host-associated > Plants > Roots > Rhizosphere ... | reverse complement strand
TCCGGAACAAGGTGCAGGAGGGCGTGCCGATCGCGGAACCCCTCGCGGCGAACCCCGTGTTCCCGCCGATGGTCGCGCACATGATCAAGATCGGTGAGGAGACTGGAGAGCTCGAGAAGATGCTCGGCAAGGTCGCCGACTTCTACGAGGAGGAGGTTGACGCCTCCATCTCGGCCCTGACCTCGATCATCGAGCCGCTGATGATGATCGGAGTCGGCTGCATGGTCGGCGTGATCATCATCGCCATGTACCTGCCGATGTTCAAGATGCTCACCCTGATCCAGTAGAGACCGTGCTCTTTACCAACGAGTAGCGCGCCTCATCTGGGCGGATGAGCGATGACCTGAATCCCGCTCATTCGCGCAACTCGAAGACGAGCTCCTCGACCCCGTCGTCGCCGGTGTGCCCGCCGACCTCGACGAACCCGCACTTCTCGAGCACGCGGACCGACGCAACGTTGCTCTTCACCACATGCGCGTGCAGCGGGCGCGCGTCGACGACGTCCAGGAGCTCGGACAGGGCCTGCGTCGCGAGGCCGCGACCCCAGAACTCCCGCCCGATCCAGTACCCGACGAGCGTATGCCCGTCTGCCTCCCAGCACCCGATGTTGCCGGCGACCTCGCCGTCGGAGACGACCGTCCTCGTCACGACGGAGTCGTTCGCGAGCAACTTCGCCCAGTGCGCCGTGAAGGCGTCGCGGTCGCGCGGCGGGAACGCGGCCATCGCCGCCGCCTCCGGGTCGCGCTGGTGCTCGTAGAAGGCCGGCAGATCCGCCTCGACGACCTCGCGCAGCACGCCCACGCCTCAACCGTAGCGCTGTCGCGCAGACCACGGACGTTTGGTTTCCTTCGCAGCGATGAGCGGTGAGGCGGAGGGTGGGTGCGCCTGCGGCGCGGTTCGCTACCGGCTGGCGTCCGAGCCGCTCTTCGTCCACTGCTGTCACTGCCTGAACTGTCAGCGGCAGACGGGAAGCGCCTTCGTCATCAACCTGCTCATCGAGGCCGATCGAGTGGAGGTGGTGACAGGCGAGCCGATGCCGGTCGACGTACCACGCGACGACGGAAGCACGCAGCGGATCTTTCGCTGCCCGTCGTGCCAGGTGGCCGTCTTCAGCGAGTACGGGTGGCCTGAGCTCCTGTTCGTGCGCGGCGGGACGCTCGACGAGCCCTCGGGGATTGAACCGGACGTCCACATCTACACGAGGTCGAAGCTGCCATGGGTGACGCTCCCGAAAAGCACACCGGCATTCGACGCGTACTACGACACCAGGAAGCTGTGGCCGGCCGCAAGCCTCGAGCGCCTCGACGCGATCCGCGCGCTGCGTTCGTGAGACGCGTCTTCGTCCTTTTGCTGGCGGGGCTTCTTTTCGCCGGCTGCCAGGGTGGCGACGACAGGTCGTCGCGCGAGGCCACGACGGTCACCGAGACCACGGCCGAGACGACCACGACAACGACGCCATCTGCGTCCGGTTCGAGTGCCTTCGACCGGATCCCAGACATCGTCGACCGGGTGCAGCCGTCCGTGGTGTCGATCGTCACCCAGTCCGGACAGGGGAGCGGCGTGATCTACCGGGCCGACGGCTTCGTGATCACGAATCGGCACGTCGTCGGCGATGCGACCGACGTCCAGGTCGTGCTCGCGAGCGGCGAGCGTCTGCCTGGGCGAGTCCGTGCCGGCACCGAGCTCTACGACGTCGCTGTAGTCAAGGTCGACCGAGAGGGCCTCCCGAACGCCGAGTTCGTAGGGAGCCTGCCGGAGGTCGGCTCGCTCGCGATCGCCATCGGCAACCCGCTCGGGCTTGAGAACAGTGTGACGGCGGGAATCATCTCCGGCGTCCACCGCGACATCCCGGCGGGTGGAACGACGCCGGCACTCGTCGACCTGATCCAGACCGACGCGGCGATCTCGCCCGGCAACTCTGGCGGCGCGCTCGTGGACAGCGAGGGCCGCGTGGTCGGGATCAACGTCGCGTACCTGCCTCCGCAGGCAGGCGCCGTCTCGCTCGGGTTCGCGATTCCCGCACCGACCGCGACCGAGGTCGCCGATCAGCTGATCGCGCGGGGCCAGATCGACTTTGCGTACCTCGGGATTCAGCCGGTTCAGGTGACGCCGGACCTGAACGCGGGCTTCGACCTCGGCACTGACACTGGTGTGCTTGTCGAAGCGACGGTGGAGGGAGGGCCCGCCCAGCAGGCCGGAATCCAGCGCGGCGATGTGATCGTCCGCCTGGACGACCGGCCGATCGAAACGATGGAAGACCTCTTCGCAGAGCTCCGCGAGCACAAGCCGGGCGAGGCCGTCGACGTCGGGGTCATCCGCGGCGGTGACGAGCGGACAATCGACGTGACGCTCGGCGAGCTACCGCAGGGCTAGATCGTCTCGAAGCTCGCCCGCCGCCGGCCTTCGAGCTCGAACAGCTTGAAGAGCACAAACGCGCCCGCGGCGTAGGCCGCGCCGATGAAGAACTCTGTCCAGACGAGGTCCGAGACCTCGGAGAGCGAGGCGCCGTCGGCGATCTCCCGCGCTGCCTCGATCCCGTGGGTCAAGGGCAGCGCGCGGCCGACGGCCTGGATCCAACCCGGCATGGAGTCGAGCGGGATGTTCACGCCGCAGAAGAGCAGCAGCGAGAAGACGACGAGGTTCGCAAGGAAGAACACGTCGCGCGCGCGGAGCCCGAGCGCCCCGATCACGAGCCCGAGCGAGGTGCACGCGAACGCGCTCACCGCCACGACCACGCCGAGCGCCGGCAGCTGCTCGGCGCCGATCGTGACGTCGAGGAGCAGCCAGCCGACGGCAAAGGCGAAGGCGGATGTGATGATCCCGTTCGCGATCAACGGCAAGGCCCGGCCGAGGAAGAGCGGCAGGCGGTTGGCCGGCGTGGCCATCAGCTGCGAGAGCGTCTGCGTCCAGCGCTCGCCGCCGATCGTCATCGCCATGCCGTAGATCCCGGCCATCGCCGAGAGTTGGACGGCATTCCCGACGACGAAGAACTCGTCGTTCTGCACCTGCGCGTACCGCCCGATGTACGCGAAGAAGAGGATTTGGAAGATTGGCGCGCCGAGCATCGTGGGGATGTACAGCGCCGGCGCCATCCAGTTGAAGAGCGCGCGGTACGAGATGTAGCCGCCGATGAAGAAGATCCGCAGGTTCGTCATGTCAGCGACAGCGTCGCCCGCTCCCGCGCGAGCCGCTCGAAGTGCTGGAGCAGGAAGTGCCCGATCACGAGGTAGACGCCGCCGAGCAGCACGCACATGCCGATCTCCGGCCAGGCGTTGCCGGCGATGGCTGACTCCCGCAGCGCGTTGATCCCCCAGGTCGGCGCCAGCACCCACGAGATCGGGCCGACCCAGGCCGGCAGGAGCGACAGCGATACAAGGAGCCCCGTGGCGAGCCAGACCGGATACTCGAGCAGGTTCGAGAGCGCGTTCGCGTGCCGGTAGAGGATGAAGGACGAGGCGAGCACGAGCCCAAGCAGTCCGAGGCCGATCACGGTCACGGGCAGCGCGACCACGAACGCCATCGGGTCAGCGACGCTCAGCGGCACGTCGAAGAAGAGCCACCCCCAGAGGAGCGTCGCGCTGAGCGAGTAGAGGCCGATCGTCGCCGTCGCCAGTGTGAGCGGGACGATCACCAGCAGGAACGGCGGCGGCACGGCGATGCAGTACTCGAGTGTCCCCTGCCAGCGCTGCCACTGGATCGCGCCGCCCGAGCCGAAGAGCGTCGACGACCAGATTCCCATCATCCCGGCGCCGAGCGCCACATAGAGGAGCGTCCCCGCCCTAGCGCCGGCCTCGAACATGAAGTAGGCAACCGACGCGAAGATGATCGGCTGGATGACCGACGTGAGAATGAAGAATCCGGAGAGCGTGAGGCTCTTGACATGGAACTTCCAGCCGGCCCAGATCAACCGCAGAATGCTCATGCGATCTGGATCGAGGCGCGCTTGCGGCTCCAGTGCTCCATGAAGCGCAGCGCCTGGTAGCCCACGAACGTATAGACGACGCCGATCAGGAATTCGGTTGCGAGCAGACGGTCGACGTCGGCGAGCGACGCGCCCTGCGCCACCTCTCGCGCGGCCTGGATTCCGTGCGTCAGCGGGATGCTGTTTGCGACCGTCTGCATCCAGCCGGGCAGCTCCTCGATGGGCACGTTCGCGCCCGTGAAGATGAGCAGCAGGCCGAAAATGACGTTGTTCAGCACGGCGGTCTCGCGCACGCGAAGGCCGACCGCGGCGCAGATGAGCCCGAGCCCCGTGCACGAGAACGTCGAGATCACGATCACGATCGCAATCGGCGCCCAGGTCGACGGCGGGATGTCGAGGCGGAGGATGAGCGCCGTAACGGCGAGCGAGAACGCCGCGACGAACATCGCGTTCAGGATCACCGGCAGCGCGCGGCCGAGAAAGAGCGGCAGCCGCGGCGAGGGACTGACAAGGATGTAGGCGAGCGTCTGCTGGTTTCGCTCGCCGGCGATCGCATTCGTCATCGCGAACAGGCATGGGACCGACGCGTACTGCACCGCGTTGCCGATCGCGAAGAACTCGTCGTTCTGCACGCCGGCGCTGCGCCCGATGAAGACGAAGAGCAAGATCTGGAAGATCGGCACGACGATCAGGCTCGGCACGAAGATCCACGGCGAGAGCCAGTTGATGAGCCCGCGGTAGGCCGTGATCCCGCCGATGAAGAAGATCCGGAGCGACGTCATGTGAGCGACAGGCTCGCTCTCGCGCGGGCGGCATGGAGCACACGGTCCGTGACGAGCACGCCGATCACGACGTAGGCGGCGCCGAGCAGCAGACACATCGCGATGTCCGCCAATGGCGCGGCGCCGGTCGCCGCGTCGCGGATGGCGTTCATCCCCCAGGTCGGGGCGAGCAGCCAGGAGATCGGGCGTACCCAGTCCGGCAGCAGCGTCAGGGGAACGAGGAAGCCGCAGATCAGCCAGACGGGATACTCCGACATCGAGCCGAGCGCCCATGCGTGCCGGTAGCGCGCGAACGCGACGGCGATGAGGAAGCCCAGAGCTCCGACCGACAGCAGCGTCGCCGGGATCGCGAGCGCAAAGAGCAGCGGCTGCTCGATCGTCAGCTCGATCCCGAAGACGAGTCGCCCCCAGAGGATCGTCGCCACCATGCAGTAGACGCCGATCGTCGAGGTCGCGAGGCCGACCGGGAGGATGATCAGCGAGAAGTGCTGTGGCGCAGCGACAAGAAGCTCGAGCGTCCCGAGCCAGCGCTCCCGCTGCAGCGAGGTGCCCGCGGCCATGCTCGTCGCCGTCCAGATGCCCATCACGGCCGCGCCGAGGCCGGCGTAGATCAGCGCGTCGGGATCGCCTCCCTGCTGGAACATGAAGAACGCGACCGTGCCGAAGAAGATCGGCCACAGGATCGCGAGGAAGCTGTCGAACGACGACCGCGACATCTGCTTGAACTGGAACAGCCAGCCCAGGCCGATGAGGCGGAGCGTCCTCACTCCTCAGCGGAGACGAGCGAGACGTACGCGTCTTCGAGCGTCGGCTCTCGCCGAGAGATGCGCCCGACGTTGGCGCCGTCGAGCTGGCCGAGAATCGACTGGGTGAGCTCGACGTCGGCCTGGGTCTGGACGATCAGCGCTTGCGCCTGCTCGCGCTCCTCGACCGAGACCGCGACCACGCCCGAGAGCTCCCGGACGCGTTCAACCGTCTGCTCAGGGATGCCGAACACTTCGACCTCGACGACGGTCCCCTCGGCGACCCCGCGCTTCAGGTCGGCCGGAGTTCCTTCCGCGACGATCTCCCCGCGATTGATCACGGCGATCCGGTCGCAGAGAGCGTCGGCCTCGAACATGTAGTGGGTCGTCAGCAGAATCGTCTTGCCGGCGTCGGCGAGCGAGGCGATCGTCGCGCGGAGCTCGCGGGCGCCGACGGGGTCGAGTCCGATCGTCGGCTCGTCGAGGAACACGACCGGCGGGTCGTGCAGGAGTCCGCGTGCGATGTGCAGCCGCTGCTTCATGCCGCGCGAGTAGCCCTCCGTGCGCTCCTGCTCCCTGCCCTTCAGGCCGACGAGCTGGAGCAGCGACTCGATGCGGGGGCGGATCTCCTTCGGCGGGACGCCGTAGAGCTCGGCGAAGTAGCGCAGGTTGTCGTAGCCGGAGAGCCGTTCGTAGACGCCACGCTCGCCCCCGAACACGTAGCCGATGTTCTTGCGGACCTCGCGTGCGTCCCTGACGACGTCGTGGCCGAGCACGCGCGCCGTTCCCTTCGTCGGGATCAGCAGCGTGATCAGCATCTTGATCGTCGTCGTCTTGCCGGCTCCGTTGGGGCCGAGCAGACCGAAGAGCTCGCCCTCCTGGATCTCGAAGCTGACTCCCCGGACCGCCTCGACGTTCTTCCACTTGCGGCGGAGCGTTCCGGTGGAGGTCCGGTACGTGCGGTGAAGGTCGAGCGCCTCGACAACGGCCATTCACTCAGCCTATCTCCGCCGTCAGGCGGTGCCGAAGCCGCCGCCTCCCGGGGTCTCGATGCGGACCACGTCGCCGGCTGCGAGCTCGACGGTGGTCTTCGCCGGGAGCTCTTCGCCGTTCAGCGCGTTGCGTCCGGGGGCGCCGGGCTCGCCGCCGTTCGCGCCGGCCGGCGCGTGGGCTCGCCGGTCGCTGAGGATCGACACCCGGCAGGGTTCGAGTGCTTCCAGCTCGCGGACGACGCCGTCGCCGCCGCGGTGCCGGCCCGCGCCGCCGGAGCCGAGTCGCAGCTCGTGCCGCCGAACGCGGAGCGGATACGAAAGCTCGAGCGCCTCGACCGGGGTCGTCAGCGTGTTCGACATCGTCACATGCACGCCCGAAGGCCCGTCGGCGTCCGGGCACGCGCCTTGGCCGCCGCCCAGCGTCTCGTAATACGTGAACCGGTCGTTTCCGATCGTCACGTTGTTCATCGTGCCCTGGCCCTGCGCGGGAACGGCGACGGCCTCCCCGAATGCGCGGAACAGCACGTCGACGATCCGGCAGGACGTCTCGACGTTGCCACCGGCGACGGCGGCACCGGGCTGCGCGTTCACCAGCGACCCCACGGGCGCCACGATCGTGACCGGCGCGAAGGCCCCGGCGGAGGCGGGCACGTCGGGATCCGTCAGGCAGCGGACGACGAAGTAGGTCGCCGAGCGCGTGACGGCGAGCGGACAGTTGAGGTTGCCGTCGTGCTGCGGGTCGGTGCCGGCGAAGTCGACCTCGAGCTCGTCGCCGTCGACGGTGACCGCAACGCGGAGCTCGAGGTCGCCTTCGGGCGCCTCGAGCACGTCGCGCGCCTCATAGCGACCGTCGGGGAGTGCCGCGATCCCCGCGCGAACGACGCGCTCCGAGTAGGCGAGCAGCTCCTCCATCGCGTCGCGCAGGCTCGAAGCGCCGTGCCGCGCGCAAAGGTCCGCGATTCGGTCGTCGGCCAGCCGGTGTGCCGCCAGCTGGGCGCGGAAGTCGCCGCGGCGCTCTTCGGGGTTGCGCATGCGTGCGATCACCGCGGCGAGTGACTCATCGTCGAGCTTCGTCGGCGGGATCACCACGCCTTCCTCGGCGAGTGTTGTCGATCCGGCCGGCATGGAGCCCGGCTCAATGCCGCCGACGTCGGCGTGGTGAGCCCTCGTGACCGCGAAGCCGAGGTCGGTGCGCGAGACGAGCGTGATGTCGGGGAGGTGTGTACCGCCTGCAAACGGGTCGTTGAGCATGAAGACGTCGGTGCGCGCGGGATCGCGTTCCATCACCGCGGCGACGGCGTCGGGCATGGCCCCGAGGTGGACAGGGATGTGCTCGGCCTGGGCGACCATGCGCCCGCGCTCGTCGAAGAGGGCGGTCGAGCAGTCGCGCCGCTCCTTGATGTTGGCGGAGAACGCGGAGCGAATGAGCGCGGCGCCCATCTCCTCCGCGACGGCGCGGAGCGCATGGCCGAGAACCTGGAGCTGAATATTCACGGTCCCGTCACGCCTTCGTGAGGGTCCAGATGCCACCATCCCTAACCCCCACCCACCCAGGGGGTAACCAGCAGCTCGCACCCTCGAGATCGAGGACGGCGGGGCCCGTCGCTGTCGCCTGAGGGCCCGCGGGCAGCTCGAGCGGCGGGCCTGGGTGGATCTCCGCCGTCCGAACCGCGACCAGTTCGAGCTCCCGGTTCCGGTCCGCGTACCCGTAACGCTCTTCGTGGCGGCGATGGAAGCGCTCCGCGAGCTCGGGACCGAGCGGAACGCTGAGCTCGAACGACTGGCCGCGGTAGCGAAGGTCGGCGTCCCCCTCGGACGGCAAGTCGCCGACCTCTGCCAGCGGGCGCACTTCGCTGCGCACGTGGTCGCGCCGCTCGTCGCTGACGGCGAGCCCGAGCGCCGAGAGCACGCCGGCCGCCTCGGGGACGAGCACGGTCGTCATGCCGAGCTCGTCGGCAAGCGCGCACGCGTGGAGCGGTCCGGCGCCGCCGAAGGCGACGAGCGCCATCCCGCGAGGATCGCGCCCGCGCTCGACGGACACGACACGGAGGGCACGGAGCATCTCGGCGTTGACGACCTCGACGATGTCGGCGGGATCAAGGCCCTCGAGCGCCTGCTCTGCTGCCGGCAAGTCGAGCTCGAGCCCGTCGGCCAGGCCGGCCGGCAGCCGGCCGAGCAGCAGGTTGGCGTCCGTGACTGTCGGCCGTCGCCCACCTCGGCCGTAGCTCGCCGGCCCGGGATCGGCGCCCGCGCTCTCCGGTCCGACGCGCAGCGCGCCTCCCGCGTCGACCCACGCGATCGAGCCGCCCCCTGCGCCGACCGTGTGCACGTCGACGCTCGGGAGCCGGATCGGTAGTCCGCCGATCGTCCGCTCGAGCGAGCGTTCCGCCACTCCGTCCGCGATCAGGCAGACGTCGGTCGACGTTCCGCCCATGTCGAACGCGATCGCGTCCCGGAAGCCGGCAACCTCGGCGATCCTGGCGGCCCCGACAACCCCGCCGGCCGGGCCCGAGAGCAGCGCCCACGACGCGTGCGCCGCGGCTTCCCCAAGCGACGCGACGCCGCCGGAAGACCGCATCACGAGCGGTTCCGGCAATCCTGCCTCCGCGCAGCGTCCGCCAAGTGCCCCGAGGTAGCCGGCGAGGCGCGGCCCGAGATAGGCGTCGGCGGCCGTGGTCGAGGCGCGTTCGTACTCCCGGAACTCCGGCGCGACCTCGTGCGAGGCGACAACGTGCGTCTCCGGTAGCCGCCGACGAACCTCGGCGGCTACGGCCTGCTCATGGCGCGCCTCCCGGAACGAAAAGAGCAGGCAGACGGCGACGGCCTCGGCGTCGATCTCGCCGAGCGACTCGAGGTCGAGCCGTTCGAGCACCCCGTCCGGTCCGATCCGCTCCCGCACGCCGTAGCACCGCTCGAGAGGCACGAGCGGCTCCGGGTGATCGGCACAGAGGCGGTAAAGGTGAGCTCGGTTCTGCCGGCGCAGGTGGAGCACGTGTTCGAAGCCCGCCGTCGCGACGAGCGCCGTCCTCGCTCCCTTCCTCTCCAGGAGCGCATTCGTTGCGACGGTCGTGCCGTGCGTGAAGCGCTCCACCGTCGCTCCGGCGCCGACCGCGCGCGCCGCCGCGAGCACCGACTCCTCCTGGCGTTCCGCGGTGCGAACCTTTGCCGTCCTCGCGGACCCTTCCTCGATCAGAACCGCGTCGGTGAAGGTGCCGCCCACGTCAACGCCGAGGACCGCCATGGGCCGACTCTAGGGCGCACCTCGCCATCTAGTCTCGGTGCATGGCCGCAAGGATCGAGCTCGAGCTTCGCGGTCCCGGCGGCGAGCCGGTCGACCTCTGGCGAACGCTCGTCTCGCACGGTGTCGCGTCACTTCCGCCGTCCTTGCTCGACGAGGAGAACCGCACGCTCAGGGTGACGGTTCCGCTTCGCGGTGCGAAGCCGCGCACGATCGAGCTCCGCGGTGGCCGTCGAGGCAAGGCTCGGATCGACATCCTCGGCCCCGCGCCGGGCAACCGCACGGAGCAGCAGGTACGAGACGTCGTCGCGCGCATGCTCAACCTCGAGGAGGACCTCTCGCCGCTCTACGCCGTCGCCGCGACGGACGCGGAGCTCGCCTGGATCGCGGCCGGCGCCGGGCGCATGTTCCGCAGCCCGACGGTCTTCGAGGACGTGGTCAAGACGATCTGCACGACGAACACCGCGTGGTCGGCCACAGTCCGGATGGTCGGAGCACTGGTCAACGAGCTGGGGGAGACGTCGGCCGGCGGTCATGGCCGAGCGTTCCCGACGCCCGAGGCGATGGCGGCCGCGCGGGAGACCTTCTACCGGGACGTCGTGCGCGCCGGATACCGCGGCCCGTACCTCCGCACGCTCGCCGCGAAGGTCGCGGCGGGGTCACTCGACCTCGAGCACTTGCGCGACGCGTCGCCCGACGAGCTGTCCGACGACGAGGTCGCCGCGGAGCTTCTGGCTCTTCCCGGCGTCGGCCCGTACGCCGCGGCGCACGTGATGATGCTGCTCGGCCGGCACTCCCGGCTCATCCTCGACTCGTGGACGAGACCCAAGTACGCGCGCTTGAACGGCGGACGAAAAGTCGGCGATCGGGGCATCGAGAGACGTTTCCGGCGCTACGGTCCGTACGCCGGCCTTGCCTTCTGGCTGCACCTCACGAAGGACTGGGTGGCAGACGCGGAGAAATAGGAACGTTTGCGCGCGACGTGGCGTATCGTTCGTGTCCGTGAAACGCCTGCTTGCCGCCATCTTCTTGCTTGCCGTCACGCTGGGCGTCGCCGCGCCCGACGCCGCGCGGAAGCCTGTTGTCATCGCCCCCGGAGTGACGGTCGCCGGCATCAACATCGGCGGGCTGACCTCGGAGCCCGCGAGGACCCGGATCGAGAAAATGTTCGCCCGGCCGCTTCCGCTTCGCTACGGGGAGAAGCGGTGGCGGATCAGTCCGCGCTACCTGGGCACCAGCGCGGCCGTCGACGACGCCGTCGCCCAGGCGCTGCGGTCGCCGCCCCGAGCCCGGCTGCCGCTCAGGGTCTCGGAGACGCGACCGCGGATTCGCCGCTACGTCCAACGCCTCGACCGTCTCTTCTCACGCGAGCCGATCAGTTCCGCGGTTGTCGGCGTGCAGGATGGCCGTCCCGTCTTCAGCGAGGCGAAGCCCGGCCTTGCCGTTCGCCGGCGAGAGATGACCAACGCGATCGCCTACATGCTCGAGACCAACCGGCGGTTGGAGATCCCGCTCCTGACGCAACCGGTCGAGCCGGAGGTCACACCGGAGAACTACGGCCCGGTCGTCGTCATCATGCGCGAGTCGAAGCGGCTGACGCTCTTCGACGGCCCCCGCGCGGTGCGCACATTCCGGATCGCGACCGGTACAGCCGAGTACCCGACGCCGGTCGGCAACTTCTCGATCGCGACGAAACAGCGTGACCCATGGTGGATCCCGCCGCCCGACTCGGAGTGGGCCAAGGACGCCAAGCCAATCCCGCCCGGACCGGGCAATCCGCTGGGTACGAGGTGGATGGGCTTGACGGCGCCGCTCGTCGGCATCCACGGAACACCGGACGCGGCCTCGATCGGCTACTCGGCCTCCCACGGCTGCATTCGCATGCGCGTCCCGGAAGCCGAGGCGCTGTTCAACGAGGTCGAGGTGGGGACGCCGGTGCTGATCGCTCCGGCGTAGCGCACGTCTGAGGCTCGCCTTCACAGCAGCCGAGCTTCAGCCGACAGCGCCCGCACTGCCACGTGCCGTGGCGCCACTCCATCAAGGCACCACAGCGAAGGCAGGGCTCTCGTTCCACCCGAACGAGGGTACGACCGTCCTCGGACAGTCGCTACTATGCGCGGGCCCGGCGGCGTAGCTCAGTTGGTTAGAGCGGCGGACTCATAACCCGCAGGTCGGTGGTTCGAATCCACCCGCCGCTACCTCCCGAGGGAAGAACAAGGAATGGCGACAGGAGTCAGAGTCGGAATCACGCTCGCTTGCACCGAATGCAGGCGTCGTAACTATCAGACCGAAAAGTCGAAGCGGAACACGCCGGACCGCTTCGAGGCGAAGAAGTACTGCCGCTGGTGCGGTCGCCATACCGTTCACCGGGAGACGCGCTAGGACCGATGGCCCGAAACACTCGACAGCAGCGCCGCCGCCGGCGCGACAAGCAGAAGGGCGTCGCCCCCGAACAGGGCGTCGCGCAGCGCGCGCGTTCGCGTCAGGCCGCCGTTCGGCCGGCGCAGCAGCCGCCGAAGACGCAGACCGGGCGCCGCGGTGGCGGCGGTGGAGGCCGCCGCTTCATCTCCGAGTCCGCCGCGGAGCTGAAGAAGGTCGAGTGGCCGAATCAGCGTCAGGTGCTGACGGGCACCGTCGTCGTCATCATCGCGTGTGCGATCGTCGGCACCTACCTCTGGCTCGCCGATCTCGCGCTTCAGCCGTTCGTGCAGCGACTTCTGCTCGGGCAGTAGCGACGAGAGACCTCCGCCGATGTTTCGCTGGTACGTGATCAACACCTATTCGGGGCACGAGAACAAGGTCAAGGCCAACCTCGAGCACCGCATCGTCTCGATGAACCAGCAGCCGCGGTTCCGCCGCGTCGTTGTTCCGACGGAGCAGGTGATCGAGACGAAGGATGGCCAGAAGGTCCAGGCCGAGAAGCGCGTGCTGCCTGGCTACGTGCTCGTGAACATGGACCTCGACGACGACGCCTGGACGGTCGTGAAGAACACGCCCGGCGTGACGGGCTTCGTCGGCGCCGCCGGCAAGCCGATCCCGCTGTCTCAGCCCGAGGTCGACCGCATCCTGCGCACCGGCGTGGCGACCGCCGAGCGCGCGCGGGCCCAGGTCGAGTACTCGCTCGGCGAGTCGGTGAAGGTAACCTCCGGCCCGCTCTCGGACTTCGACGGGGAGATCGTCGACGTCCAGCCCGACGCGCAGAAGCTCAAGGTGCTCGTCGATATCTTCGAGCGGCAGGTTCCGGTCGAGCTCGGGTTCGACCAAGTCAAGAAGATCGACTGATGGCCAAGAAAGTCCTGACACTCATCAAGCTGCAGATCCCCGGCGGGCAGGCCAACCCGGCGCCGCCGGTCGGTCCCGCGCTGGGTCAGCACGGGGTCAACATCATGGAGTTCTGCAAGGCGTTCAACGCCCAGACCCAGCAGGAGAACGGCCGGATCATCCCGGTCGAGATCACGGTCTACGAGGACCGCTCGTTCGACTTCATCACGAAGACGCCGCCGGCTGCCGTGCTGATCAAGGAGGCGCTGCGGCTCGAGAAGGGCTCGGGCGAGCCGAACCGCGAGAAGGTCGGACGCCTGACGCGCGACCAGGTGCGCCAGATCGCCGAGACGAAGATGCCCGACCTGAACGCTCGGGACGTCGATCAGGCCGCGAAGATCATCGCGGGCACAGCGCGCAGCATGGGCGTGGACGTGGAGCGATGAGCCGCCACGGAAAGCTCTATCGCCAGGAGCGCGGCGAGATCGACCGCGAGCAGCTCTACAGCCCCGCCGAGGCGATCCGGCAGATCAAGTCCTGGCCCGAGCGCAAGTTCGACGAGACGGTCGAGGTCCACTTCAACCTCGGCCTGAACGTGCGGCACGCGGATCAGCAGCTCCGCGGGACGCTGATGCTTCCGCACGGCACCGGGCGCGAGGTGCGCATTGCCGTCTTCGCCGAGGGCGAGAAGGCGAAGGAGGCGCAGGACGCCGGCGCCGACGTCGTCGGCAGCGCCGACCTCGCGAAGCGGATCGAGGAAGGCTTCGACGACTTCGACGTTGCGATCGCGACGCCCGACCAGATGAGCAACGTCGGCAAGCTCGGCCGCATCCTCGGGCCGCGCGGGAAGATGCCGAACCCGAAGACGGGCACGGTCACGATGGACATCGCGAAGGCCGTGACCGACTCCAAGGCCGGGAAGCTCGAGTACCGGACCGACCGCGGTGCCAACGTCCACGTCTCGATCGGAAAACGGAGCTTCGACGAGCGTCCGCTGCTCGAGAACTACGCCGCGCTGATGGAAGAGATCATGCGCGCGAAGCCGGCCGCGGCCAAAGGCCGCTACATTCGGCGCATCACGCTGACGACGACGATGGGTCCGGGAATCCACGTCGACCCGGCGCGAACGAGAGGAATCGTCGAGGAATTGGAGGAACAGGCAGAGCCTGTAACTGCGTAACCACGCCCGTCGCCGAAGACAGCCGGTAGCGCGCGAGCGCGTAAATCCAGCCGAGGCGCGGCCGAGCGAGTCAATGCCTCTGCTCGGGCCCGCCTGCCGGCGGGCCTGATTCGTTTCGAGGAGGTGATTCGATGCTGAGATCTGAAAAGGAGAAGGTCGTGGCCGAGCTCGTCGAGCGGCTGCGCTCGACCGAGACGCTGATCGTCGCGGACTACCGCGGCCTCTCCGTGACCGAGATCAACGACCTGCGCGGGCAGCTGCTCGAGCACGGGGCGAGGTTCACGGTCGTGAAGAACACGCTCACCCGCCGCGCGGCGGAGGAGGCGGGCGCCGACGCGCTGCTCGCCCTCCTCGACGGGCCGACGGCGATCGCGTTCCTGGAATCGGACGGCGACCCCGTCGCCGTTGCGAAGGCGCTCAATACCGCTGCCCGGGAAACACGGGTCCTCGAGATTCGCGGCGGGATTCTCGACGGCCAGCAGATCGGCGAGGCCGAGGTGAAGAGCCTTGCGACCCTGCCGCCGGCCGACGTGCTCCGCGCCCAGCTCGTCAGCGCGGTCTCCGGCCCGTTGATGACGGTCGTCGGACTGTTCACGGCGCCGCTCCGCGACTTGGTGAACGTGCTCGACGCCCGCATCAAGCAGCTCGAGGAGCAGGGCGAGACGGCACCTGAGCCGGAGCCCGAAGCCGAAGCCCCGCCACAGGCGGCTGCCGAGGAAGCAGCGGCTGAAGAGGTCAGTCCAGAAGCGCCGGCCGCCGAAGAGGCGAGTGAGGAACCACAAACAACGGAAGAAGCAACCTCGCCGGAAACCGAACAGGTTTCCGGCGAAACGCAACCGCAGGAGGAGTAGGCATGGCCAAGACAGACACCGACAAGGTCGTCGAGCAGCTGGGCGGGATGACCGTCCTCGAGCTCGTCGAGCTGAAGAACAAGCTGGAGGAGGAGTGGGGCGTGACTGCCGCTGCCCCGGTTGCGGTCGCCGCGGCCGGCGCTGCTCCGGCTGCCGGCGGCGACGGTGCCGCTGCCGAGGAGAAGACCGACTTCGACGTCGTGCTCGCGAGTGCGGGCGGTCAGAAGATCCAGGTCATCAAGGTCGTCCGCGCCGTCACCGGCCTCGGCCTCAAGGAGGCAAAGGACCTCGTCGACGGGGCGCCCAACCCGGTGAAGGAGGGCGTTCCGCAGGAAGAGGCCGACCAGATCAAGGCGCAGCTCGAAGAGGCCGGCGCCACAGTCGAGGTGAAGTAGCTCAGACAACGAGGGGCGGGCCGCCGCCCCTCGTTCTTTCTAAAGCTCCGCAGGTGCCGCGATTGTTGCACTCGGCACGAAAAAACACCAGAGGGGACGCCGCTCCGACCCGAAAAAGCTTCGCTATACTGGCGTCACTGCGTCGGGGCGGCCGCTTGCCCTTGCGCAGGCTTGTCCTGTTTCGGTAAGCTGGCCGGTTCCGGCCGTAACGTCCCGCCTGCAGTTCCCCACTGTTTTTCACCCCAGTTCCCACCAGTTTCTCAAGGGAGGCTTCCTAGTTGAGTAGAGGGGTTGCCGCGCCGCGCGCGCGCAAGAGTTTTTCGCACCTGAAGCGCGTCCTCGATCTCCCCAACCTGATTGACATCCAAAAGGCTTCGTTCCAGTGGTTCATGGAGGAGGGCCTGCGCGAGACGATCAACGACATCTCGCCCATCGAGGACTACACAGGAACGCTCGCCGTCGAGTTCGCAGAGTACGAGTTCGGCGAGCCGCAGTTCACAATCCAGGAGTGCCGTGAGAAGGACCTGACCTACCAGGTCCCGCTCTCGATGACGGTCCGCTTCGTCAACAAGGAGACGGGCGAGATCCGCGAGCAGCGCGTCTTCATGGGCGACTTCCCGATGATGACCGAGTTCGGCACGTTCATCATCAACGGCACCGAGCGCGTCATCGTCACGCAGCTCGTGCGCAGCCCGGGCGCCTACCTGATGGAGCCCAAGGACGCGACGAAGCAGGTCTTCACCGCCAACCTGATGCCGTCGCGCGGCTCCTGGCTCGAGCTCGAGATCGACAAGAAGGGCATCGTCTACGCCCGCATCGACCGGAAGCGCAAGCTGCCGATCACGACGCTGCTGCGCGCGCTGCCCGAAGAGGATCCGTCGACCGGCTTCAAGCTCGACACGAGCTCCAACGAGGCTCTGCTCGAGCTCTTCGACAACTCGATCTACATCCAGCTGACGCTGGAGAAGGACACGACGGCGACCGAGGAGCAGGCGCTGATCGAGGTCTTCAAGAAGCAGCGGCCGGGCGAGCCGCCGACGGTGGACAACGCCCGCAACCTGCTCAACTCGCTGTTCTTCGACCCGAAGCGCTACGACCTGACGAAGGTCGGCCGCTACAAGCTGAACCAGCGGCTCGAGGTCGACGTCCCGGACTCGACTCGCGTTCTGACGACGCAGGACATCCTCGCGCTCGTCAGGCGGCTCGTCGAGCTGCCCAAGAAGCTGGGCGTGGCGGAGGACACGAAGGACTACGCGGCCGACGCGGCCACGCTCTCGCGTGACCCGATCCGGGGCGAGCTCGACGAGTACGAGGACTTCGGCAACCGGCGTCTGCGCACCGTCGGCGAGCTGATCCAGGAAGCATTCCGGGTCGGCCTCTACCGGATGGAGCGGGTCGTCCGCGAGCGGATGACGACCGAGGATGTCGACACGATCACGCCGCAGACGATCATCAACATCCGCCCGGTCGTCGCCGCGCTGAAGGAGTTCTTCGGCTCCTCGCAGCTCTCACAGTTCATGGACCAGACGAACTCGCTCGCCGGGCTCACGCACCGGCGGCGGCTCTCGGCGCTCGGCGCCGGCGGCCTGACGCGCGAGCGCGCGCCGATCGAGGTGCGCGACGTTCACCCGACC
>Ga0081538_10002716_pt1 | contig 17011 bp, 16 predicted proteins | sample TabmetS5T2R1_FD_71022 | JGI IMG/M metagenome (GOLD analysis project Ga0081538, IMG submission 71022) | Tabebuia heterophylla rhizosphere microbial communities from the University of Puerto Rico - S5T2R1 | ecosystem: Host-associated > Plants > Roots > Rhizosphere ... | reverse complement strand
CTGAGGAGGAAGACACCATGGCAGACCCCTGTGGCGGGTGCCACCAAGCGCTGGAGATCCACCCCTTTCAGGGCCTGGCGGAAGGCGGGGATGGCCGAATGTACTATGTGCATTGCCGACCCCCGTTGCAGACCATGTACGGCTCATGTCCCTCCTGCCCCTGGCATAAACTTGGCCTGATGATTCCTCGCTACTGCCCGCAGTGTGGGTATCCGACGCGCGTGCTGTGGCGAGAAAAAACGCCGTAAGATGGGTCGTGAGTAGCCTTGGAACCAAAACGAACGTTAAGACATCTCTTCTTGCGCTCCATCTGAGGTGCGGAGTGAGCGTCACGCCCCCTGGGCGATATGCTCAGCCAGGTCGAATGAGTACTGCCCCAAGAAGTTGAGATGTGTGTACCCGAGGGGTGACAGCCGGGCCACGTCTTCGGGGCGCACCTCGACGCCTTCCGCCCGTAAATGCTGCAGGGCCGCCTCCATATACAGCGTATTCCACAGCACAATGATGTTGACCACCAGGCCGAGCGTACTGAGCTGATCCTGGGTGTTTAGGAGCAAGGGAACAAAAAACCGGCTGAAGGCCCGGGCGAGGCTCCGAGTTCACTTCTAAGCGGTTGATTTTTTGGTTCTAGACCGGTGTACAGGTGGTAGTTCAGAGCTGGCCGTGCGCGAGCGTTGTCTGTGATTGAGAGGTATCAGAAAGGTATAGGATTCGGGACGTTAGGATCCAGCGCCTGTCTTAACCCGGGTTTGTGTTCGGTTGCTCCCAAACACCCTACTCCTACTCTCTCGTTTTCCGCTACCGTGTCATTCTTCTAAAGTGTGTGGCAATTCGTGACGATGGTTTGCGGGGCCGGGTGCTACTTCTCCGTTGGCAAGCGTTTTAGGGTGGTTTAAGAGGAGGTGAATTTACGATAACCAGATGGAAATTGAGAAATACTAAGGTTTTTGGGGCAGAAAAGGCGGATTTACAGGGAAGAGCCGCATTCTCGGTAAACCGAGCCGGGAAGTTTTTATATATTGCTCGGAAGCAGCTGACAATGCAGAGCATGAGCAAATTTCTCTACCCGCGAGACCTTTCCCGCAGCCTCAGCAAAGTTTGGAGTTCGTCCTCCTTTACCAAAGGGTGGCCAACAGTCGAACTCCCAGCGCAAAAGACCCTGAAAGAATTGCTCGACGTATGTTACCACGCGAGCTTTCTGGTCGAGGAAAGCAGGCCTGTTACCTTTCGCGCCGTCTTTATCGAGAAAACAACTCCTATCAAACCCCTAGGGGTAGACAATAGCTATCCCACGGAACTCTATATATTCGATGCTCCTTTGCCGTTCACAGCAGCGGAGTTGCGCCGATTAGCACCCGCGGCAGATCTTACGAGAGTATTAATCGCCATCAAATGCACCGACGAGGTCAGCGGAGCGCTTGGTATCGTTGGTCTGGTTGATATTGGTTCTTCGCTTTGGGCGATGTCTCGGCATGAACGGCCTATGGGCCACATGTTGCCTGATGCTCTCATTATTGCGGTGACCAAGCCCGGCCAGCTCACGATCTCGCGAGGAAGTCGGCCAGTCATCCGCCTGGTTGATGGTGGTCTCGCCGTCCCTGCAGGAAATGTATTCTTACGAGGGCCAGTCGGCGACTTTTTTGGTGAGGCTGCATCTTGGTTTGTTGAAAAAGCTTGCGAACTTGCCTCACAAACATACAATGAAGAAGAACAGAACGACGATCTTACGTTTGCATACAACACTTTTTTAGAATTGCTTCTTTTCAGTGCAACTGCTTTGGGACACGGAGGGACAATTCTCTTTGTCTCTGATGAGCTATCACACGATGACCCAAGATTACTAAATCGAGTGAACATCAAATACCCGACGCCTAGTAGCCGCCCCAAAGAGGTACTATTACATAAAATGGCCATTCGACTGCAATGGCAAAAGCAATACAGCGCACTATACGAAAAAAAGACGATCAGTAACAACTCATTCCAGAACCTTGACGCCTTGGACTATGCACAGCAAACCGCTGTTGATGCAGTACGTGACCTGGCTAAATTTATAGCCGGGCTCACAGCTGTAGACGGAGCGGTGATATTGACAGATCGGCTGAGGCTTTTAGGGTTCGGCGCAGAAGTTCTTACAGAGGGAAGAAAGACAGAATCAGTTCGTTCAGCTACATCAGAATTAGCAGGCAAATTTACAGAAGTTCCTATTTCTGCTTTTGGCACAAGGCATCGATCAGCATTCAGGTTTTGTTCCAGCTTAGAACCTTCCGTGGCTTTTATTATGTCTCAAGATGGTGGGGTGAAGGCGGTCAGACAAGTAGGCCGCAACCTTATTATGTGGCCTGACTTTGAGATTGGCTATAGCGCTGGTTTTTAAGAGTTCCTCTTGGGCTTCTCTGCTGGGATTCCTATTCCTGTGGTTTTTGAAACTGTGCAACTTCCAAGAAAGAATTTATCCCCACCCTTGCCCTGCTAAGTCACGGTTCCTCTAACAACCGAAGCAGTGTTTCGCCAATCTTACTTTTATCCGAGATTTTCGTTTTGGCCTCCCAGCCAAGTGAAGTATACACCAATGTGCCTCTTGTGGAGCCGTTAGGAGCAGTTTTTTCTCTTGGAGGGCCCCAGTCGCTCCTGAGACGGTCAGTTCTGTCCCTTCGGAGGACGCCGAAACTAGGGACCGCCGCTTTTCTGGCTGATTCCCAAAGACACCTCTCCATCCCTCACCTCATGGTCGACCGATTGGCTTGTGGCCACAGCGTCCGGCTATCCCGCCGGCACCGGCAGAGCCGCAATGCGCTGTACCATCGCCCCAAACAGCCGCCTCGTCAGGTGGCTTTCCGCCAGCAGGAGCCAGTAGTAACGCGCGTGCTTTACCAGCCTTCCACCCGTCTTCACCAACCGCCGCTGCACACTCGTCAGCGACCAGTTGTCGATCCTCTTCGGCAGCACCAGCCGCCGCCAGAGGTTTCCCAAGTTGTAGGCGATCACGCTCAACCACAGCCGCACCTCGTTCGATCGGAACCGATGGCAACTCAGTCGCGTCATTTTCACCGCCTGCTTGCCTTCCTTGATCCATTGTTCCGCCGTGCCACGCTTGTTATAGAAGCGCACGACCGCCCGGCTGTTGGTGCGCAAGTTAGTCACGATGAAGCCCACTCGCGGGAACAGCTCGCCCTGATGATGCTCCACCTTCGCCACCACCCTCCGCGCCGTCTTCCAACTGGCGGCTTGGTAAAGGAAGCTCTTGTACCAGACCACCGGCCTGTGGCTAGGCCTTCCTGGAGGCCGCGGCAACAGCTCGGCCATGTCCCGCTCCAGGTGAGCGTTGGCCGGAAGGCGAATGACGTACTTCACACCCCGCGCCTCCAACGCTTCGTAGATCTCCGGCTTGGCAAAGGCGGCGTCGGCACGGAACGCCACCTCCTTGCCCTGCTTCCGCTGCCGCTCGATCTCCGGCAACAGGAGTTCCTCCCAACCTTCAGCGCTGTGGACATTGCCGGGCCGCAGCTTGGCCGCCAGGCAGTCGCCTTCACGATTGAACAGCAGCAGGGGGTGATAACAGGTGGACGCGAAGTAGCCGTTGTAGGCGCTTTGCTCCTGCTGACCGTAGACGGGGATCTCGGTTGAGTCCATGTCCAGGACGACTCGTGGGGGCGAATCGATAGCTTCTACCCGGGCAATCAGTTCGCGGTTCATCCGCGCCAGACCGGCGAAGTTCTCCTCCTCGGCCAGTATCTCGGTCTCGAAGGACTGCAACCGGGACGTTAGCGCTGCCCCACGCTCCCAGATCTTCTCCGACCCAATCAGCCGGAAGGTCGGATCTTGAGACAGCCGCTCGGCGTCGTTGACGTCTTCGTAACCAGCGAGCCGTCCATAGATCGACTGCCGAAACAGATTGGCCAGCGGGAACTGCGTGTTTTTGCCGCGGCGAGAGTCAGTCACATGTTGTGCGATGAGTGCGCCGAGGCCCAGACGTTCGTCCAGTTCGCGCGCCACAATCAAGCCGCCATCGGACGTGACCCGTGATCCCTGGAAATCGACCTTGAGCGAGGCGTTGAACGAGAGCTGAAAGGCTTGGTTGTGTTTCTCACCCACGGGGTATTGCCCTCCGGAAGGCCATCTTCATACGGGAGCCCGCTTGAATCCTAGGGTTGAAGGTCAGTATAGACCAGGCTTAGTGATTTCAAAACGAAAATCCGGATTTATAGTAGATAGACCTGATTGACTGACAAAACTCTAGACGATCACGCGACAGCATCTTCGAACGCCGGAGTAAAGAAAAGCCTGGGCTGTTTCTGCTGCTGGATTTTTGAGGCCATGGCGGGCGCAGGGTCGGCTTCCGCGGATAACTGCATGCAGGTCATGAGCGCATAGCCCCTGCTGAGGGCGAGATTGACCCAATGCCAGCCGATTTTCAGGTAGCTCTGCCCACGGAACCAATGCGCATCGACCCAGCGATGTTTGCCTTGGGTGACCACCTCTGTGCCCCGGGTGACCCGATAGAGAGTCATGATGGCCAACACGCAGCAGAGACGCTCTAAGGCGTTTGCCGAACGGATCAGCGACGACTCCAGCTGGAAGCCATTGGATTTATCATCCAAAAAGTTTTCTTCAATATCAAAACGCAATCCATACTCCTCAAACGTTTTGGACGCCGTGAGTTCATCGCTGACGACATACCAGTCTTCCTTGGTATCTTTGGGGCGACCGAGCGCCAGATGGACGGGGCCATATGCCTGCTTGGTCAGGTAGACATGATGCCAGAAGAGCGCCTTCCCAGGCGACAATGGAATACGATTCACTTTGCAGGCGCGTGTCCCTGGGCGATACACCCAAAAACTCCCCTTGATTCGAATGCGCCAATGCCAGCCTAACTGCACGAGATGATCCATGAGATGCGTGTCGGCAAACCCCCGATCCGCGGTAAAGATTGGTGTGTCCGCGAATCGTGTCCACGGATTTGGACGTGTAATGTTGCAAATGGACCTTACACCGAAATCCAACACTCATGTCACCAAGGGCATGGAGGAATGAAGGAATTCTCCCAGGATCCACTTCATCTTTTGAGGTTAGAGGGACGCCGGAAAAACCCGTTTGCTGCCGAGGGAGGAGGCTGTCGGTTGTGATAATGCAGGAGAATTAGGAATAGTCTTTCACCAGAACAAGTGAGCCGCGGAGGCGTAGACATACCAAACCCCTCCGCATCACCAGACACGCGGAGGGGTTCAGTGGTCGGGACTGACCCGTATCAATGACGATCAGCCCGCGCGTGCCTCGATGAGCACGCTGGGACGCGCGCGCACTTCCTGCACTAACCCTCGCTTTAGCTTCTCCACATCGTCCAGCAGCGCGAGCCGTTCTGACAGCAGTTGGCTTATGATCCCAAGTGCGATGGCCCACAGAGCGCGCTCACGCCCCTGCATAGCCGCCTCTGGCAGCACCTCATGAACCCAGCGCTCCTCGGCTTGGTCAATGACCCGCTGCACCGGGTTGAGTTCCCTTAAGAAGGCATGTGTCCGCTCTGCTAGCGTGCACACCATCTGCTCTTCGGCCGCGCTTAACTGGACCCGGCCACTCCCATGCTCCATGCTCATACGATCCTCCCTTGCGCTGACGCGCTGCACTCCCACGGCGAACCTCCATGGGTCTCTGCCAGAGGAGAACGGTTGGTTCCGTCAGAACCTTTAACCATGACGTGGGGAGAATGAACAGGGCGGCTCCGCGTGCACGCTTGCAACTCCCTAAAACGTTCATGGCTCATGAGCACCGTCGTGCGCTGAAAGGAAATTACCCATAGCCTTTCATTTGGCGGCAGGTGCTCTCTACGGCCAGTGGGAGTCAAGACGATCTTGAGACGCCTAAAACTCATGTCGTCGAGAAGCAGGAGAGCAAGTGGATGGAACCGGACATCTGAGAGAGGTTTGTCTTGCACAAGTAGGGGTTCCAGGAGCCATCGCCGGAAAATTTACGGTCAGCCGGATCACCGAGAAATTCCTGGTGATGGGTGCACCTGTCTTCTTCAGCAAACATCATGTGTTCGAAGTATGCTGCGGGACCTGATGATCGGGGAGCGACCGCCCATCTCCTCAGCAGACGCCGCATCGGTGCCTACTTTGTCAGGGGCTAACTCCTTTATCGACAAGCACTTTTGGCTGACCGTACATTTTCCGGCGATGGCTCCTGGAACCCCAGACTCGGCGGCGTGCTGTCCCTTGCGGGCATGGCCATGGCGAGTCTCTCAATTTTTCCTTACCATGGGCATCGGTGGTTCGCCTCTCGGCTGAGGGGACTGCCAGCCCTGGGGCGATTCGCGCTCTCTGCGGGGTCGGATCGCTCCGGGGACCGCCGTAGCGTCCGCTACGGCTGCGGTCGTCGCAAGCCCTTCGACGCCACCCACCGACAGCCCTCGCCATGGGCCTTGGCAATTTTCGCCCAGGCGGCCTCATTGTCGCGCGGCGGCGTCGTGGTCACGGTCCACGTGGGCACCCGCTCGCCACAATAGGCACAAATGCTGCGACTGCGGGGCCCTAACTGATAGCCCTTGCGGGAGGGCGGACGCTGGGGCTGTTGGGGTGCGTCATCGGGGGAATCAACACGGCTGTGCTGCATTGGGATGGGTCCCTTTCGGTGATGTATCGTGTCGGTGGCCTGAAGAGCACCACCGCCGGCGGAAATGGCGCACGGTGCGCCGCTCCGCCACATGTCAAGCGTCCTGACAGATGGCGGATTTCGGCAGAGGGCACCACGTACTGCTACCACTATTGGGTATCGGTGCGAGCGGGCCACAACATGACGACGGTGGCTCCGGCCTGTGGGGCTTCGGAGGATTTCTGCACCCACTTCCGCAGCGGCAGCCCAACCAAACCACGTCACGATTGCCTTTGTCGGGGAATTGCAACGGCTGGCCGCCCTCAAGGGCGAGGCGCTCAGGGCGGCCCATCGCCGGCATGACGGCCGGCATTGACCCCGGGTCTGGCGGCATAGGCGGAGGAAATGGGCACAACAGGCGCGCGTGCGCGCGAGGAGAGGCGTGACCATGGATACGCCATCACCAAACGGGGATAACGGCCGTGATGCCCGCGGCCGGTTCGCCCCGGGCCATCAAGGCGGGCCGGGCAACCCTCTGGCCCGGCGCTCGGCGGCGATCCGCACCGCGTTCATCGAGGCCATCAGCCCACAGGACATCCGGGCCATCGTGCGCACGCTGGTGGCGAAGGCTACGGCCGGCGACCTGGTGGCGGCCAAGCTGATCCTGCTGTGGGCGATCGGTCGGCCCGACGATCCGGTGCACCCGGACGGCGTCGCGGCGCGGCTGGCGGCCCAGACCGGCGATGTACCCCAGCCCCAGCCCCTGCCGGACGATCGGGAGGCCCGCCTGGACTTCGCCGCGCGGGAGTTGGCCGCGGAGATCATCACCCTCCGGGGCCAGCTCCCCGCGCTCGGTGGCGTCGGCGTGTCGACCCTGGGGGCGCAGGGCTCATGTGGGGACTGAGGCGATGAGCGCCCGCCTCGTTTTCCTGCCTGGCGGCCTCCAGGCGAAGACTTCTCGCCCGCCCCCGACCCCTGGGTACCCCCCTACCGGCGGCGCTCGCCCCGATCCGCTGGGCAGGGTGGGCGAGGGTGGTCCGGTACGGTCCTCTCGGTTCCACACGTGTATGCCCATGGGCCTAAACATTCCTGAAGGTCGATTCCGGGCGTACTGGGATCATCTCCGTGACCCGTACTTTGGTCAGCGCACAGGGAAGGAGGTGGAAACCTCTGTTGGTCGTGGGCGCGACATCACCCGCTACCGCACGACGATGATCCTCGATGATGTCATCGAGATGATCCTCGCAATTTCATCGAGCACAACACACCATCTTCCCGGCCTGCAACCTCTCGATGTTGCTGTTGATCTCCCCGTGATGTTCATCTCCTCTTCCTGCGATCGTGCCATCTCGCGCCATCTTGCCAGTGAATCTTACCGACCCGCTCGCGCCTGCCTTCCCCCTTAACACTCCCAACCATCCTCGTGGCGCTCCCTCCAGGTTTCAATGTATTGCAGGATTAAGTGCTGAATCGCCCACGGTTGCCCTATGGCGTCAAGTTGCTCCCACAATGCGGCTGCTTGGTGGACGATAGGCAGCGCTTCGCCGAGCTGCTTGCGGACGTATTCTAAGGGCAGGCGTCCCACCACGCGGAGAAAATTCTCGACAAACTGTGCGTTGTGGCTTGCCTCGGCGCTGCTCATCGGAGCATCATCGTGGAGCTTCGCCTGTGCGCCCTCCCATCGATACGCGAGGTACACAATCGCCCACCGCTGGGTGTCAAAGTTGAGCTGGTTGAGGGACTCTTCGATCTCCGTGAGCATCTCGATATCTTCGTCGATGCGTTGTCCGTGATACTCACGATTCGATAGCTCTGTTGACCGGATCAAATTATTGAGCGCTTGCTCCATTTCGTCCATACAATCCCCCCGATCACTGCGGACGCGGCGCGAGTCTGACGTCCAGGGCCCCTAGCGGCCCCAGGCTTGACGATCGCGACCGCCCCCGACCCCTGAGCACCCCTTGCGCGCCGCTGCGCACCGCCGGCGCCCTCCCGACCGCCCCCGCGGGGCCGATTGACACGCGGACCCGCCCCCGCTACACTCGCGCCGTCCGATCCGGTTGTGTGGCTTCCTTGTGGTCATGCCATGACGCGCGCACCTCGTCACGCCGCACAGGACAAGGCACGTCACGACAGACTCTGTTGGTTAAGTCGCGGCGGTCCATTTCCAACCCCATGGGAGTGCTTATCACGGGAGACATGTCCGCGCTCTCTCTGGCTCTCAAACGTCTTATACAAGAGCGCTTTTCCGCGCGTTTTTGACTTAACCAACAGAGTTACGACTGACTCCTTCCACGGCGGACGCGGGTTGCGGTCATTCCCGCGATGGTGGTAGGGCGCAGTTGCCCCGCCACGCGTCAGCGCTGACGACACAATTACTGCCGCGGTTTCCATCTCGCCCGCGATTTCGGTTCATCGCCCCCTTTGGGCATCTGCCACCTCTGTTAGAGCGAGCCGAGAAAGTCCAGCAACGCCTGCTGATCGGCGGCGGTGAGGCGTCCAAACGCCTGCGCGGCCTCTTTCGCGGCGCCGTCATGCGCCTCAATAGCCTGACTAGGCGTCGTGGCGCGCCCGTCATGCAGGAAACTGCTTCGGAACCGCAAGCCCCAGAGCGGCGCGGTGCGCATCTCGTCCCCAGCCGCTTTCCCTTGCTCAATCCCATCCCCGAGCGCCCCCATATGGTGCAACAAGAAGTCAGAGTAGGGGTGGAAGGTCACCTGATTCAGCGCGGTGATGGGCGAGGGCCCCGTGGTCAGCGAGCTCACATGACACTCCGCGCAGCCAATGCGATTAAAGACCTCCTCTCCTGCGGTCACGGACGCCGTGATGGGGCCCCGGGGGATAGGCGCCGCCAACGTCATAAAAGCCGCGAACTTCTCCACATCCTCCCCGTCATCCTCCGGATCGTCGACGGGATCACACGCTGCTATCGAGGCGCAATCGCCATTAGGGCACTGCTCGGCAGGGAAGAGCGGTGAGGTGATCCCCATTTCGTTCACGTAGGCCTCGGCGGAGAACACAAATAGCGACGACACCTGCGCCTTCCAGCCAAACTTCCCGACTTTCCTGATCCCGCTCACGGGGTCCAGCACCCGGTTGACTTTGCCCCCCTTCTTCGTGAGATTCTCGAACGTGCTGTCGGGCACCGCATCCACCAGCCCCAGGCCGAAGAGTGGCGTGGTCTTCCGCCTAGTGCGAATCGTCGCGTCTTGTGGCTCCACCTCTCCCACAAAATTACATGCGCCGACTTCGCCGATCCCTCGGGATTGAATCAACGAGCCACCGAGGTCCCCCAATGCGTCAAATTTGTTCTTGTCGGTGGTGCCAAACCGCCTCTCGAGGATATTGCTGTCCCCACCGACTGCTGGATTGAAGTGACACCCCGCACAAGACGTCCCGTTAAAGACGGGACCCAACCCATCTTCAATGCCCTCTACCTCCTGGAACGCCTCTTTCCCTTCTTCAAACGCAACCTCCTGCTCAGGCGTCAATTCGGAGAGTGGATCACCCGCTTGTTGCCCTTGCGCTGAGACGGCCAATAACGCGAAGATGCTGACGACCAAGGCAGTTTTCATCGGCTCCCTCCCACATGAGCGTCATGAGTCGGTTTCGCTTCTGACGTTCCCACGGATCTGCTAGAGCAAGGCCTGTGAATGGCAGGGGCAGCACCCCAGGCCCGACCGGTTTGATTGAGGAAGGCTAATATCTGCGGGGGTGGCGCGTCGTGGGGTCCACCTCCTTTCCACAGCACGTGGCTGTGCGCACTGTGGCCATCGCCCAGCGGGTCTTGTGTAGGTTCACACCAGCGGCGTGGTCAACGGATTGCACCACCGGACTAGTGGTCGTCCTCGAGGCCGCCGCGAACGCGGGCGCTTCCGACTTGACCACCTCGTACAGGGTGTCAAACCAGACTGTGGCCACGTCGGACGGGTCGTCGTTCGCGGGCTCCGGGAGTGTGTCCGCCTGGGCACTCGGGACGACAACCATCAGGGCGATCAGCAGGGTGAATTCGACCCATCGTCTGCGCATCTTTCGAATCTCCTGTACACGAGGGCGTTTGGATGGCATCAGAGGGACCCACCGGTTGCCAGCACGGCTGCGATACGCCAATGCTTGCGGCATCTTGAGCAACCCTGCACCCAGAGGCGGTGAGTCCAACGGTATGCGGTCCGGTCTCGTTGGTCATAATGGTGCGGTCCCCAGCGCCAACCTCTCCGACTCGCAAGGCATGGAGCGTTGGCGATGGGGCGCGCGAACGGCTTGGGGGAGAAGGGACGAAGACCGGCGCTTGCGGAGGGCAACGAGCAGTCGGTATGATAACGACAGAGGGGCTCGCGGTCAGCGTCATACCCCCTGAACCCGATGGTGTGGCGCACCGAAGCTCGGGTGTGGGGTGGCCGCTTCGCCCCTCCTCCCACCTAGATGTGCCATGTTCTAGGCATCTAGCCTCGTTCGTGAGTCCATCCTCACCTCACTGAGGGTCTCCTCCTCAAGGCCCGAATAGGCTCGCCAGGCCGGCTGAGCGCACAGCCCAGCCTCCAGGCGAGCGTGTATACACTCGGAAGCCCTGTCATGGGGTGTTCGGCACCCGGGGCACACGCCTGGTCTACTGACGCGACTCCGCTCGAAGACGGCTAGGCGCTCGCGGCGAGTGCGCTACGATCGTGATGGGAGATGCGTGCCATGGGGGGACATCCCTGCCGCGGAGCACGGAGGGACCTCGATCAGCAGTCGGGCCGCACGAGATAGCGGGATTGGGCCGGGAGAACAGGGAGGGCGGGACGTTCCAATGACGGGTAGAGACTCGCTTTCCGCTTCTTCACCGTCGTTCTCCTCGTCTGTGGCGGAGCCAGAACCCACGAGAGGCGGCGATATGGACGCTAAGCTGCGGTGGGAACATCGTGAACTTCATCGGGGCGCTCCTGAGCAAGCACAGCACAGGATGCGATGGCGTCACAGCGAACGCACGCGAGCATAGAGCGGAGGGAAAAGCTTGTCAACATAATAGTTTAGGAGGGCAATCGTGGGGAGAAAAGAGGTGGATATTTACTAATGGAGATCAGCTAAGGTGATGTATGAAGACCCGGCAAACATCTGAGCTGGAGGATCGCGGCTCTACCACTCCGACGGCCGTAACAAACGCTCCTGGCGTGACCTTTACACTCATCAGATTCCGGCGAGGAGTCGTGGTGTGTCAGCGCTGTTCCGCGCGTTTTCGACTTACCCAACAGAGTCACGACATCCTTTACACTGGTGCGGAATGATGCTGGCTCGCCGTAACGATCGCTTCGAAGACGCCGATAGACTGATGCTTCCCATGGACCTCAGACAGGAGAGCCCGATGAAGGTGCGCCACGAAGCGTGGTGATGGAATGAGTGGAAAACTCCGCCACCTATACCAGTAGGCGGTGAGCCGTTGGGCCGTAGTGTCCGAAGGATGCACCTCGGAGGTGAAATAGCTGGCCCTGAAAGGTACCGGTGAGGCGCGATGCAAGCCGCCAAGACGCCGGGCTTGGCTGAGAAGCCGCATGGTGAGTAAACGAAGTGACAAAAGACCTACGGGAAAGGCTTCCCCTGCCACGTAATAACTTGCATAACCTGGCCTAGCCAACCAGGGTGATACGGGGCAGCGACCGCATTGGATGGTGGTCTTCATTCCGTCCAATGACCGAGGCTGGTCATGGATCAATACCAGCCCAAAGGATGCCAGGGGCTAACTGGTTTTACCCCCTGACCGGTCGGGATACCGCGAAGAGCGGGATGGGTCAACCATAAGTCACCACCTAAACGGCTTTGCTGAGTCCATCACCATGAACGTGGGAGGCGCATGCGTGGAGGGTGCAGTCCCCGATGAAGCGCATGAGCGTCGGAGGCCCCATAGTAGTCAGAGGACGGGAAAGCCGTCTACAGGGCGAAGGGGGCCAGCTTGTTGGAATTTCGACGCAGAATAACCGAATGCGAACACGGGGGAATCCCTGGTGAATATCGGTGAAATGCAACGGAAACTTAGCGAATGGGCGACACAGGATAAAGAATTTAAATTCTTTGACCTGTATCACCTACTCTATGACGAGGATTGGCTCCGATTGGCTCATGATTATGTCAGCCAGAATGCCGGTAGTATGACGGCAGGATGCGACGGCATTAACATGAGCATCTTCGATGAAAACTTAGAGGGAAACCTCCAACAACTCACCGAAGAATTAAAATCGGAAACGTTTGTGCCGTATCCTGTCAGACGGGTTTACATTCCAAAGCCGAATGGAAAGACTCGCCCGCTTGGGATTCCTTCCATCAAGGATCGGATTGTACAAGAAGCACTGCGAATGGTGCTGGAACCCATCTTTGAGGCGGATTTTAGTCCCTATTCCTTTGGATTCCGCCCAACCAGACGCACCATGGACGCTAACAAGTGTATTGCTTGGAGTGTCCAAGAGCACAAGAGATATTTCTGGGTAATAGAAGGAGATATCTCCTCATACTTTGATACCATCCACCATCCTAAACTACTTAGGTTAGTGGGAAAGCGTATCAAGGATAAGAAGATTCTCCAACTTATCTGGAAATTCCTTCGTGCAGGTGTGATGGAGAAGCGGACATTCAGAGCTACCACACTCGGCACACCACAGGGTGGAATTATCAGCCCATTGTTAGCGAATATATACCTGACAGAGTTAGACAGGTATATAGAACGCTATACGGCTCTCCTAAAAAAGGAGAAGACGAAGCGTCGCCAACATGGACTGTCCAATTTCGTCTACGTGCGTTATGCCGACGACTTTGTGGTGCTTTGTAATGGGAATAAAGCCCAAGCCGAAGCAATGCGGGAGGAACTGTATTTGTTCCTCAAGACAATACTTCGCCTAGAGCTATCCAAAGAAAAGACAAAGATCACGCATCTCAATGATGGATTCAAGTTCCTGGGGTTCTGGATTGAGCGAGCCAAGGGACACGATGGGATGAAAACGAAAGTGACCATCCCAAATGAGGCTATGGACAAGATCAAAAGCAAAATTGGTCTAGCCCTAGCCCCGTCTAGTTCCCAAGACTCGATAGCAACCAAAATCCTGGCGCTAAACAGACTCATTGGCGGATGGTGCCGATATTATCAATACACCAGCCGAACAAACAGTTCGGTAACGTGCAAACTTACACGTTTTGGTGTATGGCACACTGGCTGGGACGGAAATATCAGCTAAGTATGCCGGTCGTATTGCAGCGATTCTATGTAGACGGACAGTTTACTACACAGAAGCTGCGGCTCCTGCGCCCAGCAGCAGATTTCCCACCCCGCCAGTACAAACAACGCTTCTTGAAGCCAAACCCGTATCTAATGCAGGATAGGAAACTCGACCGGGAAGACCTCCCAGCCGAGTCCTACTGGACCGGGTATGAAGCTCGTCCTGGTATGGCCGACTTGCGGCCTCTCATACTGGAAAGAGACGAGTATAGCTGCCAAACCTGCGGAGCCAAGGTGATTGACTCCACGGCAGAGGTAGATCACATTCGACCAGTACGCCGGTTCAAACGGCCTAGTGATGCAAATGTGGATTGGAACCTTTGGACCCTTTGCATCCCATGTCATAAAGAGAAAACTAAGTCTGACCGACAAGCGGAGAGCCGGGTGCGGTGAAAGTCGCACGCCCGGTTCGGGGGGGGGAGTGGAGAAACACAGTTCGGCTGTGCGCTCTGCTCCTACCCTACAGACGAGACGCGCTTGCTATGTTGATGCTCGCAGCCCTGGTCGGTGCCGTGATCCTGGGCATGCCAGCCCTCAGTCCGGGGCAATCGTTGATCCACGCCTGCGTCGACAACGCCAAGGGGACGCTGCGCATCGTCCCGCCTGGCACCACTTGCTCGAACAAGGAAACGGCGCTGAGCTGGCCGGCCGAGTCGGCTGGAGGGGTGTCCTACTACCAGCGCACGGCCGCTGCCACCCTCACGACCATCCCCATGACCGTCGTGGCGCTCTGTGACGCGCCGGAGGACACCGCGACGGGGGGCGGGTATCACTGGGAGCCCAATCCCCAGACCAGTGTGTGGACCTCCTGTTGGGTGCAGACGAGCGCTAGCTGTCGCGCCTCGGGCCGGTGCGGGGGGCCGGTGTCGACGGCTGGGTGGTGACGGCGTGGAGCTGTACGGCCGACACCCAGCCGTCAGTCATGCGCGTCTATGTGACCTGTAGCCAACCCACGGAATAGGACGGCAGCCCGCATCCGTCAGATTCTGATAGCGTGATTGCGAGCCGGCATGATTCCGCACCAGTGTAAAGGATGTCGGCTCTTCGTCATTTTTGGTGAGTCAGTACCCCTGGAGCGTTGACAGACCTTCCAAACCCTACTACACTCACGCCTCAAGAACCTATGACTATCCGTTCCGCTCTCTTCAAGGAGAGTGCCAGGCCGCGCCCCGGCTCTGTCGCAACGGTCTGTTTGTGAGCGGTTTTGCCTCCGTCAGCCCTTGCTGGGTCGGCCCACGATGGTCAGCCATCAGCCCTCCACGAGACATGTGCGACGGAGCCATCCCAGGCTGCCCGGGAGGCCTCAACACGGCAAGTGGTGGCCAGTCATCGGGTGGTCTGAATACCCGCCGTGGGGTCTCTTCGCTCCCCCTGGAATGTAACGTTCTCCAAGGAACCTGACATGAACATCGCAACAGACGATACCGATGATCTGCAGTTCCGCGGATGGGATACCGGTCCGCACAAGACTCCCTACTGCTGTAGTTTTCATTGGGTACGATTGGCGGACGGACGGATTGTGGGTCTGGACCTGATCCGCAGCGACGATACCGACCAGTTGGGCTTGCGCGCCTATCTCATCGAGGCCGATGGCGCCATCAAGGGCCTTGCCTATACGGCCCCGACCGCCCATTGGGCACCCTTCGCGTCCGAGAGCCTGCCGCCTCTGGGTGGCCCCAAGCCTGCCCTGGGACGAGGCCTGAACTGGATCGCTGGCTCGCTCCACACGAGCGGTCAACAGATCAATCACGTCGTGTTCGAGCTCAACGTCGTTCCCCAGTCGAAGGCCTATAATAGTGCCGCGTTCTGGGAACTGGAGTTCGTGGAGCTCACGGCGACCGACTTCACGATGGTGCAAACGACCGGTTGGCTTGAGCTTGAGGGCATCAGATACGACATCGACAGTGAGGGGCCGGTTTCGATTCACTATGGAGCGCGCCTGCCGTCCTATGCGTACTGCGTCACGGTCCCCGATCGATCGAACCGCGAGGCGCCACGGGTGCTGTTGGCGTCGGTGGCTGGGGACAACTTCCGGGTCTTCGGCCAGCCGGTCACGGCCCTGGCCTTTACCTATGCGTATGGCGGCGGTGGGGTACCGCCTCGTCTCTATCATCTCGGGCCATTCAAGCCCCGGAGGATCCCCGTGGGCCTCATGGGCGAGATCGAACTGGCCGAGATCCAACCCTTTGCCCACCAGCTCCTCGGGGTCGAGACTATCACGGCAACCGCCACAGCAACCCTGCATCTGCCGTTGAAAAAAGCCATCTCGCTTGGACGGGTGATGCTAGATTATCGAGGCTCGGTCTATACCCATACGCTGACCTGATCGCATGAGTCACCACCGTGCTCAGTACCGCTCGTCACGATGACACGCTCCTGATTCACCAAAAGTGACGATGACCCAGGAGGTCGTGACTCTGTTGGCACAGGAGGACTGGCCCATGGATCAGCTGCAGACCCGTCTCGACGCCCTCGAACAGCAGATGTCCACCGTCAATTGCCGGCTCCGCTGGTGGCGCGGCCTGGCCGGGGGCCTGCTCGGGCTGGCGGTGCTCACCTGGGCCCTGCCGTCAGGCCTCGCGCAAGAAGAGGACGCCAAGAAAGGCCCAAAGGGGCTGGCTCAGCGGGTGGCGGCCCTGGAGGACCTCCTCAAACATTTCAGCCGCGAGAAGAACGAGATCTTCCTCACCGGGGCCAACCTGCACCTCGTCAACGGCCTCGGTAGCACTGACTGTTTCAACGAGCAGGGGGAGGTGATTCCGGACTGTCCAAACGGGCTGGGTAATCTGATCGTGGGCTACAATGAATTGCGTGACCTATCCAACTGCAACCCCTCAGACGATCCGTTTTGCAACAATACGCGTACCGGCTCGCACAACGTGGTGGTCGGGCAGCAGCACAATTTCTCCCGCTTCGGGGGGCTAGTGGTCGGCCTCGCCCACACGATCAGCGGCGACTTCGCCGTGGTCAGCGGGGGCAACTTCAACACGGCCAGCGGGGACTCGGCCTCGGTCAGCAGCGGGCAGAACAACACCGCCAGCGGCCCGCTCTCCTCGGTCAGCGGCGGGCAAAACAACACGGCCAGCGGGGGCCAAACGTGGGTCAGCGGCGGGTTCGGCAACTTGGCCAGCGGGTTCTTCAATGCTGCGGCCAGCGGGGGGTTCGGCAACACCGCCAGCGCGAACT
>Ga0081538_10002715_pt1 | contig 17013 bp, 14 predicted proteins | sample TabmetS5T2R1_FD_71022 | JGI IMG/M metagenome (GOLD analysis project Ga0081538, IMG submission 71022) | Tabebuia heterophylla rhizosphere microbial communities from the University of Puerto Rico - S5T2R1 | ecosystem: Host-associated > Plants > Roots > Rhizosphere ... | reverse complement strand
TCGTCCAGACGATCGTCCTCGGCCTGCTGATCGGCGGGACCTACGCGCTGCTCGCTTCGGGCCTGACGCTGATCTTCGGCGTCATGAACGTGATCAACATCGCGCACGGGTCGTTCCTGATCCTGGCGGCGTTCATCACGTACTCGATCTGGACGGCCACCGGCCTCGACCCGCTCGTCTCGGTGCTCTTCACCGCCCCGCTGATGGGCGCGTTCGGCTGGCTCCTGTACCGCGGCACGGTCGAGCACGTGCGCGGCGCGCACGTGTCCGCCTCCGTGCTGCTCACGTTCGCGATCGCGCTCGTGCTCGAGGGCGCGATGGGGCTGATCTGGGGCAACACGTCGCACTCGGTGCGGCCGAGCTACGTGAACGACTCGTTCACGATCGGCGAGATCTTCCTCCCGCGCGCCCAGGTCTACGGCGGCGCGCTGGCCATCGTCGTGCTCACCGGCCTGTACCTGTTCCTGACCCGCACCTGGCTGGGCCGCGCCATCCGCGCGAGCGCCGTCAACCCGCAGGGCGCGGCGCTGGTCGGCGTCAACGTGTCGGCCGTCGCCGCGCTCACGTTCGGCGTCGGCGTGGCCGCCGCGGGCGCCGGCGGCTCGATCGTGAGCGTCCTCTATCCGTTCCTGCCCGGCTCGCACTACCAGTGGATCGCCCGGCTGCTCGGGATCATCGTGCTGGGCGGGATGGGCAGCCTGCCGGGCGCGGTGGCCGGCGCGCTCCTGCTCGGGATCGCCGAGACGATGACCGTCACCTACATCTCGCCCGCCTGGGCGACCGCCGTGCCGTACCTGTTCATCTTCGTCGTCCTGCTCGTCCGCCCGCGCGGGCTGATGGGCGCCCGCCTGCGCGAGGACGTGGCGCCGGCATGAAGGCGCGCGCCCTCGTCGCCGTCTGCGCGCTCGCGCTGGTCGCCTTCCCGGTCCTCAGCGACGACCTCTACTACCAGAACCTGATCATCCTCAGCCTGGTCTTCGCGATCGGCGCGGTCGGGCTGAACATCATCTCCGGCTACGGCGGCTACATCTCGCTCGGCCAGGGCGCGTTCGTCGGCCTCGGCGCCTACACGCTGGCCATCGGCTCGACCCGCGTCGAGGAGGTCACGCCCTGGGTGTGGGTGCCGGTCGCGGGCCTCGTGGCCGCCGCCTTCGCGGCGCTGCTCGGCGTGATCGCGCTCCGCACGCGCGGCCACTCGTTCGTGATCATCACGATCGCCTTCCTGTTCCTGCTCCAGCTCGTGGCCATCAACTGGCCCGACTTCACCAACGGCACGGCGGGGCTCACGCTCCCGCTGCCGATGTGGAGCGTCGACATCCAGAACTGGCCGTTCTACTACACGCTCGTCGCGCTGCTCGCCGCCTCGCTGCTGCTCTCGTGGCGGATCCGCCGCACCAAGTTCGGCATGGGCCTGGTCGCCATGCGCGAGGACGAGGACAAGGCGGCGACGATCGGCGTCGACACCCCGGTCTACAAGCTGCTCGGCTTCGTCGCCAGCGCCGTGTTCGTCGGCATGGCGGGCGCCGTCTACGGCTACTACCTCGCCTTCGTCGACCCGATCGGGATGTTCAACATCCTGCTCAGCGTCCAGATCCTGCTCTCGATGCTGCTCGGCGGCCGCGGGACGCTGTGGGGGCCGGTGCTCGGCGCCTTCCTGATCGAGGCGCTGAACGAGTTCGCCAACAACGAGCTCGGCGGCGGCAACGCGCGGCTGCTCATCTTCGGCGGCCTGATGGCGCTCGTGGTGCTCTTCCTCCCGCGCGGCATCCTGCCCTCGATCGCCGAGCGGCTCGAGGCGCGCCGGACGCGGGGGAGGGCCGGGCTGGTCGGCGCGCGGCTCGACCTGCGCGAGCGCCCGGCGCCGGCCGAGCGCCCGCCGGTCGGCCCGCCGCTGCTCGAGGTCAAGGGGCTCGAGAAGCGCTTCGGCGGCCTGCGCGCGGTGAACGGCTGCTCGTTCGCGGTCCCGGAGGGCACGATCACGGCGCTCATCGGCCCCAACGGCTCCGGCAAGACGACGGTCTTCAACCTGATCGGCGGCACGATGGCGCCCGACGCCGGCGAGGTCTGGTTCGGCGGCGAGCGGATCGACGGCCTGCGCCCGTGGCGGCGCGCGTACCGCGGGCTCGGACGCACGTTCCAGATCACGCGCCTGTTCCGCGAGATGACCGTGCTCGAGAACGTCGTCGCGCCGCTGCGCGAGTTCCGCTTCGGCCAGCTCAACGCCGGCGCCGTGTCCGGCCCGGAGGCGGCGCGGGCCGAGGAGCTGCTCGACTTCGTCGGCATGCGAGCGTTCCGCGACGCGCGCGCGGGCGCGCTCTCCTACGGGCAGATGAAGCTCGTCGAGCTGGCCCAGGTGCTCATGCTCGACCCACGGCTGATCCTGCTCGACGAGCCGGCCGGCGGCATCAACCCGACGCTGATCGAGCGGGTGGGGGACATGATCCGCGAGCTCAACGCGCAGGGGAAGACGTTCCTGATCGTCGAGCACAACATGCCGTTCGTGCTCGGGCTCTGCGATCCGGTCCTGGTGCTGGCGAGCGGCTCCTGCATCTGCCGCGGCACGCCCGCGCACATCCAGAAGGACCCGCGCGTCCTCGACGCCTACCTCGGCGCCGACTTCGTGCTCGAGGAGGTCGGCGCCTGATGCTGCGGCTCGCCGGTGTGATCGCGGGCTACGGCGGCGGCGACGTGCTCCAGGGCGTCGACCTCGAGGTCGAGCGCGGCACGATCGCCTGCATCGTCGGCCCCAACGGCGCCGGCAAGTCGACGGTCCTGCGGGCGGTGAGCGGGCTCCTGCGTCCGCGCGAGGGCGAGATCCGGCTCGAGGGCTCGCGGATCGACGAGCTCACGACCGCCGAGATCCTCCGCGCCGGCGTCGCCCAGGTGCCGCAGTCCAACGCGCTGTTCCCGAACATCACCGTGCGCGAGAACGTGCTCATGGGCGCCTACATCCTGCGCCGCGACAAGGCGCTGCTGCGGCGGCGCTACGCGGAGATCGAGGAGCTCTTCCCGGTCGTCAAGGAACGCGGGCCGGAGAAGGCGGGCAACCTCTCCGGCGGCCAGCGGCGGATGGTCGAGTTCGCGCGCTCGCTGATGCTCGAGCCGCGGCTCGTCATGCTCGACGAGCCGTCGCTGGGGCTCGACCCGAAGGCGCTCAAGCACGTGCTCGAGAGCGTGGTGCGGATGCGCGACTCAGGCCGCACGATCCTGCTCGTGGAGCAGAACGTGCGCTTCGGGCTGCGGCTCGCGAACCACGGGATCGTGATGGAGAGCGGCCGGGTGCTGCTCGACGGGCCGGCCGACCAGGTCCTCGCCAACCCCGAGATGGCCGACCTCTACTTCGGCGGCTCGGTCCGCGCGGCGGCGCGGGTGTGACGGGAGCGCTGTGGGCTGCGGCGTCCGGCATCGGCTTCGGGCTCTTCCAGAGCCTGAACCGGCGCGCGCTGCGCGACATCGACGACGCGTTCGTGTCGACGTTCCTGCAGCTCGCCGTGGCGGCGGCGGTCCTGACCGCGGCGTGCGTGGCGACCGGGGAGGCGGACGGCCTGGCGCACGCGCCTGCGGCCTCGATCGCGGCCTTCGCGGCCTCGGGGCTCGTCCACTTCCTGCTCGGCTGGACGTTCCTGAACCTCAGCCAGAAGCGGATCGGCGCCGCGCGCACGGCGCCGCTGCTGACCTTCGCGCCGCTGTTCGGGCTGCCGGTCGCGGCGATCGCCGTCGGCGACACGCCGAGCGCCGCGGCGCTGGTCGCGATCCTGCCGATGGTGGCCGGCGCGTGGCTGGTGGCGGGCGGCCGGGGCGGGCAGGTCCGGCCCGCCGACGCTCTGTTCGGCCTCGGCTGCGCGCTGATGTGGGCGGTCAGCCCGGTGTTCGCGGTCGAGGGGTTCGAGGGGATCGAGTCGCCGCTGCTCGGCGTCGCGCTCGGGCTGCTCGCGGCGGCGCTCGCCTACGCGGCGGCGATGGCGGGGCGTGGCCTGGCGCTCCGCGCGATCGCCCGCCGCGCGCTCGGCCTCAAGCTGGTCGCGGCGCTGCTCGTCGCCTTCGCGACGTGGTGGCGGTGGATCGCGCTCGACGACGCGTCGGTCGCCGTGGTGCTGGCGCTCGGGCTGCTGTCGGTCCCGGTCGTGCTGTTCCTGGCGCCGCTCCTGGTCGGCGCCCACCTCGAGCAGGTGACCGCGCGCGTGTGGGCGGGCGCTGCGCTCGTGGTCGGCGGCGCCCTGATCCTGATCGCGGTGGCGTGAGCCGATGACCGTCGACTTCCACTCCCACGTGATCGTCGGCGACGCGTCGCCGCCGCCGGCGATGACCGGCGAGCCGTTCGACCCCGAGCGCATCCTCGCGGAGACCGGCGTCGATCACGTGGTGGTCTCGCCGTGGGTCACGCTGCTGGGGAGCGAGCACCGGGCCCGGAACGAGGCGCTTGCAGGGCTGGTGGGGGAGCGGGTGAGCGCGCTCGGGACGATCCCGCTCGACGAGCCCGACGAGCTGCGCGCGGTGCTCGACGCCGGGCTGGTGGGAGTCGAGGTGCCGGCCAGCGTCGACGGCGTCTACCTCGGCGACGAGCGGTTCGAGCCGTTCTGGGCGGCCGCCGCGGAGCTCGGCGCGCTCGTCTTCGTGCATCCGACGACGCGCGCGTTCGACCTGCCCGAGTACCACATGTGGAACACGGTCGGCAACCCGTTCGAGACCACGATCGCGGCGGCGCACATGGTCGGGGCCGGAGTGCTCGAGCGCCACCCCGACCTGCGCGTCATCCTCGCCCACGGCGGCGGCGCGCTGCCGGCGCTGCGGGGGCGGCTGCGGCGCGCGGCGACGGTGCAGGGACGCGCGGATCCCGAGGCGTCGATCCGGCGCTTCTACTTCGACACCGTCACGCACGACCCGGACGTGCTGCGCGAGCTCGCCGCGTTCGCGGGCGCCGACCGCATCGTGCTGGGCACCGACCACCCGTTCGACATGGGCGACCCCGACCCGCTGGCGACGATCCGCGCCGCCGGCCTCGACCCCGACGCGCTCGGCGCCAACGCGGAGCGGCTGCTGGCATGACCGCGGACGTCGTCGTCGCCGGCGCGGGCCACAACAGCCTCGTCACCGCCGCCTATCTCGCGGTCTCCGGCCGCGAGGTCGTCGTGCTCGACAGCCGCGCGATCCCGGGCGGCGGCGCGGCGACCGAGGAGCTGCTCGGGCCCGGCTACCGGATCGACTCCTGCTCGACCGGTCACACGCTGATCCAGACCAACCCGCTGCTCACGCAGGACGAGCTCGGGCTCAAGGAGCGCCACGGGCTCGAGTACCTGGTGCCCGACCCGTTCGCCCACGTCGCGTTCCCCGACGGGCGCCAGCTCACGGCGTGGATGGACGTCGACCGCACCGTCGAGGAGATCTCCCGCTTCTCGAAGGCCGACGGCGAGGCGTACCGGCGGCTGCTGGCCGAGTACGACGAGGTCAAGCACATCTTCGCCGCCGGCACGTTCAACCCGCCCGGCTTCGGCCCTTCGGTCGAGCAGCTCCTGCGCGAGCACCCGAGGGGGAACGTGTGGCTGCGGCGGCGCGTGCTGAGCGCGTGGGACGTGATCCGGCACGAGTTCGAGAGCCGCCACGTCCAGGGCTTCCTGCTCTGGCAGGCGTACCAGACGCTGGTGCCGATCGAGTCGCCGGGCTCGGGCCCGCTCGCGTACTCGATCGTCTTCGGCCGCCAGCGCCGGAGCTGGACGATCCCGCGCGGCGGCTCCGGCAAGCTGACCGACGCGCTGGTCGACTGCATCGTCGAGCACGGCGGGACCGTCCTCTGCGGCAAGCGCGTGGTGCGGCTGGTGATCGAGGACGGGCGCTGCGCGGGAGTGGAGACCGAGGACGGCGAGACGTACCGCGCGCGCGAGGCGGTGGTCTCGACGATCCACGTCAAGCACCTGCTCGAGATGGCGCCCGCCGAGCTGTGGCCGGAGGACTTCCGCTACGGGGTCGAGACGTTCGACATCGGCGTCCCGGCCATGGGCGTCTACCTGGCGGCGACCGAGCCGCCGCGCTTCCTCACGCCTGAGGACGAGTGGCGCACGGCCGTGTCCGCGGGCCTGGCCGGCTTCCCGGAGGACGCGATCGAGTACGGGCGCGCGCTCGCCGACGGCCGCTACGTCGAGGACCCGGCGTGGATCCTCGTCGCCTGTCCGACGCTGGCCGATCCGTCGCGCGCCCCTGTGGGGCACCACACGGTCAAGCTGCTGTCCGCGCAGTCGTACGGGTTCGAGGACGCCAAGGACTCGCAGGCCCGGCGGCAGCTCGCGCGCCTCCACGCCGTGGCGCCGAACTTCGGGCAGGGCGTGATCCTCGACATGCTGGTCAAGGCGCCCGAGGACATCGAGCGCCAGAACGAGCACATGATCCACGGGACGTTCCACGGCGGGAACCGGACGCTGCCGCAGAGCGGGCCGCTGCGGCCCGCGCCGGGGTGGGCGCAGCACCGGATGCCGATCCCGGGCCTGTACCAGACGGGCGGGACCACGCACCCGGGCGGCTCGATCACCGGCGCGCCCGGGCGCAACGCGGCGATGGTCCTCCTGCAGGACCTCGGCACGAGCATCGAGGAGGTGGTCGATGCCGGACGCGCGCGTGCAGGCAGCCGTTGACCACTGGGCGCCGCGCTTCATCCAGGCGGGCGTCGACTGGAACGACTTCGTGCGCACCACCGCGCAGGTCGAGCGCTGGGAGGACTGGCTCGGCGCGTGGTGCGAGACCGCCGAGCGCCACGAGGCGCTGGCGCGCGAGGCCGAGGCCGCCGGGCGGACGGCGACCGCCGGCGAGGCCTGGCTGCGCGCCGCGGTCTGCTTCCACTTCGGCAAGTTCGTGTGGGTGGTCGACCCGGCGCGCAGCCGCGCGGCGGCCGACCGTGCGGTGGCCGCGCTGCGCGCGGCCCACCGCCTGCTCGATCCCGGCGCCGAGCGCATCGAGGCCCCGCTCGACGGGGGCGCCGTGATCGCCAATCTGCGGCGGCCGCCCGGGGCCGTGCGGCCGCCGCTCATCCTGCTCGTGCCGGGCCTGGACTCCACCAAGGAGGAGTTCTTCCTGCTCGAGAAGCTGTTCCACGCGCGCGGGATGGCGACGCTGGCCATGGACGGGCCGGGGCAGGGGGAGGGCGGCTACGCGCTGCCGCTGCGGCACGATTACGAGGTGGCGGTGAGCGCGGTGCTCGACGCGGTGGCCGACGCGGACTTTGGATCGGTCGGCGCCCTCGGCGTGTCGCTGGGCGGGTACTTCGCGCCGCGGGCGGCGGCGTTCGAGCCCCGGGTCCGGGCCGTGGCGGGCATCAGCGGGCCGTTCTGCTTCGGCGAGCTGTGGGACTCGCTGCCCGAGCTCACGCGGGAGACGTTCGCGCACAAGTCGGGCGCCGCGGACGACGACGATGCGCGGCGGCGCGCGCTCGCACTCGACCTCGACGGCGTGCTCGAGCGGCTCGAGGCGCCGGCGCTGTTCGTGACCGGCAAGCTCGACCGGCTGATCCCCTGGGAGTCGACGCGCCGCCAGGCCGAGGCCGCGCCGCGCGGCGAGTTCGTGCTCTACGAGGACGGCAACCACGTGTGCGCGAACGTGCCCTACAAGGCGCGGCCGCTGGTGGCCGACTGGCTGGCGGAGCAGCTCGCGTGACGCGCGTCGCGCTGATCGGCGCGGGCATGTGGGGGCCGCGGCTCGCCGCGGCCGCCGAGCGCGCCGGCCTCGAGCTCGTGGACGCGATCGAGGATGCCGACGGCGCGCTGATCGCCACTCCCAATCACGTGCACGCCGAGAACGCGATCGCCTGCGCCGCCGCCGGGAAGCATGTGTTCGTGGAGAAGCCGATCGCCGACACCGTCGAGGCCGCCGAGCGGATGCGCTCGGCGTGCGCGGAGGCGGGCGTGCTGCTCATGGTCGGTCACGGCTTCCGCCGGCTCGGCGCGGCCCGGCGCGCGAAGGAGCTGATCGGCGAGCTCGGCACCGTCGTGCTCGCCGAGGCGAACTTCTCACTCCCGGGCAAGCTGCCGCCGCACGCCTGGCGGGCGCAGCGGACGCGCAACCCGGGCGGGCCGATCATGCAGCTCGGGATCCACCACGTCGACACGCTCGCGTACCTGCTCGGGCCCGTGGCGCGCACGACCGGCCGCTTCGCGCGCGTGCACACGGAGGCCGAGATCGACGATGTGGGCGTCGTCACGCTGGAGTTCGCCTCGGGCGCGCTGGGCGTGCTCACCGGCTCGTACGTCTCGCCCCACACGTTCTCGCTGCGCGTGCTCGGCAGCGCCGGGGTGCTCGACTACCGCGCCGACCTCGGTGCCGTGTGGCCGGACGCCACACGCGTCGACGAGGTGAGCACGCTCACCCTGAACGGCGAGCCGGTGGCGTTCGAGCCGCGCGACATGCTCGCCGAGGAGCTCGCGGAGTTCGGCGCCGCCATACGGGGCGAAGCGGTGGTCGAGACCGGCGCCGACGAGGGCATCGCCGCGCTGCGGGTCGTGCTCGATGCGGTCGGCGCGCGCGAGGAACTCGTTCGGTGACCTTCGTCGGGCGCCCGCTGCGGCGGCGCGAGGACGAGCGCATGCTCCGCGGCCGCGCGCGCTACGTCGATGACATCGTCCCCGAGGGCCTCCTCCACATCGCCTTCGTGCGCAGCCCGTACGCGCGCGCGAGGATCGTCGGGATCGACGGCCCGGAGGTCATCACCGCCGCGGACCTCGCGGGCCGCGTGCGGCCCGTCCCGCTGATCACGCCGCCGGGCGTCGAGCTCGCCGACGCCGCCCATCCGATCCTCGCCGACGGCGAGGTCCGGTACGTCGGCCAGCCGGTCGCGGCCGTCGTTGCCGCCTCGCGCGCGGAGGCCGCGGACGCGCTCGAGCAGGTGGTCGTCGACTACGAGCCGTTCGAGGGCGAGCCCGAGCGGCTGCTGCGCTGGCACAAGGCGAGCGGCGACGTCGAGGCCGCGTTCGCGGGCGCCGCCCGCGTCGTCCGCACCCGCCACGAGATCCCGCGCGCGGTGGCGGCGCCGATCGAGCCGCGCGGCTGTGTCGCCGCCACCGACGGCGACGTGCTGCGGGTCTGGCTGTCGGCCCAGGACGTCCATCGCCCGCGCGCCGGCCTGGCGCACGCGCTCGACCGCCCGCCCGAGTCGATCCACGTGACGCTGGCCGATACCGGCGGGGCGTTCGGGAGCAAGGGCCCGCCGCCACCCGAGGTCGTGGTCGCCTCGATCGCCGCGCTCGACCGCGGGCGCCCCGTCAAGTGGGTCGAGACCCGCACCGAGAACTTCCTCGCCGCCTACCAGGGCCGCGGCGTGCATGGCGACGTCGAGCTCGCGCTCGACGGCGACGGGCGGATGCTCGCCGTCCGCGCGCGCCTGGTCGCCGACACGGGCGCCTACCTCGTGCAGGCGACCGCCGCGCCCGTGCACACGATGGGCATGCTCATGACCGGCGCCTACGCGATCCCGGCCGCCGACGTCGAGGTCGTGGGCGTCCGGAGCGACCGCGTGCCGACCGGCCCGATGCGGGGAGCCGGCCGGCCGGAGGCGTGCTTCCTGCTCGAGCGCACCGTCGACACCGCGGCGCGCGAGCTCGGGCTCGACCCGGTCGAGCTGCGGCGGCGGAACCTCGTCACCGACTTCCCGCACGAGACGCCGCTCGGCTTCACGTACGACTCGGGCGATTACCGGCAGTGCCTGGATCGCGTGCTCGAGCTCGTGGGCCGGCCGCCGCCCGGCGCAGCCCTGGGCGTCGCGCTCTACGTCGAGCGCGCCGGCGGGCAGTGGGAGAGCGCGGAGATGACGCGCGCCGGCGACGGGCGCGTGGTCGTGCGCAGCAGCTCGTTCCCGCACGGCCAGGGCCACGACATCACGTACGCGCAGATCGTCGCCGACCGGCTCGGGATCCCGGTCGAGGCCGTCGAGCTGCGCTTCGGCGACAGCGACGAGGCGCCGGCCGGCGTCGGCACGTTCGGCGGCCGGTCGATCCCGATGGCGGGGTCGGCGATCGCGGTCGCCGCCGACCGCCTCGCCGCCGGCGAGCGGACGGCCTCGGTGCGCTTCGAGTCGGACATGGTGTTCGGCTCGGGCGCCTATGCGGCGATCGTCTCGGTCGACGAGGAGACCGGCCACGTGACCGTGCACCGGATCGCCGCGGTCGACGACGCCGGCACGATCATCAACCCGCTGCTCGCCGAGGGTCAGGTCGTCGGCGGGACGATCCACGGGCTCGGGACGGTGCTGACCGAGGAGTTCGCATACGACGACGACGACCAGCCGCTGGCCGCGAACTTCACCAGCTACGCGCTGCTCAGCGCCGACGAGCAGCCGCCCGTGGAGACCGCGTTCGTCGAGTCGCCGTCGCCCCTGAACCCGCTCGGCGCGAAGGGCATCGGCGAGGCGGGCACGATCGGCACGCCGGCGGCGGTGGCCAACGCGGTCACCGCCGCGCTCGGCGGCCGCTGGGTCGACCCGCCGTTCGGGCCCGAGAAGGTCTGGCGCGCCCTGAAGGCGACCCCCTCGTCGCGCCCCGACGGCTCGCCGGGTGGTCAGGCGAGCAGGTAGCCGCCGTCGCTGAAGATCAGCTGGCCGGTCACCCAGCCCGCCTCCGGTGAGCACAGCCAGGCGATCAGCCGCGCGGCGTCGGCCGGCTCGCCCATCCGGCCCATCGGCGTCGCGGCGACCAGCCGCTCGCGCAGGCCTTCGTCGCCCATCGCCTCGAACGCCTCGGTGTCGGTGGGGCCGGGGGCGACGGCGTTGACGGTGATGCCGCGCGGCGCCAGGTCGGAGGCCAGGAACCGCACGGCGGCCTCCACGGCGCCCTTGGCCAGCGCGAGCGGGGCGTAGGCGTGGTTGCGCACGCGGTGCGTGCCGGTCGAGGAGACCGCGACGATCCGGCCGCCGTCGGTCATATGGCGCGCGGCGGCGATGCTGCCGAGCACGAACGGCCGGGCGTTGATCCGCATCGTGCGGTCGAAGTCGTCGGCGTCGAGCTCGAGGATCGGCTTGCGGATCGGCTCGACCGCGCAGTTGACGAACACGTCGAGGCCCCCGAGGTCGTGCGCCGCCCGGTCGACCAGCGCCGCGGGATCGTCGCCGACGTCGCCGTGGCGGCGCGACCCGATGACGACCTCGTCGCCGCGGGCGATCAGCGCGTCCGCCACGGCGCGGCCGATGCCGCGCGAGCCGCCGGTCACGAACGCCCTCATCCGTGCAGCCGCTCCGTGCCCGTCTCGGTGACCAGCAGCAGCTCGCCGAGCTGCACGCCGGCGCGCTCGTCAGCCGTAACGGGGTTGGGCTGGACGACGACGGTCATGCCGGCCTCGAACGTGAAGTCGGGGACGGGCGTGCGGGCGCCGAGCACGGGCGGCAGGTAGCCGCCCACGAAGCCGTGCACGAGGTCGTCGCGGATCCTGATCCCGCCCGCCGCCTCCCACAGCTCGGCGGCGGTCGCGCCGGCCCGCAGTCGCGCGCGGACCGCTTCGAAGGTCTGCTCGGCGGCGTCGAGCAGCTCGCGGTAGAGCGGCGTCGGCTCGGCGTCGACGAAGAGGGTCCCGAGCCGCTGCGCGGGGTACTCCCAGAAGTTCGCGCTGATCTCGTAGACGAGCGCGTCGCCCGTCTGCAGCGGCCGCGTGGTCGGCCACTGCGCGGGCACCGAGATCGTGGGCTCCGCCATCGGCGTGGCGGCCAGGTAGTGGATGTGGGTCGTGGCGCCGTGGGGCAGCCAGGCCGCCTCGATCGCCGCGCCGAGCTCGAACTCGCTCGCGCCGGGACGGGCGGCGGCGTGCAGCGCCTGCACGCCGGCATCGGTGAGCTCGGCGGCGCGGCGGATCCACTCGACCTCCTCGGCCGACTTGATCAGGCGCAGCCGCGTGTACGCCGCGTTGAGGTCGACCTCGCCGCGCCTGGCCTTGCGGCCAATTACCCCAATTCGGCCCGTCGGTGGCTCGAAGTCGCCGATCCAGCGCACGTCGGCCTCGGTGGCGATGCGCTGCGCGTTCGGGACGTGGTTGTAGAAGCCGACGTACAGCACGTCGCGCTCGCCCGGCGTGACCACCACGATCGCCTCGCGGGTCACGGGCCAGCGCGTCAGCCAGCCGACCGCCGTGCCCGACCGGTTCGCCCCGTACACGAGCACGTGGTCGACGTCCGCCACGGCGTGCAGCGCCTCGTGGCGCCGGCGCAGCTCGGCGTCGCTGAACCTCACCGCAGGCTGGCGGCGCCGGCGTCGGCGAGCGGGATCGCCTCCTCGCTGTCGGCGTCGAGCTGCGTGTTGCGGTTCGACTGCGGCTCGCGCTCGAGCGACAGCGTCCCGCCGGCCGTGAAGTACGGCTTGCCGGCGATCACGAGATCCTCGGCCGGGAAGCGCGTGATGATCTCGCAGCCGTCCTTGGTCACCACGAGCTGCTCCTCGATCCGCGCCGCCGACCAGCCGTCGCTCGCCGGCCAGAACGTCTCCAGCGCGAACACCATCCCCTCGCGGATCTCCTCGGGATGGTCGAGCGAGACGAGGCGGCTGAAGATCGGCTTCTCCCAGATCGAGAGGCCGACGCCGTGGCCGAACTGGAGCGCGAAGGCGGCCTCCTCGTCCGGGAAGCCGAACTCCTCGGCGCGCGGCCAGACGGAGACGACCTCGGCCGTGGTGGCGCCGGGCCGGATGAGCTCGATCGCCGCGTCGAGGTAGTAGCGGCAGCGGCGGTAGGCGTCGACCAGCGACTTCGACGCGGACGCGATGGCGAACGTGCGGTAGTAGCACGTCCGGTAGCCCATGAAGCTGTGGAGGATGTCGAAGTAGGCCGGGTCGCCGGGGCGGAGGGCGCGGTCGGTGTAGACGTGCGGGTGCGGGTTGCAGCGCTCGCCGCTGATCGCGTTGACGCCCTCGACGAACTCGGAGCCCATGTCGTAGAGCACCTTGTTGACGAGCCCGACGCACTCGTTCTCCTTCATGCCGGGCTTCATCGCCCGGTACAGCTCCTCGTAGGCGGCGTCGACCATCATGCACGCGGTGTTGAGCAGCGTGATCTCGTCCTGCGTCTTGATCACGCGCGCGGCCTGCATGAGCTGCTGTCCGTCGACGATGGTCAGGCCCTCGTCCTGGAGCGCGAAGAGCACCGCGGGCTCGATGGCGTCGACGCCGACCGGCTCGGTGTGGAGCCCGCGCTGCTCGAGCTCGAGCTTGATCTTGCGCGCCACGTCCTCGGCGCGGCCGGACTCGGGCGACATCGCGCCTCTGAGGGTCGAGATGCCGGCGCGGGAGCGGCCGTCGCCGAGCCACGGGTTGTAGAGCTGGTGGTGGCGGGCGGCGGAGCCGAAGTCCCACATGATCGGCTCGTCGCGCTGGGGGAGGAGGCAGAAGCGGTTGAGCTTGTCCTGCGCCCAGGTGCCGATGTGGGTCGCCGTGATGTAGCGGATGTTGACCATGTCGAAGCACAGCAGCGCTCCGAGCTCGGACTCGGCGAGCAGGCCGCTGATGCGCGCCAGCCGCTCCTCCCGGAGCCGGTCCACCCGCACCCGCTCCTCCCAGTCGACGCTCATCGTTCCGTAGGTCGGCAGTCCCATCCCCGGCTCCTCGACGTGCAAACGTTTGCAGGCAGCGTAGCTGAGCTTGCGGCGCGATGCCAGCGCCCCGGTGTCCGAACTGCGCCGGCGAGGGCGCGGGGCGAGTTCGTGCCGCATAGCGACATCAACTCGCCCCGCGCATGAGCCGGCCGCACGGCCGGCTCCCTCCCAGCGCATGAGCCAGTCGCACGGCCGGCTCCCTCACCTCCCCACCCAGCGCAGTTTGCGGTCCCCGGGCCGCGCGCTTGATCGCTCCCGCCCGTCCCGCTAAGGTGCTGCAATCGTTTGCAACCCCAGGAGTCCGACATGAGCAACGAGAACGGCAGGCGGCTCGGCTGGGTGGGGGCCGGCCGCATGGGCCATGCCCTCGCGGGGCGGCTCCTGGCCGCCGGGCACGACGTCGCGGTCTACAACCGCACGCGCGCCAAGGCGGAGTCGCTGGGCGAGGCGGGGGCGACGGTCGTCGACTCGCCGGGCGAGCTGTCCGACCGCGAGGTCGTGTTCACGATGGTCGCCGGCCCGGACGACTTCAAGGAGGTCGTGCTCGGCCCCGCCGGCGTCCTCTCCGGCAACGGGTCGCTGCCCGACGTCATCGTCGACCTCACGACCGTCTCCCCCGAGGCGTCGGCCGCCGTGCGCGACGAGGCCGCCGGCCGCGGCGTCGCGTTGATCGCCGCTCCCGTGAGCGGCAACCCGAAGGTCGTCGCCGCCGGACGCGTCACGCTCGTCGCCTCCGGCCCGCGCGAGAGCTATGACGCCGTCGAGCCCCTGCTCACGCTCCTCGGCGCCGGCGTCACCTACGTCGGCGACGGCGAGAAGGCCCGCCTGGCCAAGATCTGCCACAACCTCATGCTCGGCGTCGTCGCCCAGTGCATGGCCGAGATCACGGTGCTGGCCGAGAAGGGCGGCATGTCGCGCGCCGCGTTCCTCGACTTCCTCAACGGCAGCGTCATGGGCTCGATGTTCACGCGCTACAAGACCCCGGCGTACGTGAACCTCGACTTCACGCCGACCTTCACGCCGCTGCTCCTGCGCAAGGACTTCGACCTCGGCTTCGAGACCGCGCGCGAGCTCGACGTGCCGATGCCGGTCGCCGCCGCCGCGCAACAGGCGATCCAGGCGCTGATCGGCTCCGGCCACACCGACGAGGACTTCGCGGCGCTGCTCGAGCAGCAGGCGCGCGCCTCGGGGCTCGAGCTGGTCTCGGAGGAGGCGGACGTCGACGAGGGCCTGCGCGAGCCGGCCGCGGCCGGATGACGAGCGAGATCGGGACCGGGCCGTCGGTCGAGGCCGCGCGGGCGGCCACGCCGCCGTCCCCGCCGGAGCCGCGCTGGCTCGACGCCTACGGGCGGATGCTGCTCATCCGCCACTTCGAGAACGAGATGCAGCGGCTGTTCCTCAAGGGCGAGGTCCACGGCACCACCCACCTCGCGGCCGGGCAGGAGGCGGTCCCGGTCGGCGTGTGCCTCGCCTTGCAACCGGACGACTACGTCGCGGGCACGTACCGCGGGCACGGGCACGCGCTGGCCAAGGGCACCGACCCGGCCGCGCTCGCCGCCGAGATGCTGGGGCGCGCTTCGGGGGTGTGCGGAGGGCGTGCGGGGTCGATGAACATCGTCGACCTCGAGCACGGGCTCGTCGGCTGCTACGGAATCGTCGGCGGGAGCATCGGGGCCGCCACCGGCGCGGCGCTCAGCGCCAAACGGCAGGGGCGGGTGGCGGTCGCGTTCTTCGGCGACGGGGCGGCCAACCAGGCCTACTTCCACGAGTGCCTGAACTTCGCGGTCGTCCACGAGCTGCCCGCCGTCTTCGTCTGCGAGAACAACTTCTACGGCGAGTTCACGCCGATGCAGAAGGTCACCGGCGGCCGCGACATCGCGGCGCGGGCGGCGGCCTACGGGATGGAGTCCTCGCTCGTCGACGGCAACGACCTGTGGGCGGTGGAGGAGGCCGCCGCGGCGGCCGTCGGGCGCGCGCGGGGCGAGCACGTGCCGGCGCTGCTCGAGTGCCAGACGTACCGCCACTACGGGCACTCGAAGTCGGATCCCGCGACCTACCGGCCGAAGGAGGAGGTCGAGCGCTGGCTGGCGCGCGACCCGATCAAGCTCACGCGCGAGCGGCTGCTCGCGCTGGGGGCGCCGGAGGGCGACGTCGAGGCCGTCGAGCGCGACGCGCGGGAGGCGATGGACCGCGCCGTCGAGGCCGCGTTGAGCGCGCCGTATCCGGAGCCGGGCGGCGCCACGGAGTTCGCGCCGTGATCGAGTTCCGCGACGCGATCCGCGACGCGCTGGCCGAGGAGATCGAGCGCGACCCGGCGGTGGTGTTCTTCGGCGAGGACGTGGCGGCGGCGGGCGGCGTGTTCAAGGTCACGCCCGGCCTGCACGAGCGGTTCGGCGACGAGCGCGTGTTCGACACGCCGATCTCCGAGCTGGCGCTGGCGGGCGCCGCGTACGGCGCCGCGGTCACCGGCCTGCGCCCGGTGATCGAGATCATGTTCGGCGACTTCATGGCGCTGCCGATGGACTCGCTCGTCAACCAGGCCGCGAAGTTCTGGTACATCTCGAACGAGCAGGGGTCGGTGCCGCTGGTCGTGCGGTCGGCGGTCGGCGGCGGCGGGCGCTTCGGCGCGATCCACTCGCAGATCCACGGCACGTGGTTCCAGGGGATCCCGGGGCTCAAGATCGCCGCGCCGTCCTCGCCCGGGGAGGCCAAGGCGCTGCTCAAGGGCGCGATCCGCGACGACAACCCGGTGCTCTTCCTCGAGCACAAGCGGCTGTACTCGGTCAAGGGACCGTCCGACGGGCCTGACGTCATCCCGCTCGGGGAGGCGGCGGTCGCCCGCGAGGGCTCCGACCTCACGATCGTCGCCATCTCCAAGGGCGTGCGCGACGCGCTGGCGGCGGCGGAGGAGCTCGGGCTCGACGCCGAGGTCATCGACCTGCGCACGCTGCGGCCGCTCGATCTGGACACCGTGCTCGAGTCGGTTGCCAGGACGAACCGGCTGCTGTGCGTCGAGGAGGGGCCGCGGACGGGCGGCTGGGCGGCCGGCGTGCTCGGCGCGGTGGCCGAGGCGGGGCTGCACGACCTCGACGACGCGTGGATCCTCGCCACCGACGAGACGCCGATCCCCTACAGCCCGTCGCTCGAGGACGCGTTCATGCCGGGCGCCGAGGCGATCGCCGCCTCCGTGCGGTCTAGGCTGTCCGCCGCCTGAGGGTCAGGGCGCCGAGGCCGATGGCCGCGGCGGTGAACGCCGCCAGGACGGCGATCTCTCCCGCGACGCCGGCGAGGTCGGAGCCGTCGATGGCGACGGCGTCGAGCGCGTCGAAGGCGAACGTGAGCGGGAGGACGGAGGCGATGGCGTCGAGCCAGTCCGCCATCTGGTCGCGCGGGACGAGCAGCCCGCAGAGGAGGATCTGCGGGAGCACGAAGGCGGGCATGAACTGGACGGCCTGGAACTCGGTCGACGCGAA
>Ga0081538_10002714_pt1 | contig 17014 bp, 12 predicted proteins | sample TabmetS5T2R1_FD_71022 | JGI IMG/M metagenome (GOLD analysis project Ga0081538, IMG submission 71022) | Tabebuia heterophylla rhizosphere microbial communities from the University of Puerto Rico - S5T2R1 | ecosystem: Host-associated > Plants > Roots > Rhizosphere ... | reverse complement strand
GCGCGCGGGCCGGGGGGGGGCGGGGCGGGAGCGGGAACGGGTGGGGGACGTGCCCGACGACCGGCTCGGCCACGAGCTGGCGCTCGCCGGCGCCGAGCCGGTAGCGGACGCCGAAGCGCTCCAGCGCGCGCCGGACGGGCCCGCCGAGCCGGCGCGCCGACGGCAGCAGCACGGCCATCCGCCCGTAGGGGACGCCGTCGCGCTCGTGCGCCACGCGCAGCAGCCGGGCCACGGCCTCGGCCTCCTCGGCCGGGCCCGGGTAGCGGGCGGCCTCGACGGTGGTGGTGCCGCCGCCGGTGAGGGCGACGGTGGGGCCGGTGCCGGCGGCCTGGAGGCGGCGGACCGCGTCCAGGGCCGGGCCGCCGAGCCGGCGGCTGCGCTCCAGCAGCACGACCGAGGCGCCGAGCTGCGCGGCGGCGCCGGGCAGGGCGCCCGGCGCCGCGCCGCGGAAGGCGTCGGTGGCGCCGGCCGGGTCGCCGGCGAGGATCGCCCTGGCGCCCCCGCCGACCAGCAGCCGCAGCAGCCGGAGCTGCGCCGGGTCGAGCTCCTGCGCCTCGTCCACGAGCAGGGTGCCGACCTGGGCCACGGTGGCGGCGAGGACGTCGGGGCGGTCCTCGAGCAGGTCGCCGGCCTGGACGACGAGGCCGGCCTGGTCGACCGCGTCCTGGAGGGCGAGGTGGTCGTGGTAGACGGTGAGGAAGGCGGCCGCGTGCGCCCAGCTCGGGCGGTCCTCGGCGCGGGCGCGGGCGAGCAGCTCGTCGGGGTCGATGACGCGGCGCTCGCAGGCGAGCACGAACTCGGCCAGCTCGTCGGTGAACGCGCGGGTGTCGACCAGTCCCTGCAGCTCGCCCCAGTCGACCTCGGGAGGGTCGAGCTGGAGCAGGGAGCGCACCAGGGCCCACTGCTCGGGGCCGGAGAGGGGGCGGGGCTCGCCGCGGTAGTGGAGGAGGTCGGCGTGGCTGGTGACCAGGCCGCGGGCAAAGGCGTACCAGGTGACGCAGGCGAGCGCGCCGCCGGCGGCGGTGGTGAGGGCGGCGAGCAGCCGTTCGGTGGAGGCGAGCGCGGCCTGCCGGCTGGAGGTGAGCAGGCGGGCGGTCCCCCCCGGCCGGGCGAGCAGCCGGTGCATGGCGGCTTCGAGCAGGGCGGTCTTGCCGCTGCCGGGGCCGCCGAGCACGACCACGTTGCCGGGAGGGAGGGCGGCGGCCAGCTCGTCCGGCGAGCCGTCCGGCAGCGCGGCGCCGTCCGGCGTCGGGGGGCGGCCGGCCGGGGGGCCGCTGGGGACCGGGATGCTTGCGCCATTCATGATGCGGGCATCCTAGCGAGCGACCACGACGATGGGTGCGGGCCGTCCACATCCCTCAGCGGGGACGGTTGTGGACGGGCGGGGCGCCGGTCGGCGGCGGCGTCTACGCTCCCGGACGGCTGTGGGCGCCCGGCAGGGAGGCGCCCGGCGACCCGAGGAGGCGGCCACGTCCAGACCGCGGGGCGGCGGGGCGCGGCTGCTGGCGGCCGCGCTGCTGGCGCTCGCGGTGGCGGGCTGCGACGCCTCGCTGACGCCGGGCGGCGGCGCGGCCGGCGAGGCGCCGGCGGGGCTGGCCACCACCAGGGCCGAGCGGGCCGCGTGGCCGGGCCCGCCGCGGGACGCGGTGGCGGCCGAGGTGCAGCGGGTGACCGACGGCGACACGTTCGTGGCCGCGGTGGCCGGCCGCCAGGAGCGCGTCAGGGTCATCGGGGTCGACGCGCCGGAGACGGTGGCGCCCAACCGCCCGGTCGAGCCCTTCGGGCGGCAGGCGTCCTCGTTCGCCAGGCGCCACCTGACCGGCGCCACCGTGCGCCTGGCCGGCGACGCCGAGCCGTGGGACCGCTACGGCCGGCTGCTGGCCTACGTGTGGCTGGCGGACGGGACCTTCTGGAACGCGCTGCTGGTGGCCGAGGGCTACGCCCAGCAGCTCACGATCCCGCCGAACGTCACCTACGCGGGCCTGTTCCGGCGGCTGGTCGCCGAGGCGCGACGCGAGGAGCGGGGGCTGTGGGCCGCGGAGGCGGGCGAGGGGGACACCAGGTAGTCAGCCGGCACCCTCACGACGGGCACCTTGAAATGAACGGACGGCCTGCCGTCCGGGGGGCCCCGGCAGTCCCCCAACCACCGGTCCTCACTCCGGACGGCGCGGCCGCCGCAACGCGAACCTGCTACCCGCGCCTCCCGTGTCCTCACGGCCGGAGCCGACGGCCTCGGCCGTCCTGCGGGCGGAGGTGGCCGACTCGGGACGCCCCCCAGCGCCCCGTGCTGACCAGCTCCGTGTTCGCGTCACTGACAGTACGGTGTCGTTCCGGTTCGTGCCGTGCTCGATTCCAAATCGTTATCAGCCAAAGTACCAGATTCGGTCGACACGGTCCATGTCGGACGGTGCGGCGCTGGCCGTCCCCCGATCAGCCGGCGGGGCGCTCACCCAGGGTGACGGTCACGGTGCGCTCGTTGCCGTCGCGGACGACCTTGAGCGTCACCTTGTCGCCGGGCTGGTGGTCCCGGATCCGGCCGACCAGGTCGTCGGAGCCGCCCACCGCCTGGCCGTCCACCTCGACGACCAGGTCGCCGACCTCGAGGCCGGCGTCGGCGGCCGGACCACCGGACGCCACCTCCGCGATGAGGGCGCCGCCGCGGCCGGCGGTGGTGGAGTCGTTCAGGCTCACGCCCATGTAGGCGGTCTGGACGGGCTTGCCCTGCACGATGGCCTGGGCCGACCTGGCGGCGACGTCGATCGGCACCGCGAAGCCGATGCCGATGTTGCCCTGGGAGGCGCCGTCGGAGCGGATCGCGCTGTTGATGCCGATGACGCGGCCCTCGCGGTCGGCGAGCACGCCGCCGGAGTTGCCGGGGTTGATGGGGGCGTCGGTCTGGATGACCTCCCGGCTGCCCTGGGGGTCCTGGAGGATGCGGTTGGTGGCGCTGACGATCCCGGCGGTCACGGACCCCTCGAGCCGGAACGGGCTGCCGATCGCGACCGCGAGCTGGCCCACCCGGAGGGGCTCGTCGATGGCCAGCGGCGCGGCGGGCAGGTTGTTGCGGTCGACCTTGACCACGCCGACGTCGTTGCCGGTGTCGGTGCCGAGCACCTCGCCGCGGAGCCGGGTGCCGTCGGAGAGCCGGACGGTGACCTGGTCGGCGCCGTCGATCACGTGGGCGGCGGTCAGGATGTAGCCGTTCTTGTCGTAGATGACCCCGGACCCGAGGCCGTTGCCCTGCTGGCTGCCGACCTCGAGCTGGACCACGGTCGGGAGCAGCGCCTTGGCGACCGCGGCGACCGGCTCGTCACCGGCCTGGACGGGCGCGGAGGCGGCCGCGGTGGGGATGCCGGCCCCACCGGCGGCGGCGGCGGCCGAGTTGCGGTCCAGGACCTCGCCGATGCCGTAGCCGCCGGCCAGCAGCACCACCCCGGCGACGGCGCCGGCGAGCAGGCGGTTGACCCGGCCCCGTCCGCCGGGCGTGCCGGCGCCTGCCGGCCGTTCGCCCCAACCGGGCACGGTCGGGCTCCCGCCGCCGCCCTGGCCCCAGCCCGACCCCGAGGCCGGTGGCTCCGGCTCCGACGGTGGCTGGCCCCAGGCCGGACCGGAGGCCGGGGGTGTGGACGGCGGCTGGCCGGGCGTGGGGCCCGGGGGCGGGGGCTCGGCGGGCGTCTGGGCCCAGGAGAACGGCCAGGACGGGTCCCCGGCGTCGCCGGGCGGGCGGCCGCCGGCCGCGGCGGCGTCGCCGGCGGGCAGGGGCTGCGTTCCGGCCTCCTTGTCGGGATCCGGCGAGCCCAGGGGCTCCGTCCGGTCGTTGCTGGACATGCTGTGCCTCCTACGGGAGCAACCTGCAAACCGCTGTCGAGGGTAGGCCTCGGCCGCTAAAGCACCGGTAAGACGGACCTCAAGTGGGCATAAGGACGCGGCTACCGCTTGGCCGGCTCCACCGCCGGGCGGGCGATCGGCAGCCAGACCACGAACGACGAGCCGACCCCCACCTTGGAGTGCAGCCGCACCTCGCCCCCGTGGCTCTCGACGAGCTGCCGCACGATCGCCAGGCCCAGCCCCGCGCCGCCGTCGGCCCGCGAGCGGGCCTTGTCCGCGCGCCAGAACCGGTCGAACACGTGCGCCTGGTCCTCCGGCGCGATCCCCGGTCCCTCGTCGGCCACCGCGATCCAGGCCCGCCCCCGCTCGCTGCCGGTCGCCAGGCGGATCCGCGAGCCTTCGGGGGCGAGCCGCACGGCGTTGTCGAGCAGGTTCGCCACCACCCGCTTGAGCGCCTCCCGGTCGCCGGTCACCACCACCCCTTCGGCGATCGCCCGGTCCAGCACGATGCGGCGCGCCGCGGCGGGGACCACGAAGTCCTCGCTGGCCTCGGCCACCGCGGCGCCGAGGTCGACCGGCTCGTGCTCCAGGGTCGGCTGCTGGCGCCTGGCCAGGGCGAGCAGGTCGTCGACCAGCAGGCTCATGCGGTCGCCGGCGCGCTTCACCACGGTGATGGTCTGCCGCAGGTCGTCGGGGCTGGCGTCCGGGTCGGCCAGGGCGACGTCGACGTTGGTGCGGATGATCGCCAGCGGGTTGCGCAGCTCGTGGGAGGCGTCGGCGACGAACTGCCGCTGGGCGGCGAAGGCGGCGTCCAGCCGGGCCAGCATGGCGTCGAAGGTGTCGGCGAGCTGCTTCAGCTCGTCCTCGGGGCCGGGCAGCTCGATGCGGCGGGACAGGTCGGTGGCCTGGATGTCCCGCGCCACCGAGGTGATCCGGCCGATCGGGGCCAGCACCCGCCCGGCGATCACCCAGCCCACGCCAAGGCTGGCCACGAACAGCGTCCCCAACCCGCCGATGAAGTAGAAGCGCAGCTTGTTGAGGGTCTGGGTGTTGATCAGCCGCTCGGCCTCCCTGAAGGTGATGAGCGTGATGCACTCTCCGTAGGGGCAGAAGGTCCTCCTGCCCGCCGACACCGGCGTGGCCTGCAGGGCCATCAGCAGGACCAGGTAGATCGCGGCGAGCACCACGGCCGCGAGGCCGAACAGCACGGCCGAGTAGAGCAGCGTGTAGCGGAACCGGATCGACCGGGTCCACTCGGGCAGCCGGTCGAGCAGCCGCTCGGGCCGGTTCACGGCTCCTCGCGCAGGCGGTACCCGCGCCCGACGACCGTCTCGACCGGCTGGCCCGCGCCCGCGTCGGCCAGCTTGCGGCGCAGGGTCATCACCGTGACCCGCACGGTGTTGGTGAACGGGTCGGCGTTCTCGTCCCAGACGTGCTCCAGCAGGTCCTCCTGCGACAGCACCTGCCCCGCGCGGGACATGAAGTAGTGGAGCAGGGCGAACTCCTTGGGCGTGAGGGCGAGGTGGCGGCCGGCACGCCGCGCCTCGTGCCTGGCGGTGTCCAGCTCGATGTCGCCCACCTGCAGCAGCGCGCCGGAGCGCCCGGCGTCGCGGCGCAGCAGCGCGCGCACCCGCGCCTTCAGCTCGTCGAAGTCGAACGGCTTGACCAGGTAGTCGTCGGCGCCCTCGTCCAGGCCGACGACCCGGTCGACGGTGCGGTCCCTGGCGGTGAGCATCAGCACCCGGGGCGGCTGCCCTTCGCCGTCGGCGCGGATGCGGCGGACGACCTCGATGCCGTCGATCCCGGGCAGGTTCAGGTCGAGGCAGACCAGGTCGTAGGCGTTGACGGCGGCCTTCTCGAGCGCCTCGTCGCCGTCGTAGGCGACGTCGACCGCGTACCCCTCGCGGCGAAGGCCGCGGGCCACCGCATCGGCCAGGTCGGCCTCGTCCTCAACAACAAGCACCCGCATGCCAAGATCGTAACCAACCAGGCCATCAAGCAGGCGTAAGGCGCCTGCTGGGTGGGCTACGACCGGCGCGGCCGCGGGCCGGCGAGGACCCGCGGCTCGACCACGGCGGTCACGTCACGAGGTTCTGCGGGTGGCCGGCGAGGAAGGCGGCGACGTTGGCGGCGGTCACCTCGGTGATCCGCTGCACCGCCTCGACCGAGTCGAAGCCGACGTGCGGGGTGACGACCACGTCCTCCCTGCCGGCCAGCAGCTGGTTCTCCAGCAGCACCCGCAGCGACGCCTCGTCGCGCTCCAGCGCCAGCCGCCGGCGGTCCTCGGTGAGCAGCTCCTCGCCCTCCAGCACGTCGAGGCCGGCGCCGGCGAGGATCCCCTGGTCGAGCGCCCACAGCAGCGCCTCGGTGTCGACCAGCCCGCCCCTGGCGGTGTTGACCAGCAGCGCCCCCCGCCGGAACCGCTTGAGCAGCTCGCGGTCGACCAGGTGGTGGGTGGCCGGGGTGAGCGGGGCGTGCAGCGAGACGATGTCGGCGGCGGCGACCAGCTCGCCCAGCTCGACGTAGTCGAAGCCGACCAGCTCGGCGAGCAGCGGCTGCGGCCGCGGGTCGGCCGCCAGCACCCGCATCCCGAAGCCGCGGGCGATCTTGGCGGTGTGCAGGCCGATGTGGCCGACCCCGATCAGGCCGAGGGTGCGGCCGCGCAGGTCGAAGCCTTGCAGGCCCTGGATCGAGAAGTCGCCGCGCTGGGTCCGCACCCACGCCTTGTGGACGTTGCGGGACAGGGCGAGGATCAGCGCGAAGGTGTGCTCGGCGACGGTGTTCTCGCCGTAGGTCGGCACGGTGGCCACCGACACCCCCTTGGCCGCGCAGGCGGCCAGGTCGACGTGGTCGTGCCCGGTCGACCGGGTCGCCACCAGGCGCAGGTCGGGGCAGGCGTCCAGCAGCGGCCCGTCGACCCGGGAGCCGACGAAGACGCTCAGCACGCCGACCCCGGGGCCCAGGCCCGGCGGTGGCCGGTCGCGGACCGGGTCGGGCCCGGCGCGCAGCTCGGCCTTGACCCCGGCCGCCTCCAGCGCCGCACCCAGCCGGCCGGCCTCGGCCTGGTCGGCCTCGGCCAGGAAGATCACCTCGCTCATCTCGCACCGCAGCCTACTACCGGGTCCCGGGCGCCGCGCCGCGGGTAGAATCCGGCCGCATGCGTTCCCTGCGGCGGCTGCCTTCGGCCCCCTCGCCGGCGCAGCCGGGGTGGCGGGCGCTGACCGGCGTGGCCGTCGCCGGACTGGCCGTGGGTTGCGCGCTGCTGGCGTTGCAGTTCGCGCGCCTGGGCTGGGACCCGACCGCGCCGTTCGTGGTGGGCACGAGCTGGGGGCTGGACGAGGCGCTCGCCGCCCGTCACGTGCAGGTCAGGGTCACACCCGGCAACGGCTACGACGGCCAGTGGTTCCTCGGCCTCGCCTACGACCCGCTGCTGCGCGAGCACCTGGCCGACGGCTTCGACATGCCGCGCTACCGCGCCGGCCGGCCCCTGCAGGCGTTCACGGGCCGGCTGCTGGCCGGCGGGCGCGGTGCGGCGGTGCCGCACGGCCTGCTCGCGGTCGGGCCGCTGGCCGTCGCCCTGGGGTGTGCCGCCAGCGGCCGGCTGCTCGCCGCCGGCCGGCGGTCGCCCTGGTGGGGCCTTGGCTTCGCGCTCGTGCCCGGCGTGGTGGTGGGGGTCATGTTCGGGACGGCCGAGCCGCTCGGGCTGGCGCTGGCCGCGCTCGGGCTCAGCCTGGTCCTGGACGGCCGGCTGCTCGGCGGCGGGCTGGCGTTCGCGGGCGCCGCCCTGACCAAGGAGTCCTACCTGGTGTTCGCGGTCGGGGCGGCGCTGTGGCTGGCGTTGGCCGCCGGCGGCGGCCGGCGGGGGCGCGTCGCCGCGGTGGCGGCCGTGCTGGCGCCGGCGCTGCTGGCGCTGGGGTCGTGGTGGGCGTACGTCGCCTGGCGCGTGCCGGCCGGCCCGGGCGACCTCCGCGCCGTCGACGCGCTGGGGCTGCCGCTGGCCGGCTGGGCCCACGCCGTCGGCGTGGTCGCCAGGGGCGGGTACCTGCCCGACGCCCCGGTCGGCCCGCTCGGCGGGGTGCTGCTGGTCGGGTCGCTGCTGCTGGCCGTCGCCGCGGTCGCGCTGGGCGTCCTGGTCCCGGGCCTGCTCGCCCGGCTGGGGCTGCTGCTCGGCCTGTACGGGCTGATGCCCGCCGGCGAGCTGCTCACCCGCTTCCTGTCCAGCATGCGCGCCCTGGCCCCCACGGTGCTGGCCGGGTGCCTGGCGCTGCTGACCGCCGCCGCGGCGCGGGAGGCGGCCGGGTGGCGCCCACGGTCCCGGCGTTCCAGGGTCCCGTAGACTGGCGCCGCCGATGGACCCGCGTGCCGACCCCGCCTGCCTGCTGCCGCCCTTGCGCGAACGGGAGCGCGACCTGCTCGCCCGGATCGAGGAGCTGGTCAACCTCGACTCCGGCTCGTGGTCGGCGGCGGGCGTCAACCGGGTCGCCGACCGCTGCGAGGCCCGCTTCCGCCAGGGCGGCTGGACGGTCGAGCGCCACCCCCACCGGGCCGGGCCCGACTGGACGCGCCCGCCGCTGGGGGACGTGGTCGTCGGGCGCCGCAGCGGCGGCCTCCCGGTCGAGCGGGGCGGCCGGCGCCTGCTGCTGCTGGCCCACATGGACACCGTGTTCGACGACGGGACGGCCGCCGCCCGGCCGTTCCACACCAGGGACGGGCGCGCCTACGGCCCCGGCGTGACCGACGACAAGGCGGGGGTCGTCTGCGCCTTCGAGGCGGTCGAGGTCCTCTGCGACCTGCTCGGCTTCGACGACTTCGCCGCGATCACCCTGGTCTGCTCGCCCGACGAGGAGATCGGCTCACCGTTCAGCCGGCCGCTGATCGAGGCGCTGGCGGGCGCGCACGACGTCGCCGTCGGCCTGGAGGCGGCGCGGACCAACGGGGCGCTGGTCTCGGCCCGCAAGGGCATCTCGGCGTTCACCGTGGAGGTGGCCGGCCGGGCCGTGCACGCCGGGATCCGGCCCCGGGAGGGCGTCAACGCGGTCCTGGAGGCCGCCCACAAGACCATCGCCCTGCAGGCCCTCAACGGCCGCTGGAAGGGAGTGACCTGCAACGTCGGGATGCTGCACGGCGGCACCCGCATCAACGTGGTGGCGGACCGGGCGACCCTGCAGGTGGAGGTGCGCGCGGCCACCGCGGCCGCGTTCGACCTGGCGATGGCCGAGGTCGAGCGGATCGTCGCGGCGACGACGGTGCCGGGAGCGACGGCCAGGCTGCTGCCGGCCCACCGGCACCCGCCGATGGAGCGCACGCCGGCGGTGGCGGCGCTGGTCGCCGAGGCCCAGCAGGTCGCCCGGCGCCTCGGCTTCGAGGTCGGCGAGGCGGCCACCGGCGGCGCCGGGGACGCCAACACCACCGCCGCGGCCGGGCTGGCCACCATCGACGGGCTCGCCCCGGTCGGCGGCGAGGCCCACGGCCCCACCGAGTGGCTGGACCTCGACAGCGTGGTGCCGCGCACCGCGCTGCTCGCCGGCCTGCTCGCCCGCCTGGGCCGCCGCGAGGGCCCGGAGGCCCGAGGACAGGATCCGGACTGACGACGCCTTCATCGCAGCTCAGCCGGGGTGGTCGCCAGCCACCCCACTTATACTGGCGGGACATGGCCAGGACCCAGACGCGGCTGGTCACGCCGGTCAGGCGTCTCGCGCAGCTCCTGCTGGTCGCCTTCGTGGTGATCCACTTCGTGCTGCCGCAGATCGCGGGCGCGCGCCGCACCCTCAGCCTGCTGGGCGGCGTCGACCTGCGGCTGATCGCGCTCGGGATCGCGCTGGAGGCGGCGTCGATCCTCAGCTACACGAACCTGACCAGGACGATGATCCCGCGCGGCAACGCACCCCCGTTCTTCACCCTGCTGCGGATCCAGCTCTCGACCCTGGCGGTCAGCCACGTGGTCCCTGGCGGCTCGGCGGCCGGGGGCGCGCTGGGGTTCCGGCTGCTCACCCGCAGCGGGCTCTCCGGCACCGACGCCGCCTTCGCGATCGCCACCCAGGGGATCGGCTCGGCGGTGGTGCTCAACCTGCTGTTGTGGCTGGGCCTGATCGTCTCCGTGCTGCGCGGCGGGCCGGGCTACAACCCCCTGTACCTGACCGCGGCGCTCGCCGGGGTGGTGCTGATCGGCGGCTTCTCGGCGCTGGTGGTGCTGCTGATGCGGGGCGAGCGCCGCGCGGCGCGGGTGACGCGGGCGGTGGCCAGGCGCGTCCCCTTCCTCGACGAGGAGAGCATCCACCAGCTGGTGCTGCGGCTGGCGGCGCGGCTGCAGACGCTGGCGGCCGACCGCAGCCGGCTGCTGCGCGGCGTCCTCTGGGACCTCGCCTTCTGGCTGTGCACCGCCGCGTCGCTGTGGGTGTTCCTGGGAGCGTTCGGGCACTGGGAGCGGATCGACGGCCTGATCGTCGCCTTCGCCCTGGCCTACGTGCTGGCCGCCATCCCGATCACGCCGGCGGGCCTCGGGGTGGTGGAGGCGACCATGATCCCGCTGCTGACCCTGTTCGGCGCCGACCGGGGCGTCGCCACCCTGGGGGTGGTCGCCTACCGGCTGATCAACTTCTGGCTGCCGATCCCGGTCGGCTTCCTCGCCTACCTGTCGCTGGAGGTCGAGCAGGACTCGGCGGAGGGCCGCCGGCAGGCCGCCGAGCGGCGCCGGGCCGGGGAGCTGTTCCGGCTCACCGAGCGCGGGCTGCAGGAGGCCGAGGACCGCCGTTCCTGGGCCGAGCGTCACGGGGTGCGGATCGGCAGGCGCCGGGAGGAGCACCCCGCCGAGGACTAGCCCCTACCGGCGGCGCTTGCTGGCGTACATGCCGGCGTCCCCACGCCCGCCGGCGCCTGGGCCGGCGGGGTGCTACTCGCCGGACGCCTTCTTCCGGCGCCGCGTCCCCGCCTTGCGCTCGGCGCCGGACGGCCTGTCGGCCTTGGCCGCCTCGACGCTGGCGCGCAGCGCCTCCATCAGGTCGACGACCTTGGAAGGCTCCGCCTCCTCGGCGTAGGTGATCTCCTCGCCCTGGACCTTCTTGGCCACCAGCTCCTCGAGGGCGGCCCGGTACTCGTCGTGGAACTCGTCCGGCTTGAACGCGTCGGTGAGGCTGTCGATCAGGCTGCGGGCCATGCGGATCTCCTGCGGCCGCAGCTCGACCGACTCGTCGAGGACCTCGAAGGCCGGGGTGCGGATCTCGTCGGGCCAGTACATCGTCTCCAGCACGAACACGTTGTCGCGCAGGCGCAGGACGGCCAGGTGCTCCTTGTCGCGGAAGGCGACCTTGGCGAGCGCCACCTTGCCGTCGTCGGCCATGGCCTCGCGCAGCAGGTGGTAGGCCTTGACCCCGGTGCCGTCGGGCACCAGGTAGTAGGACTTCTGGAAGTAGATCGGGTCGATCTCGTCGGCCTCGACGAAGCGCTCGATCTCGATCGCCTTGGTGCTGGAGACCGGCAGCGAGGCGAGCTCCTCGTCGGTCAGGATGACGTAGCGGTCCTTCTCGTACTCGTAGCCCTTGACGATGTCGGCGTAGTCGACCTCCTCCCCGTCGACCGAACACACCCGCTTGTAGCGGACGCGGCCACCGTCGGGCGCGTGGAGCTGGTGGAAGCGCAGGCTCTTCTCCTCGGTGGCGCCGTACACCCGCACCGGGATCGTCACCAGCCCGAAGGAGATCGCCCCCTTCCAGATCGTCTTCACGAACCAGGCCTCCTTGACGTCGGAACGCCCCGCGACTGCGGCGGCACGTCGGAAGGCGGCGGTCATCGACCGCGACAACTGTACGCTGGCAAGCAGCGCAACTGAAGGAGGAGGGGGGGTCGTGGCCACCGGCAAGCGCCGCCGCCTGCGGTTCCCGACGCCGCTGCCGGCCCGCCGTGCCGGCGAGGCCTGGCGGCTGCTGGCCGACGGGCGCGAGCTGCGCCTCTCCAACCTCGACAAGGTGTACTGGCCCGACGACGGCTACACCAAGGGCGACCTGCTCGCCTACTACTGGAACGTCGCCGAGCTGATCCTGCCCCACCTGCACGACCGGCCGCTGACCATGAAGCGCATGCCGGACGGGCTCGCCGGCCAGCCGTTCTACGAGAAGCAGGTGCCGGCCCACGCCCCCGACTGGCTGCCCACCACGGCGGTGCCGAGCGAGGACGACACCCGGGTGGTCGAGTTCGTGATGGTCCAGGACCTGCCGAGCCTGCTGTACGTGGTCAACCTCGGCTGCATCGAGATGCACCCCCTGCACGCCAGGGCCGGTTCGCTGGACCGGCCCGACTACGCCTTCTTCGACCTCGACCCCTTCGAGCCGTACACCTACGCGGACGTGCGCACCGTCGCCAAGCTGGTCAAGGTGGTCCTCGACGGCCTCGGGCTGCGCGGCTACCCCAAGACCTCCGGAGCCACCGGCATGCAGGTGTTCGTGCCGCTCGACGGCACCCACACCCACGCCGACGCCCGCGAGTTCGTCGAGCGGGTCGGCCGGCTGGTGGTCCGCGCCTACCCGGAGAAGGCCACCATGGCCTGGCCGCTGGCCGAGCGGGCCGGGAAGGTCTTCATCGACCACCAGATGAACCGCCCCGGCGCCAACATCGCCAGCGTCTACTCGCTGCGGCCGCTGCCGGGCGCGCCGGTGTCGACCCCGCTGGACTGGGAGGAGCTGGACCAGGACCTGGAACCGGGCGACTTCCGGGTCGACAACGTCTGGGAGCGGTTCGCGGCCGGCGACCGGTTCGCCCCCGTCCAGACCGACAAGCAGTCCCTGGCAGGCGCGATGGAGGCGCTCGGGCTCACCCCCGGCGCCACCGAGCGGCCCCGCGAGCGCGGCCGGCGCCGCTTCCCCCGCGGCCGCGCGGACCGCCCGGCGAGCCGCGCGGACCTCGACGAGTACGCGGCCAAGCGGGACTTCGGCCGCACCCCGGAGCCGTCCGGCGGCGGGGCGGGAGCGCCCGAGGCCGCCGCGGCGCCCACCGACGCGCACCCGGCCGGGCTCACCGAGGTGGCGCCGCCGGCGCCGGGGCGACGCTTCGTGATCCAGCAGCACCACGCCCGCCGCCTCCACCACGACGTGCGCTTCGAGCGCGACGGGGTGCTGGTGTCGTTCGCGGTGCCCAAGCGCCTGCCCGAGGAGCCGGGCGTCCGCCACCTGGCGGTCAACACCGAGGACCACCCGCTGGACTACCTGACCTTCAGCGGCACCATCCCGGCCGGCGAGTACGGCGGCGGCGAGGTGCGCCTGTTCGACCTGGGCAGCTACGAGCCGCTGGAGGTGGCCGACGGCAAGCTGACGGTGCGGCTGCACGGCAGCCGCTACCGCGGGGCCGAGTACCACTTCTTCCGCACCAGGGACCGCGACTGGCTGGTGATCCTCGGCGGCAAGGTGTCGCTCCCCCAGCCACCGCCGCCGCCCACCTACGAGCCGATGATGGCGGTGCTCACCGGGGCGCCGTTCGACGACGACGGGTGGCTGTTCGAGGTCAAGTGGGACGGCCACCGCTGCCTCGCCAACCTGGGGCGGGCGACGCGGCTGACCTCGCGGACCTGCCGCGACGTGACCGGCCAGTTCCCCGAGCTGATCGACCTGCACCGCCAGCTCGCCGCCCGCAACGCCGTGGTCGACGGCGAGATCGTGGCGCTGGACCGCAGCGGCCGGCCCTCGTTCGAGCGCATGCAGGACCGCTTCCACCGCAGCCCGGAGGAGCTGGCCCGCAACAAGGGCAAGGTGCCGGTCCAGTTCATCGCCTTCGACCTGCTGTGGCTGGACGGGGTGCCGCTGCTCGACCTGCCGCTGGCCGAGCGCCGCCGCCGGCTGGAGGAGGTGCTGGTCGAGACCAGGGACGTCCGCCTCTCGCAGGTGGTCCAGGGCCACGGCACGGCCTTCTTCCAGCAGGCCAGGGACCTGGGGCTCGAGGGGGTCGTGGCCAAGCGGGCGGCCAGCCCCTACCGGCCGGGCACCCGCTCGCCGGACTGGCGCAAGATCAAGGCGCTGCGCCGCCAGGACTGCGCCATCGTCGGCTGGACGCCGGGCCAGGGCGGCCGCGCCGCCACCCTCGGCTCGCTGCTGCTGGCGGTCTACGACGGCGAGCGGCTGCGCTACGCCGGCAACGTCGGCACCGGGTTCACCCACGCCTTCCTGGCCGACCTGCTGGCCGACCTGGCCGAGCGCGAGGTCCCGCGGCCCCGGTTCGAGGGCGCCCCGCGGCTGCGCGGGGCGCGCTACGTCCGTCCCGAGCTGGTCTGCGAGGTCGAGTACCTCAAGTGGACCGACGACGGCAAGCTGCGGGCCGCCTCGTTCAAGGGGCTGCGCCCGGACAAGCTGCCCACCGACTGCCGGCGCGAGGACCCGGTGGACCTGCCGCCGCCGGCGGACGCCTGAGCTAGGCAGACGCGGCCGCGAGCAGGCAGAATGGCCCCAAGGCAGCAGGCAAGGGAACGGCGAGCGTATGGGTGCCCACATCCTGGTCGTCGACGACGACCCCATGCTGGCGGCGGCCCTGCGGCGGCCGCTCGCCTACGAGGGGTTCGAGATCGAGGTCGCCGCCTCCGGCGAGGAGGCGCTCACGCGCGCCCTCGACCGTCCACCGGACCTGGTGATCCTCGACGTGCTGCTGCCCGGCATCGACGGCCTCGAGGTCTGCCGCCGGCTGCGGCAGGCCGGGGACGTGGCGGTGCTCATGCTGACCGCCCGCAGCGAGGTGCCGGAGCGGGTGGCCGGCTTCGAGGCCGGCGCCGACGACTACCTGGTGAAGCCGTTCGCCTTCGAGGAGCTGCTGGTCCGGGTGAAGGCGCTGCTCCGCCGGGGCCGCAACGGGTCGAGCGCGGCCGAGCTCCGCTTCGGTGACCTGCGCATGGACCGCAGCACCCACGAGGTCTGGCGGGGCGAGCGGCCCATCTCGCTGACCAGGCAGGAGTTCGACCTGCTGGCGCTGTTCCTGGAGCACCCGAGGCAGGTGCTGACCCGCTCCACGATCCTGGAGCGCGTCTGGGACTACGACTTCGGCCGCGACTCCAACGTCCTGGAGGTCTACGTCGGCTACCTTCGACGTAAACTGGAGGTTGAAGGTGAGCCGCGGGTGATCCACACCGTCCGCGGGGTCGGCTACGTGCTGCGCGAGGACCCGGACGGGTCGCGGTGACGATGAGCTTCCGGGCCCGGCTCACCCTCGCCTACCTGGCCCTGCTCACCGTGGCGCTGTCGGCCTTCGGCCTCGGCGTCTACGCCTACGTCGACCGCAACCTCCGCCAGGAGTTCTACGCCTCGGTGCAGCGCGAGAGCGGGCAGCTCGCCCAGCGGCTCAGCGACTTCGAGACCGCCGACAACGTCGGCAGCGAGACCCTCGACCGCTGGACCAACGACCAGGAGTCCGACACCTTCATCGTGGTCGAGACCCGCAAGGACCCCGCGCCCAGGCTGGAGGTGTTCGCCAAGTACCCGCAGGAGGCGATGGCCGCCAGGGACCTGCCCGAGGTCCCGGCCGGCCGGGTGATCAACGTGCCGTCCGCCACCAACGACCTCGGCCTGCCGCTGGCCGTCTACGCCGAGACGTTCAAGGCGAAGACCCCCAAGCCCGGCCGGGGCACCACCACCCCACCCGACGCGCCCAAGCAGTTCTCCACCATCGAGGGGCGGGTCACGGTGGCCCGCTCGCTCGCCGGGGTGGAGCGCTCGCTGGGCCTGCTGCGGACCATCCTGGTGGCCGGCGGGCTGGCCGTGCTGCTGGTCGCCGCCCTGCTCGGGCTGGGCCTGGCCGCCGCCCTCCTGCGGCCGCTCGCCCGCATGCGCGCCACCGCGCAGCAGATCGGCGACGAGCGCGACTTCTCCCACCGGATGCCGGTCGACGGCAACCGCCACGACGAGCTGGGCCGCCTGTCGCAGTCGTTCAACCAGATGCTGGCGGAGCTGGAGCAGTCCAACCTCGACCTCAAGTCCACCCTGGACTCCCAGCGGCGCTTCGTCGCCGACGCCTCGCACGAGCTGCGCACCCCGCTGACGGCGATCCGCACCAACGTCGAGTTCCTGAGCCGCGTGCCCGGCGCCCGCCCGGAGGACCGCGGCGCCGCGCTCCACGACATCCTCGCCGAGCTGCGCCGGATGGAGTCGCTGGTCGGCGACCTGCTGGCCCTGGCCCGGCTCGAGGCGGCGGCCTCGCGGTCGTCCAGGCGCACCTTCCGCCTGGACCACCTGCTGGTCGACGTCCACCGCGAGGCGCTGCGGGTCGCGCCCCCTGGGCTGGAGGTCGCGCTCGGCCCGGTCCCCGAGGTGTGGGTCTCCGGCGACCGCGACGACCTTCGCCGGGCGGTCTGGAACCTGGTCGACAACGCCCTCAAGTACACCCGCACCGGGCGGGTCGACCTGCGCCTGTACGCCGTGGACGGGGTGGCCGAGCTGGCCGTGCGCGACACCGGGATCGGCATCGCCCCCGGCCACCTGGAGCACGTGTTCGACCGCTTCTGGCGGGCCCCTGGCGTGCGCGGCATGGCGGGGTCGGGGCTGGGGCTGGCCATCACCAAGTGGGTCGCCCAGGCCCACGGCGGGACCGTCGTGGCCGAGTCGGTCGCCGGCCAGGGCACCACCTTCGTCCTGACCCTGCCGGTCGTCCGCGGCCCGGTCCGGGGTCGCGCCCGCCAGCGCGACGGCCAGCTCGTCTCGGCCAGCCGGGAGCGGCGCACGCATTCTTAGGCGCTCCCTAAGCTTCTCTCAGTTTCCTCTCAGGGTTCCCTTGTACAACCGAGTCCCTCCGCGGCGGACGGGCGTGGGCGAGCCCCAGGCGAGCCGCCCGGCCGCGGCGGCGGTGGCACCCGGGGCCCGTATGGTGGGACGAGGCCGGAGCTCGCTCCGGCCTCGGGGCCTTCGGGGACCCCGAACCCCTCCCTGCCGGCGTTTCGGCTCCACGCGGCAAAATGGGTGTAGTGCCTAGCGCTACCGGGCACTGTACTGTGGAATTCCGGCCGCGGTCCCGTGGCCGCCGACCTCTCGGCAAGGAGCCACCCCGCGGTGACCGAGCAGCAATCCCGGCTACCCGCCGTTGGTGACACGATCTCGCGTGCGCAGCTCGAGGCGGCGTTGTTTGAGGTCAAGCGGGTGATCGTGGGCCAGGAGGGGATGCTGGAACGGGTCCTGGTGGCGCTGCTGGCCGGGGGGCACCTGCTGCTGGAGGGCGTCCCCGGCCTGGC
>Ga0081538_10002713_pt1 | contig 17015 bp, 16 predicted proteins | sample TabmetS5T2R1_FD_71022 | JGI IMG/M metagenome (GOLD analysis project Ga0081538, IMG submission 71022) | Tabebuia heterophylla rhizosphere microbial communities from the University of Puerto Rico - S5T2R1 | ecosystem: Host-associated > Plants > Roots > Rhizosphere ... | reverse complement strand
GAGGTCAAACAGGTCCGTCTGGTTGCCTTTGGGGGGCGGGGGATCATCCGCGGCTTTAACCGACTCACAGACGGTCCTGCCAGTGATGAGCGGCTAGCTGCTGGCATCGAGCGGGTCCGTCTCGGCGGCTATGGGCACCGTCCCGCAGCACTGCAGGAGACTCCCGATGGCCAGTGAATTGAGCCGCTCGGAGTACGCGGCGCGCTATGGTCCTACGCGCGGCGACCGCATCCGCTTGGGGGATACGAATCTGCTGGCGCTCATCGAGCGTGATGAGACGAGCTACGGCGACGAGGTGTTGCGTGGCTGGGGCAAAACCATGCGCACTGGCCTGATGATGAACGATCGGACGGCCGCCGCGAGTGAATTGGATCTCCTCATCGCCAATGTGGTGGTCATCGATCCGGTGCTGGGTATCTTCAAGGCCAATATCGGCGTGAAGGATGGTCTCATCGTGGGCGTGGGACGTGCTGGCAACCCGGACATCGTCGACAACCCCGATCTGCTCATAGGCGCCAACACGGCCCCGGTGTACGGCCTTGGCTTCATTGCCACGCCGGGCGGTATTGATACACATGTGCACCTGGTACAACCCCGTTTGCTTCCCGTGGCGTTGTCGGCTGGGATGACGACGCTGATTACTGCGGGCCTGAACGACAACCCGGCATTTAATCTGGAGCATATGTTTCTTGCCTTTGAGCACCAGCCGGTGAATCTCGGCCTCCTTGGCCGTGCGGCAAGTACAACGGCCGAACCGTTGATCCGTCAGATCGAAGCGGGCGCCTGCGGCCTCAAGGTGCACGAGGACTACGCGGGCTACCCAAGCATCATCGATCAGGCGCTGAGCGTGGCGGAAGCCTACGACGTGCAGATTGCCATGCACACCGATGGCATCAATGAATCGTGTGAGCTGCACGAGACGGTCGCCGCGATTGGGGGACGCACGATCCATGCGTATCACGTCGAAGGCATCGGCGGCGGGCACGCACCCGACATTTTGGCCATCGCTGGCGTGCCCAACGTCATCGGTTCCTCCACCACGCCAACCATTCCGTATGGTCGCAATGTGGTGGCCGAGCATCACGCCATGATGTGGTCGGTACACGGCATGAACCCGCAGGTGCCGAGCGATCGCTTGATGATTGCCGATCGCATCCGGGAATCGACCATGCGCGCCGAGAGTCTCTTGCACGAGTTAGGGGCGATCAGCATCCTTAATTCTGATTCGCAAGGCATGGGGCGCATCGGCGAGGTCATCCGGCGCACCTGGCAGCTCGCCCACCAGATGAAGACCCTGCGTGGGGATGCAGCGCGGCACGACAACCCACGGATTCTGCAATATCTGGCGAAGTACACCATCAACCCGGCACGGGCGCACGGCATTGATCGCTGGGTGGGTTCGCTGGAGCCCGGCAAGATTGCCGATATCGTGCTGTGGAAGCCGGAGTTCTTCGGCGTCAAGCCAGAAATGGTCATCAAAGGCGGCTTTGTCGCCTGGGGTGCTTTAGGCGATGGCAATGCCTCCATCCCGCAGAGCGAGCCTCTCGTCTATGCGGCGCACTGGGGTGGCAGCGGGCTGGCCGCCTCTAGCCTCAGTGTCAACTTCGTCTCTGCTGCTGCGGCAACGGACTTCAGTCGCCGTTTGCAGACGCGCCGCCGCGCCATTGCGGTGAGCGGAACGCGCCGGGTCGGCAAGCGCCACATGCTTTACAACCAGGCCAATCCACACATCGCCATTGACCCACGTACAGCAGAGATTGCCATCGACGGGCAGCCGTTGCCACCGCTGCCTCTGGAGGATGTACCACTGAACCGCCGCTATTTCCTGTTATAAGCTTCTTGGGCATTCCACAAGGCAGCAACGTGGGACCCTGGTCAGAGGGGCAGAGAGCCCTGCAAACTATGAGCCAACAGAGATCCATCAGGTTGTGGAAAAACTGTGTATAATTGAGCACAAGTGCCTTTTTATCATTGTGAATACACGTTAGGGCAGAGACCGTATGGCATTGCCAGCACTTCGCAATATTGACGCATTCCCTGTTGATCATGCCGGACAGCGGTTTGTCTGTCTGCGCGACCCGGAGGGTTTTGTTGAGCATCCTATGTTACTCACTCCTGCGGCGTTCTTTGTTGCCTTGCAGCTTGATGGTCAGAACGATGTGGTGGATATTCAACACGCGTTCGCGAGCCAGTTCGGGGGGCAGCTCTTGTTTACCGACGATCTGTATAAGATTGTCCATGACCTCGATGCGCAGGGGTTTCTCTTAACGGAACGCTTCGTGCATCTTCGACAGCGGGTCGAAGAGGCCTTTCTGAGCGCAGCGACGCGGCCAGCATATCTCGCGGGAAAATCGTATCCCGAGCAGCCGCAGGCACTCCGGACCTTTCTGCAGCAGCAGTTTCTCCGTGACGGTGGGCCGGGCGAGCCGCTTGGTGCACGCAGTGGTGATGGCGTGCCGGTGCGCTGTCTCATTGCCCCGCATATTGACTTGCACCGTGGCGGCCATGCCTATGCGCGGGCCTATCTGCAGCTATTTAAGCAGGGGCAGCCGGAGGTGGTGGTGATTTTTGGGGTCGCCCATGTTTCACCGCCAGTTCCGTTTATTCTTACGCAGAAGCACTTTGATACGCCCTTAGGCAGGCTTGACACGGACTGCGACATCGTCCAACAGCTCGCCTCGGCCTGTACCTGGGACCCCTATGCGTACGAGATGGTGCATCGCACCGAGCATTCTATTGAGTTCCAAGCGGTGATGCTCTCTTATCTGTTTGGCTCTAAGGTGCGCATCGTTCCGATTCTGTGTGGGACGTTTGGCTCCGAGGTGGGAACGTGCGAGCCGGGCGCTCTGAGCGACGTCACCGCCTTTTTAGCAGCCTGTCGGGACCTGGTGGGGTTGCTGGGGAAGCGGGCCAGTATCATTGCTGGGGCTGATCTTGCCCATGTGGGGCGCCGTTTTGGCGACCCCTTTGAGATCGACGACACGGTGGTGCGTGCGGTGGCGAGCCGTGACCGTGAGGATTTGCAGTACGTCACGGCTGGTGATGCGGAGGGTTTTTATCGCTCCGTGATGCAGGATAAGAACCAGCGACGCATCTGCGGTCTCAACTGTATCTACGCCTCGTTGCAGACCATGCGGCAGAGCCATAGCGCGGGGGCCTTGCTGCACTACGACTACGCTCACGACCCAGCCGGGGGCATTGTCTCGTTTGCCGATATTCTGTTCGCGTAGCCACAGGGTGAGCGACTGACTGGATCATTGACTGTCTGATATGTTCCCTCGTTGACGCGGAGACGGCGGTATCTGTATACTCTAGCCGGATTCCAATCGTGTCAGCCTCTGGGGTGGGCGTAGCTCAGCTGGTAGAGCACTGGATTGTGGCTCCAGTGGTCGTGGGTTCAAATCCCATCGCTCACCCTGCCCTCCCAAGGGGAGCCGTACGCGCCCATTGACGCCGAGGTCGGCGAGGCAGGGGGACGCATTGACACGTCTGCGGCATGCGTGTTATAAATTAGCGTCTCCACGGTATCCGTAGCCGAGAAGATGGGTGCTCGCATTTTCTCTCTCCATGGTACAATTTGGGTAGTCAAAGACTCCAACATCACCAGGAGCGGGGGGAGCTGTTGTGTGGCAGAGGTGGCATACCTACCTGCACGGAGTCGATGGAGGCGAAGGAGACGGTGGGCCGCTAGCTCAATTGGCAGAGCAACGGACTCTTAATCCGTGGGTTGAAGGTTCGACTCCTTCGCGGCTCACGCCGGCTGCCTGGTGGAATTGGTAGACACGCTGGCCTTAGGAGCCAGTACCCTTGCGGGTGTCCGAGTTCGAGTCTCGGGGCAGCCACCTAGGCGTTCATGTCGAGAGAGACGAGTCCCTATAGGGATAGCACGTATGAAAGTTGAGGTAGAGCAGGTTGATACCTGCGTCCGGCGTTTGTCGGTGGAAGTCCCGATCGATCGGGTCAATCGCGAGTTGAATACCCTGTATGCGCAGCTCCAGAGGCGGGTCAAGCTCCCTGGCTTTCGTCCGGGCAAAGTGCCGCGCCGGGTGCTCGAAAACTACTACCGTCCCGCCGTCGAACAGGAGGTGCTGCAGAAACTCGTACCGGATGCCTTATCAGAAGCACTGGTGCAGGAAGGATTGTACTCGGTTGGGCAGCCGCACATCGATCAAATCGATTTGAGTAAGGATCAGGCGCTGCGCTTTGTCGCCACGGCGCAGATTATCCCCGATTTTACCGTCAATGATTATCACGGTTGGCAGCTCGAACGCCGTATTTCGGTGGTCGAAGCCTCTCACGTCGAGCAAGCCCTGCAACGGTTACGGGAGCGTCACGCCGAGCTGCATACGGTAGTGGGACGGGCGGTGGTCCCTGGCGACTACGTGCTCATCGACTACCAGGGATTTATGGACGGTCAGCCCTTGCCGGGCGCGGAGGGGCGTAACGTCTCTCTGGAAGTCGGCGCTGGCCAGTTTATGGCTGAGATCGAGCAAGGGCTCGAGGGGATGGAGGCAGGAGCTGAGAAGACGATTGCCGTCCTTTTCCCCGCGACCCATCACGACGCCACGGTAGCTGGAAAGCGCGCTACATTCCGTGTCAAGGTGGTGGAAATCAAAGAGAAAGTCTTACCAGAGTTGGATGACGAATTTGCCCGCGCCTACGAGGACGCGGATTCACTGGCTACCTTGCGCGAGCGTGTGCGTGGCGAACTGGAAGAGGCGGCGCGACAGCAAGCGGATGAGGTCATGCGCCGTGACATCCTGGCGAAACTGGTGGCCGAGAATCCGATTGCTGTTCCTGAGGTGCTGGTGCAGGAGCAGATGCGTCAGTTATACTTCCGTCATCTGCGGCAAGAAATGGGACGCGAGTTACGGGAAGACGAGATGCAAGTCGATCCCGAGTCACTGCGTCCGACCTATGGTGAACAGGCGCTTGCCGCGGTGCGTGGGCAGGTGGTGATGCACCGCATTGAAGAGGGCCTGGACGTATCGGTACCGCCAGAAGAGGTCGATGCTGAGGTGCGGACACTGGCAGCGCGAGCGGCGCAAAATCCTGAAGCGCTGAAGCAGGCGATGGAGCGCAATGGCAGCCTGCGTGCCTTTGAGGCCGGCTTGCGGGAGCGCAAAGTGTTCCAGGCGATCATGGATGCAGTGCAGATTACCGATGTGAGCGTGGATGCGTCGGCTGCCCAAGCCTAGTACGGGAGCCTGGGCGCTGTGAAGAGGAGGAAAGCATGGCGCTGGTGCCAATGGTCGTCGAGCAGACCAACCGCGGTGAGCGTGCGTACGACATTTATTCACGCTTACTCAAAGACCGCATTGTCTTTCTGGGAACGCCGATTAACGATATCGTCGCCAATCTCATTATTGCCCAGTTGCTCTTTCTGGAAGCGGAAGACCCGGAACAAGACATCTCGTTCTATATTAATAGCCCTGGTGGCTCGGTCACGGCGGGCATGGCCATTTACGATACGATGCAGTACATCCGCCCGGATGTCTCGACCATTTGTATTGGCCTTGCCGCCAGTGCCGGGGCGTTGTTGCTGGCCGCGGGAGCGCCGAAGAAGCGCTTTTCCTTGCCGCATGCCACGATCATGATTCATCAACCGCTGGGTGGTGTGCAAGGGCAGGCGAGCGATATTGAGATTCATGCCCGCGAGATCCTGCGGATCAAGGGGGTCCTGAACGAGATTCTGGTGAAGCATACGGGTCAACCCTTAGAGCGCATCTCTGAGGATACGGAGCGTGATCGGTTTATGACGCCAGAGCAGGCCAAGACCTATGGCCTGATTGATGAGGTGATCACCTCACGGAACGGCAAGCGGCCAGTAGTCAAAGCGGAGACAACGGCAAAGGCTGATGTGTAGACGGTACAAGTGCGCTATCTAGCGCTGCTTACGGTGAGAAGGAGCATCGATGCCGCGCAAAGACTCGCAGGATACGAAGCTGCGTTGCTCGTTTTGTGGAAAGTCGCAAGATGAAGTCAAACGCCTCATTGCAGGGCCGACCGTGTATATCTGCGATGAGTGTATTGATCTCTGCAACGATATTATGCTCGAAGAAGGTGCAACGGAGCGGGGTGAGGCCTTTAAGCATTTGTTGACGCCGCAAGAGATGAAGCAACGGCTCGACGAGTATATCGTGGGACAACACAAGGCCAAGAAGATCCTCGCCGTCGCCGTCTATAACCATTATAAGCGCATCGAGGCGAATACCGATCTTGATGATGTCGAGCTGCAGAAAAGCAACGTGCTTCTCATTGGCCCCACGGGCTCAGGCAAAACACTCCTGGCACAAACGCTGGCCCGTGTCCTCGAAGTTCCTTTTACCATCGTCGATGCGACGACCCTCACCGAGGCCGGGTATGTGGGCGAGGATGTCGAAAATATCATCCTGCGGCTGTTACAGGCAGCCGACTATGACGTCGGGCGTGCCGAAAAGGGCATTATCTATATCGACGAGATCGATAAGATTAGTCGTAAATCGGAAAACCCCTCGATCACCCGTGACGTCTCTGGTGAGGGTGTGCAGCAAGCCCTCCTAAAGATCATTGAAGGAACGGTTGCGAGTGTCCCACCCCAGGGGGGGCGAAAGCATCCGCACCAAGAATTCCTTCAGGTCGATACCAACGATATTCTCTTTATCTGCGGCGGGGCGTTTCACGGGCTGGAGAAGATTATCGAGCGGCGCCTTAGCCGTAAGGCCATGGGTTTTGAAGCACCGTTGTATACACGCAACGAAAGGCCCATTGGGGAATTGTTGGCGCATGTACAGCCAGAGGATCTCTTAAAGTTTGGACTCATTCCAGAATTCATTGGCCGTTTGCCAGTGGTGGCGACGCTGGATGACCTCACTGAAGAAGACTTTGTGCGCATCTTAACGGTCCCCAAAAACGCCCTGGTGCGCCAGTATCAGAAATACTTCGATTTCGAGAAGGTCAAACTGGCCTTTACGGACGAGGCACTGCGGGCTATTGCCAAGGAAGCGCTGCGTCGCCATACTGGGGCACGGGGCTTGCGCGCCATTCTTGAAGAAGTGATGCTCGAAACGATGTACGAGTTGCCATCGCGTAACGATGTGCAGGAGTGTCTGATCACTGAGGATGTGGTCACCAAGCGGCAGCAGCCAGCGCTCTTGTACAAACAGGCCAGTTAGTGCGCGTCTGCACGCGTCTTTTTTGCTTGACAAGGCGTAGGTGCCCAGGTAATCTCAGCCCTAGCCCACATATACGGTGTAGGCACGTAGCTCAGGGGGAGAGCGCTTGCTTGACGCGCAAGAGGTCGGCGGTTCAAAACCGCCCGTGCCTATTGGTAGAGGTTCCATGCGTGGGGTGATAACAGGGAGACGAGCCATGGTTCGTTGGTTGTGCGGGAGGTGACGAGCCATATCACAGCAACAGCGTGTTAATGAGATGATCCGTGTACGCGAGGTGCGAGTTGTGGGCGCAGACGGCACACAACTCGGCATTATGGTGACGTCTGATGCACAGCGGCTCGCGGAGGAGGAAGGTCTTGATCTGGTTGAGGTGGCGCCTAATGAAAGGCCGCCCGTATGCCGGATTATGGACTACGGAAAGTACAAGTATCAGAAAAGCAAGCGTCTTCAGCAAGCAAAGAAGAAGCAGAAGATTATCCTGGTAAAGGAAATTAAGCTGCGCCCGAAGACGGAGGAGCACGATTACCGATTTAAAACCCAACATGTGCGCCGGTTTCTGCAAGATGGGCATAAAGCGAAGGTGACCGTCGTCTTTCGTGGTCGTGAAATGGCGCATACCGAACTGGGACGGCGTATTCTCGACCGGGTCATCGAGGATCTCGAAGATGTCGCAACGGTGGAGCAGTTGCCCAAGCAAGAAGGTCGCAACATGACCATGGTGTTGGGACCGAGGTCCACATAGACGTGGTCGCAAGAGAGTCGAGGAGTTACGTGTATGCCCAAGATGAAAAGTAGTCGTAGTGCGGCAAAACGCTTCCGGTTTACTGCGACGGGACGGCTGCGGCGTAATCAGGCCTACGTGCGTCATATTCTGACCAAGAAAACTCGGAAGCGGAAACGGCGGCTACGTCATACTACCCTCGTTGCAGCGGCTGATGTGCCACGGGTTAAACGTCTGTTGGGCTAATGAGGTTTCTGGCTTATAGAGGACAGGGTGTATGCCACGAGCAACGAACGGTCCAGCAGCACATCGACGGCATAAGCGGCTGCTCAAACATGCCAAGGGGAATCGTGGAGCGCGAGGCAAGTTGGTCCGCAGAGCGCGGGAAACGGTCATGCGTGGCTGGCACTTTGCGTATCGTGATCGTAAGGCGCGCAAGCAGGATTTTCGACGCCTGTGGATCATGCGTATTAATGCTGCTGCACGCCTACATGGTCTCTCATATAGCGTCTTTATGGCCGGACTCAAACGGGCCGACATCGGCTTAGACCGTCGTGTCCTCGCAGATGTTGCGGTGCATGATCCAGAGGCTTTTGCGCGGATCGCCGCGGTGGCGAAAGATCATGTTCGCGGCGCATCTGCAGACGCGTAGCGCTCCTTCTGTTCTTCTGGCTGCGGGGCCTCCAGCAGGCTGCTTCCCCCTGTATTCTGACCTTTGCTCTGTTTTTCTGTGTTGCTAAAGATCGTTGCCTGCTCACGGAGTTGCCGGATGGATCTGGCCCGCTTTGAGGTGCTTGAAACGTATGTGATGACCTTGAGCAGCGCTTTTGCCCAGCTTCAAGAAGAAAACCAGCAATTGGACGACAGGGTGCAACAACTCCAGCAGACTCTCTTGGTGTGCCAGAGAGAACTGGAACAGTTACGCAGCGAACGAGAAGAGTTGCTGCAGCTACGCACCAAAATGCAAGCCCTGGAGCAGGAACGGAACATTATTCAGCAGAAGCTGCAGCAGATGCTCTCGACGATTGAGTGGCTAGAGGAACGAACCCGCCTGGATGGAGATCGGCAGGCATAGACAGAAGGGTAGCGCATGGCGGACGACGTCGAAGTGGAAATTTGTGGGCAAACGTTCCGCGTGGCCACTGGTGACGCGACGCCAGCGTATATCCGCCGCTTGGCAGCCTATGTTGATCAACGTATGCGGGCCATCACGGAGACCGCAAAAACTGTGCCGATGCACCGCATGGCCATGCTTACGGCGCTCAATATTGCCGACGATTTGTTAAAGCTGCAAGACCAGTACGAGCATCTGACGCGTGTGCTCCATACCAAAACAGAGCAGTTGATCGCGCTGGTACAAGAACAGGTTGGAGATGTCTCGCATTGAGATCATGAGGCGCGGGTCATGGGTGTCTTCCTCTTGCGTCTCTCCCTGGCATTTGCTACAGTAACCCGTAGTTTTTCTGGCAGGCAGGCAATACGTCGCCACCAAGAGGTGGCCCCAAGGCACGCTGTGCAAATGCCCGGAGACCTTCCTAGGTTCTTTCTCTTCTCTTGCTCTCCCAGCACATCCTTGTGGTGCTTACTTCTCTTGTGTGGTAGAGGGAGTACGGTATCTCTGCTGAGCAGATCAGGCAGATGAAGGTCCAGTTGCGGCGGCGTCTTTTGGCCCACCGAGCGGCGCTCTCAAAAGTGGAGATCTGCCAAAAAAGCGCTGCCATTGCGGCGCACGTCTGTGGCATGTCGCGTTTTCAAACCAGTCAGACGCTGATGGTCTATATGGCACTGCCATACGAAGTGCAAACGGGGGCGATTGTGGCCGCGGCACGACAGCGGCAGAAACGGGTTGTCATGCCGATGATCAGAGACCGCCAGTTAGTGGTTGTCGATTGCCCTGCGGAGATGGCCCAGCTACGGCCTGGTCCGTATGGTATTCTGGAACCGTATGAGACGTACACGGTGGTACAGCCTGAGGAGATCGATTGCGTCCTCGTCCCCGGGGTAGGTTTTGATGCGTACGGGGGACGGTTGGGATTTGGGCAGGGCTATTACGATCGTTTCTTGCGTCAACTCCCATGCACTGCTTCCTACGGTGGGCTGGCGTTTTCCATACAGATGGTGCCACACGTGCCACGCCTGTGGCACGATGTCTGCGTGCATTTTCTGGTGACAGAACAGGGCGTACAACCCTGTAGACATACGCTGCCTCAAGGACGAGACCCGTGCGTTGAGGCAGAACAAAGGAGAACCCCTTGAATTTGCATGGCGCATTGTTCATTGTCATCCTCATCATGGTGGTTGGTGTTGGTGTCTGTTGCGGCTACTTGCTCCGTTATGTGGTGGCGCAACAGAAGATGCAGGCCGCGGAAGACCAGGTTCGGCAGCTTGTCCGCAAGGCAGAAGACGAAGCCGAAAGTAGGGTACGTGCGGCTGTCCAGGAAGCCCAACATACCTGGCAACGCACCCAAGCCCGTTTTGAACAAGAAGCAGAGGCTTCTCGGCTTGAACTGCGACGTTTAGAGGAAAAAATCACGCAGCGAGAGGAAAAACTGGACCAGCGTCTGACCACCCTGGACCAGCGTGAACGGGAGCTGCAAAGTCGTGATCGCCGCTTGAAACAGTGGGAAGACCTGCAGGTACAGAAGGAAAGCGAGTTGGCAGCTGTGCTGGCAACGCAAGTGCGTGCTCTGGAGCAACTCGCTAACCTGTCAGCCTCTGAGGCGAAACAGCAGCTGATGGATCGGATGCTTGCCGAAGCCCGTGCGGATGTGGCTGAACAGATTCGGCGTACGGAAGCAGAGGCAAAGGAGATGGCTCAGAAGCGTGCTAGTTTCTATACCAGTTTGGCCATTCAGCGCTTTGCTGCCGATCACGTGGTGGAAAGTGCGGTCTCTGTGGTTGCCTTACCCAGTGAAGAAATGAAGGGACGTATTATTGGTCGTGAAGGCCGCAACATTCGTGCGTTTGAGACAGCCACGGGAGTCGATCTGATTATTGACGATACCCCGGATGCGGTGGTGGTGTCGGGCTTTGATCCGATTCGACGGGAGATTGCTCGCCTGGCGCTCGAGCGTTTGGTGGCCGACGGGCGTATCCATCCAGGCCGCATTGAGGATGTGGTCGAAAAGGTGAAACGCGAAATGGCCGATACCCTGCGTGAGGCAGGCGAAGCGGCGGCTTTTGAAGTCGGCATTGAGGACCTCCACCCCGACCTCATCAAGCTGCTAGGACGCTTAAAATATCGCACGAGCTACTCGCAAAACGTCTTACAACACGTGAAAGAGACGGCGTTCCTGGCCGGCGTCATGGCAGCCGAATTAGGGGCGGATGAACGTTTGGCACGCCGCGCCGGGCTGCTGCACGATATTGGCAAGGCTGCAGATCGGATGACGCAGGGTACCCATGTCCAGATCGGGCAAGAAATTGCGCAGCGCTACCATGAGCCAGACGTGGTCCTCAATGCCATTGGCTGTCATCATGAGGATGAGGAGCCACGCTATATCGAGGCCATTTTGGTTGCTGCAGCAGATGCGCTCTCTGCAGCCCGGCCGGGTGCACGTCGTGAGATGTTGGAAGAATATGTCAAACGCTTACGGAAGCTCGAGGCGATCGGCGACTCCTTCGATGGCGTTGACAAAGCGTTCGCCATTCAGGCAGGACGTGAAATTCGTATCGTGGTGTATCCAGACAAGGTGAACGATGCCGAAACGTTGTTTCTCGCCCGTGACGTGGCCAAACGCATTGAACAGGAGATGGTCTATCCTGGACAGATCAAAGTCACGGTGCTGCGCGAAACCCGTACGACCGAGTATGCCCGCTAAGTCTCTCCCCCGTCCCCTGGGACTTATTCTCTTTCTTGCCCGTCTCTCCTTTCTCAGCCTTTCTCCTCAGTGGGGAAGGCGCGTCTCGAGTTATTTTTCCTCTGACAAAAGATGCTGAAGCTGGAGCAGGAGCCGCTCAAAGACCAGCTGGGGATTGAGATTCAGGCGCAGAGAAGCGCGGAGCTGTTCGATGTCACTGAAAGCTTCGAGCAATGGGTCGAGCGCCAGACGGGTGGCGAGCTGCTCGAGGTCGTGGCGCACATCCTGGTTGTATAACCGCCTCACCGGAGCGACTTTGAGCATCACCAGATCACGACAGAGTAAGGCCAACCAGTATAACAACTCTTCACACGCCTCACGTTTTCCAGCAAGTTGTCGGGCGCGCATGAAGATCGTGGCCATGCGGCCGTGGATGATGTCAACGAAGAGGGTGTATGCCTTTTGCCGGGCCGCAAGTATCTGCGACATGTCGTGCTGGGTAAGCGCGTCAAGACGCCCTGCACAGAGCGTCGCCACCTGCATCGCCACGGCTGCCTCAACGCCTTGCTGTTGCAGGATGAGACGGATGTGCTCTGCTGCCAGCGAATGGAAGGGAACGAGTTGGCAACGGGACACGATCGTGAGGGGCAAGGCTTCCTTATTACCGGTAAGCAATAGCAGGAGCGCATAGTCCGGTGGTTCTTCCAGGGTTTTGAGTAGCGCATTGGCGGCGGGTGGTGTTAACCCTTCACAGCCATCGATGATAATGGTCATGCGCTGGCTTTCGTAAGGTTTGTAACTGAGACGCTGTTGCAGCGTGCGAATCGGTTCAATGCCGATCGAGGTGCCGGTGGTGACAATAACCATCACGTCGGGATGATTACCGGCGGCAATCTTGCGACAGGCCGGACAGCTCTCACACGCTGCGCCTGCCGTAGAGCGACAGTAGAGCGCCTTGACAAATTGGAGCGCGGTGAGCTTTTTGCCCGTCCCCGGTGGTCCGTAGAAGAGGTACGCGTGTGCCAGGCGCGCACTCGTCAGCGCTTGCTGCAACAGATGAACGGCGCGTTCTTGCCCAAGAATGTGACGAAAGGCCATCTGCCCTCCTTGACGCCATTACCATGCGATATGAGATAATACCATAACATAGGAGGCGGTTGCTGTCAGTCCCACTTGCTAGAGTTGGCGCCCTATCGCAACATGAGGAAGGGTTGCCCGTGCAAAAATTGTTAGCACTCTGCCCTCATGAGTGCTAAACTCATGGTGCGACGGGCTTCTGATGGTTGTTATTGCTCGGAAATTGGGTATAATCACGGCACACTTGGCTCGCCTGGATGGATTAAGGTAGAGAAAGGGGTGAGCATATGCGTGAAGCTCGGGATCGAGACGGGTTAGATGAACGCACTCAAAATATTTTAATCGCGGTTGTCCAGAGCTTCATCCAGACTGCTGACCCGGTTGGTTCGCGTACGATCTCGAAGCGTTTTGATTTTGGCTTGAGTTCGGCGACGATCCGGAATATCATGGCTGATCTGGAAGAACTCGGGTTCCTAGAACAACCCCATACGTCGGCAGGACGTGTGCCCACGGATAAAGGGTACCGTAGTTACGTCGATCACCTGCAGCAGATCGATCCGCTCAGCAGTGTGGAAACCGACCTCATCTCACGGAGTTATCTTCCGTACCGTGGGGAGACCGATGAAGTGATGGCGGCTACTTCACGCTTGCTTTCCGAGGTATCCCGGTATGCGGGGGTGGTGTTGTATAAATTTTCGACCGCAAAGTTCACCCGCGTTGAGTTCGTCAAGGTGCATGGAAGGCAAGTCCTGGCCATTTTTGTCATGGAATCGAGGATTGTGCAAAATAAGCTCATCACCCTCGACGAAGAGATGACACAGGACGAGCTACACAAGATCTCGAATTATTTCAACCAGGAGTTTGCTGGGGAGCCGTTGCACACCGTGCGGCTGCGTGTGTTGGAGCGCATGGCCGAGGACAAGGCGCAGTACGATCACTTGGTCAAGCGCGCCATGCGGGTCGGGATCAAAACTTTCGAAGATGCGGCGCAGGCCAAGGGGGATATTTATCTCGGTGGCACAGCAAATATCATGGATCAGCCCGAGTTCACAGCGAATGTTGAACGCATGAAGGATCTCTTCAGAGCTTTTGAGGAGAAGAGTCGGCTGATCCACATTCTGGATCGTTGCCTGGCGACTGTTGGGGTCAATGTCATTATCGGCTCGGAGACGCCCTTTCAGGACGTGCGTGCATGCAGTTTTGTCACCCGTACGTATAGCTATGACGATCAGACCATTGGCGTGTTAGGCGTCGTTGGGCCAAAGCGCATGGCCTATCCACGCGTCATGGCCATCGTTGATTATACGGCCAATCTGGTGAGCAGCATCCTTACCCAGGGGTAGTGTCAACCCGACTCGTTCCAGTCGGCTCGTCCAATGTGCCTGGTGCCGTGGGAGGCATAGACAGTACACGCATGCAATGGTGGGAGGTCTATGTACAGACCCCTGTGAGCATGAGCGATGTGGTCAGTGATTGCCTGCATCGCTGCGGCTCAACGGCGGTGGTTATTCACGATGCGGCGCTTCTCGCTCCGCAACGCCTGTCTTGTATCTCTTCTGTTCCCCAGGCCGCGGCATGGACTGTGTTACAGGGAGCCTTCCCTGCTGATGCCAACTTGGCCACGCGTGTTGCATCCTTGCAGGCCTTTCTCTACACCCAGGCAGAGCTCAGGGCTGCTCCACCGTGCAAGCTCTACTGCCGCCCGCTTCGCGATACCGCGTATTTGACCCAGTGGCAACAGTTCTTCAAGCCGTTGTGGATTGGGCAACGTCTGTGCATCCGTCCGCCCTGGGAGACGGCTCCTCTTCCTCCCCAGACGGCCTGCCTTACTCTTGAACCTGGCCTGGCATTTGGGACGGGTTCGCATGCCACGACGTATTTGTGTTTAACCCTGTTGACCCAGTGGCTTGCAGCTGCGTCAGGAGGCACGTTATTGGACGTTGGCTGTGGCTCGGGTATCCTGAGTTTGGCGGCTCTCACCCTCGGTGTGCACACGGCCGTTGGCGTGGATATCGATGCGCAGGCAGTTGCGGTGGCCCAGCAGAATGCCATAGTGAATGGTTTGCAACACCGGGTACGGTATCTCCAGGGCTCTTGGGAGGTCACAGAGGGGGCATTTGACCTGATTACGGCCAATATTTACCTGGAGCCGTTGCTGGCCATGGCCTCCCCCTTGGCGAGACGACTGCGGCCGCATGGTATACTCATTCTGTCGGGCATCTTGGCGTCCCAAGAAGTGGCGTTACAAGCTGCTCTCTACCGTGCAAAACTGGAAGTGCAGCAACGTCTCATAGAGCAGGAGTGGGTGGCACTGGCCGTGCGCCATCGCCGCCAGGTCTAAGCCGGCTCTGTCCGTCTGAGAGGCATATCCATGCACCGTGTCCACATACCTCCTGGTGTGCGGGATGGCGATGTCGTTTCCTTGCCAGCCGCAGAAGCCCATTATGTGGCACACGTCATCCGGCGACGCATTGGTGATGTGCTCATGGCCTTTGACGGCGCCGGCCAGGAGTGGCATGTACGGCTCGTCAAGGTGTCTCCCGCGGCGGTAGAGGGGCAAGTCAACATCGTCCAGACACCGGCAACAGTAGGTCTCAGGCCGATTGTATTGGGACAGGCGCTTCCCAAAAGTACCAAGATGGACCTGATCGTCGAAAAATGCTCTGAGCTTGGTCTGACGACCTTGGTGCCGGTGTATACAGAGCGGACAGTGGTCCGAGATACTGGTCGTGAAGCAGCAAAGTTGGCGCGTTGGCGTCGGGTCGCAGAATCGGCAGCCCGTCAGTGTGGGCGTCGTGTGTTTCTGGATCTCCAGGCATCAGTCACCTTGAGGGATTTTTGTGTCACATACCGTTGTGCACCTGTAAAGATCGTCTGTTGGGAGGAAGAACAGGAGCGGGGGCTGCGACAGGTTCTGGAGAAACTGGCGAGGCAAAGTCCGGTGGTGGTACTGATAGGTCCGGAGGGGGGCTTGACCCCTCCGGAAGTTGTTATGGCGCAATCCTATGGGTTTATCTCGGTGAATCTCGGACCACGTCGGTTGCGTACGGAAACTGCCGCCATCGCTATGACGAGTATCATCCGCTATAGTTTGGGCGAGCTTGAACCACGCAGGGAAAAGGACGGGTATACAGGAGGTGAACGCTCCTATGAAGGTGCTGGTGATTGGTAGCGGGGGGCGAGAGCATGCCCTGGTGTGGAAACTGGCGCAAAGTCCTCATATCACCGCGCTCTATTGCGCGCCGGGGAATGCTGGCACTGGTCAACTGGCGCAGTCCGTGCCGCTGGCTGCCGATGACATCGTGGCCTTGCGTGATTTTGCCGCAGCTGAGTCCATTGACCTCACTGTTGTTGGCCCTGAACTGCCGTTAGCGTTGGGGATTACGGATGCCTTTGCAGCGGGCGGTCTGGTGGCGTTTGGCCCCACACAAGCCGCGGCGCAGCTTGAGGCCAGTAAAGCCTTTGCCAAATCGTTCATGTGGGATCACGGTATCCCCACGGCTGAAGCCATGATTTGTGATGACTTCGCGATAGCCGAGGCGTATATTCACCGTCGTGAGGGACCATTGGTTGTAAAAGCAGATGGCCTGGCAGCGGGCAAAGGCGTGACGGTATGCCACACACCAGGTGAGGCGTTACACGCAGTGCAGCAAGCGATGCAGGCGCGAGTGTTTGGAGACGCAGGCCGCCAAGTTCTTTTAGAGGACTATCTCGTTGGTGAGGAGGTATCTTTCCAGGTACTCGTCGATGGGGAGTATGTGGTGCCCCTGGCCCCTGCGCAGGACCATAAGCGTATGTATGATGATGACCAAGGTCCTAATACTGGGGGTATGGGAGCATACTCACCTGCACCGGTGATTACCGACACGGTATATAGACGGATTATGGCTGAGATCATTGTGCCAACTGTGCAAGGGATGGCGGCTCGAGGTACGCCATATCGCGGCGTGCTTTACGCCGGTTTAATGATTGTGGCGGAGCGTCCTTACGTTATTGAGTTCAATGCCCGTTTTGGGGATCCGGAGACACAAGCCGTGCTCGTACGGCTGGCGAATGATCTGCTCCCACTCCTTGATAGCGCAGCGCGAGGACGGTTGCGCGGCATGCAGGCAGATTTTGTCTCTGATGCAGCAGTATGTGTCGTGATGGCGGCAGAAGGATATCCTGGCGCCTATACGCAGGGTCTGCCGATCACCGGTTTGGAGACAGTGATACAGGAGGCAGACACGTGGGTATTCCATGCGGGGACTGAAGTCAGTAACG
>Ga0081538_10002712_pt1 | contig 17018 bp, 12 predicted proteins | sample TabmetS5T2R1_FD_71022 | JGI IMG/M metagenome (GOLD analysis project Ga0081538, IMG submission 71022) | Tabebuia heterophylla rhizosphere microbial communities from the University of Puerto Rico - S5T2R1 | ecosystem: Host-associated > Plants > Roots > Rhizosphere ... | reverse complement strand
CTACCGGGTGCCGGGCACGGTGGGCGCGATCGCGCCGGTGGCCGGCGACGACGGCTGGCTGCTCGCCTCCAACCGCGGCTTCACGTACCTCGCTCCGGACGGCTCGCTGCGGCCGCTCGCGGACGTCACGCACGCGGGCACGCGAATGAACGATGCCGCCTGCGATCCGCAGGGCCGGTTCTGGGCCGGCACGAAGGCGGACGACAACAGCGCCGGCGCCGCTGCCCTGTATCGACTCGACGGCGACGGAGGGACCGAGCTGATGCTCGACGGGCTGACGATCTCGAACGGCCTGGGCTGGAGCCCCGACGGCGGAACGATGTATCTCGCGGACACCATCCCGGGCGTGGTGCACGCCTTCTCGTTCGACGGCGAGCTGGGCACGATCTCCGACGGGAGGGTGCTGATCGACGTGCCCGACGAGGTCGGGGCGCCGGACGGCCTGACCGTGGACGCCGGCGGTGATCTCTGGGTAGCGCTCTTCGGCGGTGGCCGCGTCCAGCGCTACTCCCCTGACGGCGTGCTGCGCGAGGAGCTGCTCGTGCCGGCCAGGGAGACGACGTCCTGCGCGTTCGCGGGCCCCGGGCTACACCGGCTCTACGTCACAACGGCAACCGAGCACTGGAGCGACGAGGAGCGCCGGGCCGAGCCCGCCGCCGGGCTCGTGTATCGGTTCGACACCGATGCGACCGGCCGGCCGGCCGAACCGTTCCGGCCCGACCCGATGTGGTGGGCGAGCGTGATCTCCGCTTCCTAGGACGACGACCAGGCGGTGGATGAGTCTGTGTGGCCGCCTAGTGGGCTCTCGTCTGGGCGGCTTGGCTTGGCTGCGTCGTTAGCAGCTTGGTGCCCGCGGTCGTCAGGAGCACGTGTCCGCGCTCGACGCGGACGAGACCGTCAGAGAGTGCGTCCTCCCATACGGTCAGTCGCGGGCAGGAGCTCTTCCACACCTCGATCGTCTCGGGGTAGGTTCGAGACTGCTCTGCGATCCATTCGAGCAGCTGGAGCGTCGGGGCGGCGACGGGCACCGGTTCGTCCTTGTCTACATGGCGTTGGTTGCCACCTGAAACGATAGGCCATGCTCTAGGGTGATTCCCGCGGTCACATCGACCCGACCGTCTGCGACGCATGGCGGGCGAGAAAGCCGAGGATCGTTTGGTTGACGGCGACCGCGTTTTCCTCGTGCATCAAGTGGGACGCGCCCGCGATCTCGACGCGTTCGGCGTTCGGTAGCAGCTCTTGGAGGCGGTCGGCTAATCGGAGTGGGTAGGCGGGACTTCGCGCTCCGGTCATGAGTAGGGTCGGAGCCGTGACACCTCGCACGTCGTCGTCACTCAGTGGCGGGAAGCCGGCGCCGAGCACCTGCGCTCGCAGTGTGTTCAGGTTCTCGCGCGCCTGTTGCTTGCGCTCCTCTGGAAGCCGCTCGTACGCGTCCCTGCCGAGCACGCCGTGTGACATCCTCTGCAGCGCCCCCTCGTCGTCGCCGCGCCGGAAGGCCTTTTGGGCGGGCAGATGGGTCCTTGCCCCGAAGCCGACGATAGCGAGCGCGGTTCGCGGCCGCCGGACAAGGAGCCGAAGCAGCTCCGGGGGACGTGGCGGCACGCTCGTGAAGAGCGTCAACACTGGCGCCTCCCCGAGCACCAGGCTGCGAACCAGCTGCGGGTGCCGGATCGCGGTCAAGAGGCAGATGAAGGCGCCCCAGGAGTGGCCAACGAGGTGGGCGGGCTGTGCACCCACAACCTGCATGAAGCGGGTCAGGTCGCCCACGTGCGGAAGCATCTGGTCGTCCGCATCCGGCTCGATGTCTTCGTTCGGCCGTGCGTAGCAGCGGCTGTAGGCGATCGCGCCGGTGCTCACTTCCCGCGCTAGCACCGGTAGCGGCCTCCGATGGCGCCGTCGATGTCGACCAGCCGATCGGCAGGCTCGACGCCGGCCCCGTCCCAGTTCGTCGCGGTGGCGAGGTCGGCCGATCCAACCGGTCGACCGCCGCGACAGGCAAGCGTGCCGTCAATGCGATTCGTGGTCGAGGTGCCCGTCGCCCAGAGGAACCCGCTCCCGAGGAAGATGTCCCCCCGGACGACCGCTCCGGCGACGTTGCCGAGGAATCCGAGGTTGCCGTCGGCCTTGTAGGCGATGTCGCCATTCACCACGCCACCGTCGCCGAGCCAGACCATGACGCAGGCCTCTCCGCGCGCGCTCACGTCTCCCTTGATCGTTCCGCCCTGCAAATCGAGCGCAACGAAGGGCGGCCTGGTCCGGCAGCGGGGATCCGCGTTTCGGACGACGACGTCACCTTGCACGGTGCCGGTGATGACGCAGACTGTGCCGTAGAGGCTGATCTCGAGGTCGCGGGCGTGCGTTGCGCTGATGTGATTGTCGTACGGCGGCGATGCGCAGTTCGCCGCGCGCCTGCTGGGCGGCTCGCGACTTGCGACGTAGAGATCCTGTGAGGGGCCGCCCGTCGGCCCGGGCTCGCTCCCGGCCCGGGTCGACCCGAAGTGAAGGGTCCGACTGCGGTCGGCGAATGAGGCGCGGGTCTCGGCGGCCGGCGAGTTGATGTCCGGCCCGAGGTTGACCGGCTCCGACCAGGGTGAGAGCAAGCTCGGGCGCGTCGATGACCAGATGTCCGGGCCGCCGAGCGTGCCTGCCCGGTCGGAGTCGAAGACGATCTCGGTGCCGTTCTCGTCGACGTGCGGGCGTGCATCGTTGGCCGCGCTGTTCACGCCACCGGCGAGGACGGGTGCGGCGAATCCGCCGCGTTTCCCCCCGGCGCTGACGTAGATGTCCGAGTCGGTCGGCGAGCCCGAGTCGGGCGCGAAGCCGCCGGGCCGAGTGCTCGAGAAGTAGAGAATGCGCCTGGGCCCCTTCTCGAGCAGAACGGGGCCCGCCTCGTTCGCCGCACTGTTGACGTCGCAGCCGAGGTTGCGCGGCCCGGTCCAGCCGTGCCGCATCCGGAGAACGACGTAGATGTCGCCCTCACCGCACCCTCCTGGTCTGGTGCTGACGAAGAAGAACAGTCGTCCCTTCGTCGGGGAGGGGCAGAAGTCGTCCGAGGCGCTGTTGATCGGCGCGCCGAGATTCTCCGGAGGACCCCAAGGATCGCCCCGGTGTTCGCGTCGCGAGACCCAGATGTCGATGCCCCCGAGTCCGTTCGGGCGGTTCGAGGCGATGTAGAGGCTGCGTCCGTCCGGCGAGGCGAACGGACAGCCGTCGAGGAACGGCGTGTTCAAGTCCGGGCTCGTCCCGGGAACGGACTCCAGGTTGCTGGCGACCGACCACGGTGTAAACGAGCCTCCGTGGCCGCTCGCGCTCGACGCGCCGATGAGGGCGGCCGCCACGACGGCTCCGACGATCCACGTCCGCATTGCTGACACCTCCGTCTTTGCTGTTGCTCGTCTCTTCCGAAGGCGTGACGAACGACGTTACGGCGGTAACAGCTCCGCGAAGGCCCGGACACGCGCACGTCCCGCAACCAGGGGGACGGCGAAGAAGCGGAAGCCTTCGATGGGGAGGGCGGAAAGGTTGCAGAGGTCCTCGACGACGACGATCCCGGCCCTGAGAAGGCGCCGGCGTGCGGCGGGGGCGCAGTCGTGGGGACCGTTGACGCTTGGGAAGTCGACGCCTACGAGGGCGGCGCCGCCGGCCAGGAGGACGTCGACCGTCGCCTCGTCGAGGTACGGCCCGCATGGGCGGTCGCGCTCGCTCGCTCGGTGCCGATCCCAGCCGGTTCGGATGAGCACGGCGCGGTCACGGACATCCCGCGCCGCCGGCGCGACGACGAGGCGGTAAGGAGGCACGACCGCATCGACTACGCGCCCGGGAAGTCCGGCAACGGCGGCCAGCCGGAAGGGGCCGCCTCGGGTGTCGCTCTCTGGGGGAGAGGAAGGAGCGGTGAGGCACGCGTGCGCAGGACCTCCGTGCGATCGCCGCAGGTCTTGGGGCACCCAGCTCAGCTCGACGAACCTGGTCACGGCCTCCCACTGTTGAGGCGTGACGAACGGCGTCACGGTCGTAACAGGTGTCTAGAAGTGCCAGTCGGGGAGGGCGCGCGGATCGGGGGTATACGAGCAGAAGGTGCCGGTGCGGATCGTACGCTCGAGGTGTTCCCCGAGGACCTGACTGTGCTCGCCGACGCGCGCGATCGCTGTCCGGATCGCCCGCGTGACGCTCACCCGGGCTCGCTCCGCCGGAGATGCCGCACGCCGGTGTCTTCCTCCCAGGCCGAGCGCGCCCGCGAGCTCGCGGACAAGGAAGTCGCGTTCTCGCTGGGCGCGCGCCTCGCGTTCGGGATCGCCGAAAGCATGCGCCTCCTCCAGTTCCTCGTCGAGCGCGGCCAGGCGCTGGCGGTAGTGCTCCTTCGCCTGGGGATCGAGAATCTCACCGGCGTCGCCGGCGCGAGACACCTTCAGCCCAGGCTCGAACGGCTGCCGCGGCGCGTGGCCTCGCTCGGCGGAGGCGAGCTCGAGGGCGTGGATTTCGGTGCCCGGTGATGCGAGCAGGCGGGCGAGGTAACGGAGGCCCCTGGAGTCCTTGAGTCGGAACGCGTCGCCCTCGTAGGCCAGCGACCAGTATTCGCCCTCGCGGCGGAAGACAGACGGGGGTGAAGGGCCCTCGCCCAACCGGCCAGTCGAGCGGACGTCTCCGCGAGACGGAGCTTCTGCCAGCCTTCGGGCGCGCTCCAGCAGCGGCTCCATGCCGAGCTCCCGGGCGGCGCCGACTGCCTGGCCGAGGAGCTCCGAAGCACGCTCGCGGTCTCCGGGCTCGTTGCGTCGAAGGAGCATCGCCGCCCAGTCGTAGGTGGTGCGCGCCGCCCAGGGCCGGGCGAGCATGTCCGTGTTCGCCCGTAAGGCCTCCCCAAAGTGGTGCTCCGCCTCGCGCCACCGCGACGATGTTGCCGCGGCGACGCCCAGCGAGCGGGCGACCGAGCCGGTGGCGATGTAGTCCGGAGTGCACGCGTTTCGCGCGGCATGGGGGAGCAAGAACTCGTAGAGGACGTTCGCATCCGCTCGCTCGCCGAGGCCGTGCGCGACATCGGTGAGAAACCCGAGGCTGAAGAGCCACTCGTTTGTCGGCGGGAGCGCGGTAAAGCTCCGCTCCGCAAGCTCCTTGAAGGCGGCACTCGCCTCGTCCTCGCGGTCGAGCTCCAGGAGAAGAAGAGCGAGCATGCAGCGGAACATGGGGCGCGCCGGGTAGTCCACGATCGAGCGTCTGATGGGCTCTTCGCTGGCTTCAATCCCGCCCTTCAGCAGATGCAGGGTGAAGAGCTGAACCGTGTGGGACAGCACGGCGTCGCTCGCCTGAACGCTCTCGCCTAGCCGCAGCGCCTCCTCGATCAGCTCCTCCGCCTCCTCGAACCGGCCCTCGAAGAGCGCGAGGGTGGCCCGCGTCACGGTCATGATCCAGAGCTGCGCGGGCTGCCGGAGCTCCGTGGTCAGCCGCCCGAGGCTCCCGAGCTCGCTCCTCACGGTGGCGAGATCACCGAGCTCGAGCGGAACGCCGATCCGGCCGACGAAGCGCGCGTGCTGCGCCCGTTCGCGGTCCCCGCAGCCCTCGGCGACGGCCATCCACTCCTCGGCGAGCGCCAGCCGCTCTTCGGGGTTCTCCGGCCAGAAGATGGCGAAGCACCTTCCATCCAACGCGTACGCCAGCGTCTCGGGGTCGCCCAGACGGCGGGCCATGTCGACCGCCGCCTGGCTGAGCGCGTCGCGAGGCTGGCGATCGAACTCGTCGCGCAGGGCACCTGCGAGCCGGGACATGACCCGGACCTTGGTCGGACTGTCTTGCTCCCCCAGCGCGGCGAGGGCCTCCGCAAGGAGCGGCACTACGTGTGGATCCGTGCCCGCACGCGCCCAGAGAAACCGGCCTCCGTAACCCAAGGCCGCCCGCGCCAGAAGCTCGCCGGAGGTCAGCGACCGCGCGATGCTCGCTGCGGCGAGGAACGTCTCCTTGGAGCCGGGCTCATCTCCCGCCCGACCCTGCGCATCGCCCCGAGAAAGCAAGAGCTCGCATCGCAGTCGCGGCTCGACGACTGGTTGAAGCTTCAGCGTCTCGAGGGCGAGATCGAACAGTCGAACCGCCTCCTCGTAAGCGAGCATGCGCACGGCGCGGTCACCTGCGCGGCGCGCGTAGGCGACCGCCTTGGCCGGCTCGCCTCCCGGCGCGGCGAGTGTGAAGTGATGGGCGAGCTCGGCAAGATGAGGGTCGAGGTCGCCCACGTAGTGGTGCTCGAGCGCTTCGCCCGCTTCGCGATGCAACCGGACTCGGCGCGCGATGGGGAGCTCGTCGTAGAGCGCGTCGCGCACGAGTGCGTGCGAGAAGCGGAGCCGGCCGATCCCACGCGGCACCTCGTTGACGAACCTTGCTGCGATCGCCTCGTCCAGCGCTTGGAGGAGATCGTTTCGCCGTGCACCGCACAGGGTTTGCAGCGCTCCGACGTCGAATTCTCGACCGAGCACCGCCGCGAGCGCTAGCACGTCGTTCGTCGCTTCACTCAGGCGGCTCAGCCTGCGGGCGATCACCTGCCGGACGCTCTCCGGCACGCCGAGTCGCCACAGTCCGGGAGGGCGGTCGAGAAGCGCCTCCGAGGCAAGGAGTCCAATCACTTCGCGGACGAAGAACGGGTTTCCGTCCGTCTTTTCGAGGACGGCCGCAACGAGGCTCTTCCCGGGCGCGTGGCCTGTAGTCAGCTCGATCAGGCGCGCGACCTCGGATTGGGACATCCCGCCGAGCGAGAGGCGCGTGACTGGGTGTCCGAGCAGCCGGGTGACCGTCTCCGTGAGCGGATCACCCTCCGCGAGCTCGGTGTCTCGATAGGCAGCCAGCACGAGCATCCGCCCGTCGCGCAGCTCACCGGCGACGAACTCGAGGAGGAGAAGGGACGGTGTGTCCGCGACATGGACGTCGTCGAGAACGAGCACCAGCGGTTTCGTTTGTGCGGCGCTTCGCAGGAGAGAAGCAACCGCGTCGAAGAGACGGAATCGAGCTGATTGCGGATCCGTGGCTTCGGTCGGACGGCGTTTGGCGAGTACCCGCTTGAGCTCGGGAAGCACCTCGGCAAGGTCCGACATTCCTTCGCCGAGGTCGGTTCGGAGCTGCTCCGGCGGGAGCGCTCGAACGAGCGGCCGCAACGACTGAAGCCACGGCCAATAGGCGGGGGCGCCGCCTGCCTCCCAGCACCGGCCCCAGAGGACAGTGGCTCCCTTTCCGCGCGCCTCCTCAGCGATCTCGTCGGCAAGTCGGCTCTTCCCGATTCCCGGCTCGCCCGCGAGGAGCACGAGCCGGCCCTGGGCGCTGAGCGCGTCGCGAAGCGCTGAGCGGAGCACTTGCAGCTCGTCGTCGCGACCGACGAACACGGAAGACGACGCCCGCGTCGCCACCGACGGCGGGGCGAGTCCCGGTTCTCCTCTCGCTGCCGTCTCCATCCGTTCATCTCCCCGAGCGCGCATCGCTCCGGCCTGCCGAGTGTACTCGGCGCCCGGCGGGGCATCGGCCCGCCCGCCGCGGACGTTCCGTTCAGAGCGACTTGGGAAGCGGAGGGGGAGGGATTCGAACCCTCGATCCGCCTAACGACGGATAACGGTTTTCGAGACTGCCTCGAAGGTGCTGATTAGCAGGAATTTTTGTTCCGATTTCGCCAACGGGTTCGCCAGCCAGCGGGCCTACACGGCAAGAGGGCGTCGCGGGGCACTGTGCTCGTTACGCCATAACCCGCCCATCGACCCGGGACGGGCTGGCGCGGTCTCTAGTTGGCGCCGCGGTTGTTGCCTCGTTCGCAGCTCGCTGGCAAGAGGAGTCCGAGCTCCGACGTTGCTAGGCCCGCGAGCAGCGGCACTTGGCTTGGGGCGTCGACTTCGACCGCCACGTGCCACGATCACACGGGGCGTTGTTCCCGGGCCCTCGGACCGACTCAGCGCGTCTGGTCGAGTGGGGCGCGGATGACGTCTTCGACCACGATCTCGCCGCCCTCGTAGCGGTAGATGCCGACCGGCGCCGGCACGATGTCGCCGTAGTGGTCGAACGAGAACGTGCCGAGGATGCCGTCCGTGACCTTCGTCCGGAAGACTTCCTCGACGACGGAGGCCCGGTTCCCGTCCGACCGGGCGATCGCTTCGAGGAGCAGCTCGGCCGCCTGCGCGGCCTCGGCGACGAACGGTTCGGCTGCACCGAGCTCGTGCAGGAAGCGCTGCCCGGCGGGAGGCAGCTCTTCCGGAGGGATGCCGGGGCTGGTAAAGCGGATGCCCTCTCCGGCCCTCCCAAACTCCTTCGCGATATCGTCCGAATGGAACGAGTCCGGACCGATGAGGGTGACCTCGGTCCCGAGCGCAGCGCGGAGGTCCTGCACTAGACGCTTCGCGTTCCCCTCCGTCACCCCGGCCAGGAAGACCGCGTCGGGGCGGGCTGCCGCGACGGAGGCCGCAAGGTCCGTGTAGCTCTTACGGACCGGCCACTCGAACTGGGCCACTTCCAGCCCCAGGCTTCGGGCAGAGGCGACGAACGGGACGGTGAGCGCGCGAGCGTAGTCGTCGTCCACCTCGACCTGTTGGAGCACCGCCACCCGCCGCGCACCCTCACGCTCGGCGAGGTGGGCGGCAGCGGCGGCCTGTCCGGCGTCGTGGGTGATGACGCGCGCGTAGCTGCGGACGCCGTCCGGGTACAAAGTGTCTCCCGGCGAAGCTCGTGTCAGCCCCGAGTAGGTGTTCGACGGGCTGATCATCGCGAGCGGACCGGCCGCCTTGCGAGTGACGATCGGGATCTGCAAGATTGCACACCCGGACTGGAACGGGCCGATGATCCCGACCACGTCCTCCGTCGCGACGTAGTCCCGCGCGTTTCGCTTGCAGAGAACCTCGGCGTCCGGCTCGTGCCCTTCCGTGCCGTCGCAGGCCTGGTATCCGACCCGGGACTCGCCCGCCCGAAAATTGCGCTCCCGGAGAACGAGCTCGATCGCGTCGATCGCCGCTTCGGTGATGTTGGCGGCATCTCCCCCCCGGGGCAAGTCCGAGACGACGATCAGGTCCGGCTCACCCTCGCCTTCGTAGAGGAGCTCTGCACACGAGCTCGAGGCCACGGGGGCGGCCTCGTCGTCGTCGCTGCCGCAGCCGGCTGCGGACCATGCGAGCAAGAGAAAGAACGCCGCAGCCACCCGCTTCATCGACTGATGATGCGCCCGGATCGGGCGCGGGTCAACTCAGAACACTGAAACCCAGACGGCGCCTGCTCCGACGTCGAGCCCTCGGGGCGTTCCGCCAACGGGGGTGGCGGCCACTTCGCCGGTGCGGGGATCGATCCGGGCGACCGTGCCCGCCTCCTTCGTCGCCCAGACGGCATCGGGCCCCACCGCGACGTCGAGTGGGCCGCCTCTCACGTCGTACGTGCGAGAGATGCGCTCTTCCCGTGGGTCGACGCGAAGAACGGCTTCACCCTCGTCGTCGGTGACCCAGACCGCGCCGAGCCCGGTCGCGATGTCGTTGTCGCCTCCCGGGAGCTCGACGGTTGCAACGAGTCGCATCGTCGCCGGAGACAGCCGCTCGAGCTCGGGGCCGAGGACCCAGAGCGAGCCGAAGCCATAGACCATGGGCCCCCAGAACTCGCTTCGCCGGGGATCCATCTCCGAGGTCACCGGATCGATGCGTGAGATCGTCCTGAGACTGCCGGCCCAGACTGCGTCCGGCCCCGCCGCGAGCCAGCCCGCACCCTGGTCGAGTTCGAATGCCGTCTGCTTGCCCGCATTGCGAAGAGTCCAACTCTCGACTTCGATATCGGTTCCCGGCTCGACGCGAAAGACCTCTCCTTCGGCCGTCCCGACCCAGAGCGAGCCGAACGCGAAGAGGAGGTTCCGGGGCGTCCCTCCGACCGAGAACGTCGACACGCGAGTCCGCGTCTCGGGGTCGATGCGCGAGATCGTCCCGGCGCCGTCCTTCGAGTTGACCACCCACACCCATTCCTCCGAGGCGGCAACCTCGGTCGGGCTGTTGCCTACGGGGATCGCCTGCTCGAGCTCCCGAGAGATCGGGTCGACGACTCCCAGGGAGTTGGGCGGAGCGACAAGTTCCGCGTTCGTGCCGCGCGTTACGGCGAGAACGACTGCGACGACGGCCAGCGCGAGCAAGGCGGCGCCCACGTAGAGAAGCCGTCCGCCGATCCTGCGCCGTCTGCGCCTGACGGCAAGCGGCGACGGGGCCAGGCCGAGCGCCGCACGCGCATCGTCCACGAAGGCGTTGCAGCTCTCGTAGCGATCCTCCGGCTCCTTCGCCAGCGCCCGCGCGAAGATCGAGTCGAGCTCGGGATAGGCCGCAAGCGGGCTCTGCTCCTCCTGCATGTGCGCCCAGAGCGTCTGGGCCTCCGTCTCGCGCCGGAACGGCGGAGCTCCCGAGAGCAGCTCGTAGAGGACGCAGCCGAGGGCGTACTGATCGGTTCGGCCGTCCACCGCGCCCCGGCGGATTTGCTCCGGAGCAAGGTAGTCGAGCGATCCCGCCAGCAGCCCGGACTCGGTCGCCTCTCCGCCCCGGAGCTGCTTCGTCAGGCCGAAGTCGGACAGGTAGCAGTGGTCCGCAGCATCGACGAGCACGTTCCCCGGCTTGACGTCTTGATGAACGAGTCCCCGTTCGTGGGCGACGTCGAGCGCGTCCGCGACCTGACCGACGAGCACCAACGCCCGCTCAGCTGGCAGCGGCCCTTGCTCCTCGAGGAGCGCGCGGAGGTCCGTGCCGTCCACGAACCGGTTGGCGAGGAAGAGCTCGCCGTCCGCTTCGCCCGCCGTGTACACGGGCAGGATGCCGGCGTGGTCGATCGATGCGGCGAGCCTCGACTCACGCAAGAAGCGCTCGCGAAAGGAGGCGTCGCCCGCGAGCTCCGGCGCGATCAGCTTGAGTGCGACGGGCCGGTCAAGCGCGAGCTCGGTGGCGCGATAGACGACCCCCATGCCGCCGCGACCGACCACTCCGTCGATCCGGTAGCCGGCGAACTGGGTTCCGAGCTCGGGCATCTCGTGTCACATTCTCGGCCCTTCGATCGACCAAGTGAAGCGCGTCAGGGTGGCCTGCGGCGCGATGCCACTCGGCCGCAGGCCGCGCCGCACGAGCACGGTCGGTGCCGGTGGTGACGCGACGAGCGCGGCTCTGGTCTTTCCCAGCCCCTCTCGCCGCCAGCGGTCGGACAGCCCGAGGACAAACAGCCCTGCTGTCTCGGAAAGCGTCCTCAGTGCATCGGGCCCCGGTCGGCCGAGGAGAGGCTCGGCGAAGATTCCCGCGGTGTGCTGCACGATGAGGGACGCATCCGCGAGCATGCGGCTCGGGTCGCGTCCTCCGGGGACCTCGTCGGCCGCGCCCACGAGTCGCAGCGGGCGATCGAGCGCTGCCGCCGCCCAGGCGCCGAGCTCGAGCGCAGCCCAGTCGTGCTCGAAGGCGCCGAAGGGAACGACGATCGGCCCCTCGCGAAGCGGCCCGCCGCTTTCGACCAGTGACGCGACGTCACATGTCGCCCGGTCGAAGACCGGGGCGAGGCGGCCGCCGAGCGGGTCGCCGTCGAACGAAAGCAAGAGGAGATCGGCATCCTGTTGATCCACGAGCCGGACGACGTCCTCGCCCGGTGACGGCGACGAGAAGGCGGCGACGCGTGCTGTCGCACCGCGGCCGGCCAGCTTGCGGCCCACTTCGGCGAGCGCCGCGGCCGCGCGAGAGAGCTCCGCAGCATGGACGATCCGCGCGAGCACCAGCTCCCTCCGGACGGGACCGCCGGAGAGAGCCTCAGCTAGGGGAACGAGCAGGGCGACTCCACCTGCACTGTCCGGCACGGCGACGATGGACCGGAGAACGTCGTCCGCCCGGCGAGCCTCGACCGAAAGCGCCTGATCCTGGCGCAGGATCGCGCGCTCGAGCTCACGCAGCTCCGGACCCGGCTCGAGTCCGAGTTCCTCGTCGAGGAGCGACCTACCTTCACGGAACACGTCGAGCGCGTCGGACTGCCGACCCGCCCGGTAGAGCGCGCGCATGAGCAGCGCGCGAGGCCGCTCTTGCAGCGGCCGCTCGGCGACGAGAGCCTGGAGCTCGGCTACGAGCTCACGGCCGCCCCCCAGCTCGAGCTCGGCCTCCATCCGGTCCTCGAGTGCGAGTTGCCGGAGCTCCTCCAGCCTCGCCGCCTCGGTCTGCACGAACGGGTCGTACGCGAAATCTGCGAGCGGGGCGTCGCGCCAAAGCGACAGTGCAGCCCGGAGGGTGGCCGCGCGGGCGGTCGTCTCCTCGCCCCGTGCCTTGGTGAGCAGCTGCTCGAACTGCTGCAGGTCCAGCTCGCCCGGCCCGACCCGCAGGACGTACCCGGGGGCCCGAGTCTCGAGCACGTGGCGTGCGCGTCCGAGTGCCTTTCGCAGTGCGGAGACATAGACCTGAATCGCCTTTGCAGCCGTCTTCGGGATCTCCCCTGGCCAGAGCGCCTCGGCGAGCCGGTCGGTCGAGACGACCTCGTTCGCGTGGAGGAGCAGAAACGCGAACAGCGCGCGCTGGCGGGGAGCGCCGAGATCGAGCGGACGCCCGCCGTCGAGCACTTCGAGCGGTCCCAGCACCTTGAACTCCATGGCGGAACGCTACTCCTGAGCGGTCCTTACCCGGTCTTAGGTCCGTCTTTGGCGCCTCGTCCGATCCTCCGGCCGTCAGATCGCAACGGGCGATCACGAGCGAAGGAGACGACATGAACGTACGGACGAAGCTCACCGGGATCATCGTTCTCGCCGCGGCACTTCTGGCGCCGGTCGCGCAGGCGCAGAGGCCTGACGACCGCGCCGACCGCGCCTTCCCGGCTGCCGAGCAGTCGTGGCCGGTTCTCCCCGACGACCGTGCCGACCGCAGGATTGCGCCGGCCGAGCAGTCGTCGCCGATCAACGGAGACTACCCGGGCTACTGGGGCCCTGGAACCACTGCGATCGACGCCTCGGTGCGCCCGGACGACCGCGCCGACCGGAAGCTGCCCTTCGCCACCTCCGACGGCGGCCTGGTCACGGGCGAGAACAAGCGAGACGTGCGGGTGGGCGTCACCTACGAGCCGACCCTGGTCGCCAGCACGCCCCGCGGGTTCGACTGGGGCGACGGGCTCATCGGAGGGCTTGGAGGTGCCGGCCTGGCCCTTCTTCTCACCGGGTCAGCCTTCCTGTTCATGAACCAGCGACACAAGGCTCGCACCGTCTGAGCTATGCGTAGCGAGAGAGACCGTCTCCCGGATGGGCACGAGGCTCGGGAGGCGGTCTCTCTCCATTTAAGGCTTGGGAAGCGGAGGGGGAGGGATTCGAACCCTCGATCCGCCTAACGACGGATAACGGTTTTCGAGACCGCCGCATTCGTCCGCTCTGCCACCCCTCCGACGGTTCTGGTGCGAGCGCTCTGCGGAGCGGAGAAGGAGGGATTCGAACCCTCGAGGGAGGTATTCACCCCCCTAACGCCTTAGCAGGGCGCCGCCTTCAGCCACTCGGCCACTTCTCCGTGCCGGGCAATGGTACCAGCGCCCTTTCCCGGCTCCTTCTGCCCCAGACGTGACGAAGCCCGCCTCGGTTGGTTAGGAGCCGCACGACCGAAACGGGCATTCGCCAGACGCCGGGGGATATGAGGGGAGCCGGCACTCCCATCATGCCTGCCGGCCGCAAGGATGCGTCCCCACGAAGGGGGATTCCATACCCTCCTGGCGATGCTGATCGGCCGCCACGAGGTCGCGCTCACCAACCTGGACAAGGTCTTCTTCCCCGCGTCGGGGCTCACGAAGGGCGACCTCATCCGCTACTACCTCGACCTCGCCCCGTACGCGCTCAACCACGTCGAGCGCCGCCCGATGCAGATGAAGCGCTACCCGAACGGCGTCGAGGGCGAGTTCTTCTACCAGAAGCGTGTGCCGCAGCCGCACCCGGACTGGCTCGAGACCGTCCACGTCCTCTTCGGGCGGAGCGGGCGGACCGCCGACTTCCCCGTCGTCACGAACGCCGCCGGCCTGGCGTGGATCATCAACCTCGGCTGCATCGAGCTGCACACGTGGCATTGCCGCGTGAGCGACGTCGAGCGCCCCGACTACCTCCTCATCGACCTCGATCCGAGCGAGGGCAACCCGTGGGAGCTGGTCCCCGAGATCGCCATCGTGGTCAAGGAGGTCATGGACGAGCTCGGCCTGGCGAGCTTCCCGAAGACCTCGGGCGCGACCGGGTTCCACATCCTCGCGCCGATCAGGCCCGAGCTCCCCTTCCCGGAGGTGCGCCGCTTCGCCAAGGCCCTCGCGCAGGAGGTGGAGCGCCGGATCGACGACCAGGACGTCGCCACGACGACCTGGAAGGTGGCCGAGCGGAGCGGTGTGTTCGTCGACTTCGGCCAGAACGCCCGCGACCGCACGATCGCCTCCGCGTACTCGATTCGGCCCACGCCGGATGCGCGCGCGTCGGCGCCGCTGCGCTGGGACGAGGTGCCCGGCGTCGACCCGGCCGCCTTCACGCTGGCGACCATGCCCGACCGAGTGCGGGAGGTCGGCGACCTGACGGCGGGCATGTGGCGCCGGAAGGTGAGCCTGACTAGCCGCTTCGAGCAGCTCGGCCTAGAAGCCCCGGCACCGTAGGGTCGCCCCTCTTCGGGCGCGGGCGGACCTGGTCGACCGTGCACTGCTCCGGATCCTTGTCCGGGCGGAAGCGGAGGAAGCGCGCGTTGTGGCGAATGCGGCCCTTCTGCCACTTGTCATAGCGCACCTCGACCACGAGCTCGGGCGGTACCGGGCTCCATTCGAGGCTGTCGGCCTTCGGCTTCCAGCGGCTCGGGGCGCCGCGCGGCCTCCGCTCCGGGTTGGGGCCGAGCAGTGGCTCGACGCGCTCGAGGATCTCGGCGCGCTTCTTCCCGCTCGCCGGCGCGTTGCCCACCGGCCGCAGCTCTCCATCCACGTAGAGGCCGAGCGCGAGGCTGGCGATCCCCGTGCCCTTCTCGCTCCAGGTGACGCCGACGACGACCATGTCGGCGGTCCGCTCGCCCTTCACCTTCTGGACCGCCTCGCGCGAGCCGGGCAGGTAGGGCGACTCCACACGCTTGGCGATCACGCCGTCGAAGCCGGCGACCTCGAGACGCTCGAGCCACTTGGCCGCCTCCTTCAGGTCGCGCGTGGAGGGCGAGACGTCGAAGGGGAGCGTCTCCACCTTGGCGCGCCGCTCCTCGAATGGCCGCTCGTGGAAGTCCTCCCCGTCCCAGAGGAGTACGTCGAAGCAGACGAAGTCGGCCGGGATCTCGGCCGAGAGCCTGCGCACGCGGCTCTCCGCCGGGTGAAGGCGCATCTGCAGCGCGTCGAAGTCGAGCGCGCCGTCGCGGACGACCACGATCTCACCGTCCACTGCCGAGCGAGGCGGCAGCCGCTCGCCGAGCTCCGCCAGCTCGGGGAAGTAGCGGAGGAGCGGCCGCGCGTTCCGGCTCCAGAGGTGGAACTCGCCTTCGAGGTTCTCGGCGATGCCGCGGAAGCCGTCCCACTTCGGCTCGTACCGCCAGCCGTCGCCCTCGGGGAGCACGTCGACGAGCTCTGCCTCCATGGGCGGGAACGGCAATTTCGACGGAGTGGCAACTTCGGAGGCCATCGTGCGCGTCTAAACGCTAACGACATGCGACGAGTCGTGATCACGGGAATGGGCGCGGTGACGCCGCTGGGCAACGACCTGCCCACGACGTGGCGCCGCCTGCTCGCCGGCGAGAGCGGCGTCGACCGCATCCAGGCGTTCGACCCGGGCCCGTTCCCGGTGCAGATCGCGGCCGAGGTGAAGGACGACTACGACCCGACCGGGGTCGCGTCGCCGAAGGAGCTGCGCAAGCTGGACCGCAACGTCCTCTTCGCCCTCAGCGCGGCGAGGGAGGCGATCGCCGACGCAGGGCTGAACGGGTTCGACCCGGAGCGGGTCGGCGTGGTCGTCGGCAACTGCATCGGCGGCTTCAACGAGCTCATGCGCCAGTACGACGTCCTGCGCGAGCGCGGGCCGGACCGCGTCTCGCCGACGTTCCTGGCCAACGTCCTCGTCGACTCCGCCAGCGGTCAGATCGCCATCGAGCTGAACCTGCGCGGCCCCAACTACGCCGTCGTCTCGGCCTGCGCGACCGGGTCGCACACGATCGGGGAAGGCGCGGAGATGATCAAGCGCGGTGACGCGGACGCGGTCCTGGCCGGGGGCACCGAGGGGTGCATCCACCCGCTGATCCTCGCGGGCTTCTGCACCATGCGCGGGCTTGCCGTCGGGGACGGCAACCCGAAGGAGGCGGCGCGACCGTTCGACGCCCTGCGTGAAGGGTTCGTCATGGGGGAGGGCGCCGCGATCGTCGTCCTCGAGGAGCTCAAGGACGCGCGGGCGCGCGGGGCCACGATCTACGCCGAGGTGCTCGGGTACGGCGCCTCGAGCGACGCGCACCACATGCTCCAGCCCGATCCGGAGTCGGAAGGCGTGGTCGCGATGATGCGCGGCGCGCTCCAGCGTGCCGGGATCTCGCCCGACGAGGTCGACTACATCAACGCCCACGGCACGGGCACGCCGCTCGGCGACCTCGCCGAGACGCAGGCGATCAAGGAGGTCTTCGGCGATCACGCCTACGAGCTGACCATCTCCTCCACGAAGTCGATGCTCGGGCACATGTTCGGCGCGGCCGGGGCGATCGAGGCCGTGTCGTGCGCGCTCGCCATCCACGAGGGGACGATCCCGCCGACGATCAACTACCGGCACCCCGATCCCGACCTGGATCTGGACTACGTCCCCAACGAGGCGCGGAAGGCGGAGGTGCGCGTGGCGCTCTCCAACGCGATGGGTCTCGGCGGGCACAACGGCTGCGTCCTCCTCGGACGGGTTTAGACCTTAGGCGGACTGTCGCCTGGGGGTTGATTTGTCGGCCGGGGGCGCTACAGTCCGCGCAACCTGCTGACGCGTCGGACTCGTCTTGGGGCAGTTCTCGCGGGCGTCGTCGCCCTTCTCGTCGTTGCGGGCTGCGGCGGCGGTGGCGGCGGCGGAGACGACGGCGGCGACTCGGCCGATCTCGAGGCGCAGG
>Ga0081538_10002711_pt1 | contig 17020 bp, 17 predicted proteins | sample TabmetS5T2R1_FD_71022 | JGI IMG/M metagenome (GOLD analysis project Ga0081538, IMG submission 71022) | Tabebuia heterophylla rhizosphere microbial communities from the University of Puerto Rico - S5T2R1 | ecosystem: Host-associated > Plants > Roots > Rhizosphere ... | reverse complement strand
TCTGGATCGTTCCGCTTCGACTTCTCGGTTTGATAGTTGCGCCGCTTACACTCCTCGCACGCGAGGGTGACGGCGATTCGGACGTCTCCGCGAGCCATGGCTCCTTCGGAAGGTTAGGCAGTGGCGGCCGGCGGCACCGCGTAAAAGGACCCCGCCGGGCCGCGAGGTCGACTTCAGTCTAGCGCCCAACCGACTCAGGTTGGCGCGGCCTATCCGGAGGTGCCAGACTGGCCGCGTGGACTCGCCCCGCATGACCATCGTCAAGGAGGTCTGGGACACCCTGGCCGAACGAGGCGTCGCGGCCGGGTTCGACCGGCTCCTGCTCGACAGCCACGAGGACGTCGAGGTGCAGCCCTACTCCGCGGGGGACGGCCGGGTGCTTCGCGGTGCCGGGGAGATCCGCGCTTTCTTTCGCGACGCGGAGCAGCGCGGCGTTTCGATCAGGATGAGGCCGCGCCGGTTCGACGAGGTGGACGAGCGCGTGCTCGTGGCGGGCTCGATCCGGGTCGTTCGACCCGACGGCTCGTTCGCCGAGACCATGCTCCGCTGGACCTACGCGTTTCGCGGCGACCAGCTGGAGCGGCTCTTCTGGGAGCCCCGGGCGGGTTACTGAACTCGGGCTAAGGGACGCGCATGACCGCCCGCGAGATCCAGTCGTGGCTGATGGACATGGACGGCGTGCTGGTCCGGGAGGAGCATCCGATCCCCGGCGCGGATCGGTTTCTGGAGCGGCTGCAGGAGCGCGGCACCCCTTTTCTCGTTCTGACGAACAACTCGATCTACTCGCGACGCGATCTCGCGGCGAGGCTTCGGGCCAGCGGGCTCGCCGTTCCCGAGGAGTCGATCTGGACCTCGGCACTGGCGACGGCGGGCTTCCTCGAGGACCAGCGACCGGGCGGCTCGGCGTTCGTCATCGGTGAGGCCGGGTTGACCACCGCGCTTCACCAGTCGGGCTACACGCTGACCGATCGCAGCCCGGACTACGTGGTCCTCGGGGAGACTCGCACCTACAGCTTCGAGCGGATCACGAGAGGGATTCGCCTGGTGCTCGGGGGCGCCCGCTTCATCGCCACCAACCCCGACACCACCGGCCCGTCTCCCGACGGCGTCCTGCCGGCGACCGGCTCGGTCGCCGCGCTGATCAGCCGCGCCACGGGTGTCGCCCCCTACTTCGTGGGCAAACCGAACCCGCTGATGATCCGCTCGGCGCTCAACGCGATCGACGCCCACTCGGAGAGCACCGCGATGATCGGCGACCGCATGGACACCGACATCGTCGCCGGGCTCGAGGCCGGCCTCGAGACCGTTCTGGTCCTGACCGGCGTCACCGCACGCGAGGACGCCGAGCACCATCCATACCGTCCGGCTCGGATCGTCGACTCGATAGCGGAGCTCATCGAGGACCTCGACTAGGCGCCTCGCTGGGCCGCGTCGGCGCGGTAGGTCTCTGGTAGCCGGGCCAGCACGACGAGGATCAGCAGCGAGGTGCCGATGAGGTAGAAGGCCGGAGCCAGGTTGTCGCCCGTGATCTTGATCAGCAGGGTGGCCACGAGCGGCGCGGTCCCCCCGAAGATCGCCATCGACAGCTGGTATCCGACCATGCCGGTGTAGCGGGTGGCGGTCGGAAACAACTCGCTTATGGTCGGCGCCCAGGGCCCGGTGTAGACCAGCACAAAGACCATCAGGATCAACTGACCGGCGATCGTGGCGGCCGCGGTCGCGTCGTCGAGCAGGGTGAAGACGGGATAAGCGAACAGCAGCATGAGGACCGCGCCGGCGGCCATCACCGGCCTTCGCCCGACGTGGTCCGAAAGCAGCCCCGCGAACGGGATCGCGAGCGCGCACAGGATCGCCGCCAGCGTCGCGCCGAGCGTGGCGACCTCGGGTGTCGTCCCGATCGGTTCCTGGAGGTAGCTGGGCACGTAGGTGAAGGCCAGCCACCAGACGACCGCCGTGTAGGCGGTGAGCGCGAACACCTGGGCGATCCCGCGGCGGTGGTCACGCAGGGCCCGCTTGATCGGCAGCGCGGACACCTCGCCGGCCTCGCGGGCGGCGGCGAAGCTGGGTGTCTCGGCCATACGGCGCCGCATGATCAACGCGACCAGGCCGATCCCGGCGCCGACGAAGAACAGGATCCGCCAGCCGTAGTCGTCGGTCTGCTGCGTGTTCAAGACGGCGTGCATGATCGTCACCAGCAGCGCGGTCAGCATTACCCCGAGGCTCGCCATGGAGGCGGCTAGCGCGGCGCCCAGCCCGCGCCGGTCCGGGCGCGCGGTCTCGAACATGAGCACGTACGTCCCCGAGGTCTCACCTCCGAGCGAGAAGCCCTGCACCAGACGGAGCAGCACCAGGGCGATCGGCGCGGCGGCCCCGATCGTCGCGTGCGTCGGGAGCAGGCCGATCAGCGCCATCGCGATGCTCATCATCACCACCGAGTAGCTAAGCGCCGCCTTGCGTCCCCGCGCGTCGCCGAGGTTGCCGAAGAACACCGCGCCCAAGGGGCGCATCAGGAACCCGGCAGCGAACACCCCGTACGTTGCCAGCAGCGCGTTCAGCGGGTCCGACGACGGGAAGAACAGCTCAGCGAGGACCGGCGCCAGATAGACGTAGAGGGTGAAGTCGTACCACTCGAGCGCGGAGCCGATCGAGCCCAGGGCCGCGCCCAGCCGTCGGCGACGCTGCTCGTCCCGACCGAACTCTGGATCAGAGGGCGCGATTCCTCGGGAACTGGCCCGGGCCACCTCAGCCCGCGATGATACGCGGAGATGAATGCCCACAGGGTCGTCGTCGTAGGCGGAGGGTTCGGCGGGCTGCAGGCCGCCACGCATCTCGCGGGGGCCCCGGTCGAGCTGACCCTGATCGACCGCCGCAACTTCCACCTCTTCCAGCCACTGACCTATCAGGTGGCGACGGGAGCGCTCTCTCCTGCCGAGGTCTGCTACCCGCTGCGCGCCATCTTCAAGAAGAGCCGGAACGTGCGGGTGTTGTTGGGCGATGTGCGCGGCTTCGACCTCGACGCACGAAAGGTGAGCGTCGAGTCCGGCGCCGGTGACTCGAGCCGGATCTCGGTGGCGTACGACACCCTGATCGTGGCCGGTGGCTCGCGCTACTCGTACTTCGGCCACGACGAGTGGCAGCACGTGGCGCCGGAGGTGAAGTCGCTGGAGAGCGCGCTCGCGACGCGGGCACGCATCCTCAGCGCGTTCGAGGCGGCCGAGATGGAGGCCGACGACGAGCAACGACGTGGATGGCTGACGTTTGTGGTCGTGGGCGCCGGGCCCACCGGTGTCGAGATGGCGGGCCAGATCGCGGAGCTCGCCCGCGACACCTTGCGTCGCGACTTTCGTGCGGTCGACCCCCGCGGCGGCCGCATCCTGCTCGTCGAGATCGCCGACCGTGTGCTCACGAGCTTTCCCGCCTCGCTCTCCCGCAAGGCGGCGCGGTCGCTCGAGCATCTTGGGGTCACGCCGCTTCTCGAGCGGACCGTCGTGGGCATCGACGAGGACGCGGTCACCATCCAGGCGCCCGACGGCAGCTCAGAGAGAATCCCGGCACGCACCGTGATCTGGGCGGCCGGGGTAACCGCCTCCGGGCTGGCGGCCGGGCTCGCCGAGCAGGCGGGCGCCGAGCTCGACCGGGCCGGCCGGGTAGTGGTCGAGCCCGACCTCACGCTGCCCGGCCACCCCGAGGTGTTCGCGCTCGGCGACATGATCAGCGTGCGCGGTGAGAACGGCGCCCCTGTCGTTCTTCCCGGCGTGGCCCCGGTGGCCATGCAGCAGGGCCGCTACGCCGCCAAGGTCGTGCGCGCGCGTCTCGCCGGGGGGAGGACCCGCGCCTTCCATTACCGCGACAAGGGCAATCTCGCGACGATCGGCCGCGCCCGCGCGGTCGCCGATCTGCACGTGATCCGGGTGAGTGGCTTCTTCGCCTGGATGACGTGGCTCGTCGTCCACATCTGGTACCTGATCGGCTTCCAGAACCGCCTCCTGGTCCTCATTCGCTGGGCGTTCAGCTTCATGACGCGTGGCCGCGGAGCTCGACTCATCACCGAGCAACCGTGGGCCGGGAACGCCTCCAAGGGACCGCGCTAGCGCTCCGAAGGGACGGTCGATGCAGAGAGTGGCGATCCTCGGGGGAGGCGTTGGTGGCCTCAGCGCCGCCCACGAGCTGGTCGACCGCGGCTTCGACGTCGCGGTGTACGAGCTGCGCGACATCCCGGGCGGCAAGGCGCGCAGCATGGACGTCCCGCTCCTGCTCGAACCCGCGCGGGAGCCGCTGCCCGGCGAACACGGCTTTCGCTTCTTCCCGGGCTTCTACCGTCACCTTCCGGACACGATGTCCCGGATCCCCGGCGCCCGGCCCGGGCGGTGGGTGGTCGACGAGCTGGTTGCCGCGCGGCGCATCCTGATCGCGCGCAACGGCGCCCGCGAGATCGTCCTGCCGGCGGACTTCCCCGTCAGCCCGGACGACTGGCGGGTGGCCATCCGCGCCCTGCTTGGCAGCGACGTTGGGATCCCACCGCTGGAGCTCGCCTTTTTCGTGGAGCGGCTGTTCGTCCTCCTAACCACGTGCACGGCGCGGCGCGTCGCCGAGCTCGACAAGGAGTCGTGGTGGAGCTTCTCGGGCGCCGCGACGCGCTCGGGTGCGTACGGCAAGTACCTGGCGGACGGGCTTACGCGCACGCTCGTCGCAGCTCGGGCGCACGAAATGAGCGCCCGCACCGGCGGCTACATCCTGCTGCAGTTGCTACTCGACATGCTCGATCCCCGGCGCCCCGCGGACCGGGTCTTCAACGGGCCGACGAACGAGGTGTGGATCGACCCGTGGCTGGCATACCTCACCAGCCGTGGCGTGAGCTACCAACTCGAGGCCGCCGTCAAGGCGATCGATGTGGCCGAGCAGTCAGTCACCCGGATTACCGTGGACACGCCCCAGGGGACCAAGCACGTTACGGCCGACTGTTACGTCGCGGCGTTGCCATGTGAGCGGATGAGGAGTCTCTTGACGCCGGCGATGCTGGCCGCCGACCCGAGCCTGGCTGGCATCCGGCAGCTGACCACGCGGTGGATGAACGGGATCATGTTCTACCTCGACATCGACCTGCCCCTGGAGCACGGGCACGTCATCTTCATCGACTCGCCCTGGGCGCTCAGCGCCATCTCCCAGCGACAGTTTTGGGAGGCGGGCGGGACCGACCTCGGCGCGCGGGGTGACGGGCGCGTGGAGGGGATTCTGTCCGTCGACGTCTCCGACTGGGAGACCCCCGGCCCCCTGTTCAACACAGCGGCGAAGTACTGCACCGAGGCCCAGATCGAGGCCGAGGTCTGGCACCAGCTCAAGCTTGGGCTGAACGACACGCTGGCCTACCAGCTGGTGGACGAGAACAAGCTCGCCTGCTTCCTCGACGATTCGATCGTGCATCCCAACCCGCCCGGGCTCACGGTCAACCTCGAGCCGCTGCTCATCAACACGGTCGGCTCCTGGGACCTGCGCCCCGAGGCCACCACGAAGATCGACAACCTGTTCCTAGCCGCCGACTACGTGCGCACGAACACCGACTTGGCGACGATGGAGAGCGCGAACGAAGCAGCGCGCCGCGCCGTGAACGGAATCCTCGACTTCACGGGCTCGGACGAGCCGCGCTGCCGCATCTGGCCGCTCGAGGAGCTCGCAGTCTTCGCTCCCGGCCGAGCGCTCGACCGGGTCCGCTTCGCGCTCGGCCTGCCCCACGTCGGCCGCTCGTAGCCGGGCTTGAACCCTTAGCCTGCGGCGATCAACCCTCGACCCTGAGGACGCGGTGTGGCTACGACCGAAGCGACGAGCGACAGCGGTAGTCGGGTGAGCCTCGACGGGCGCCGGCGTTGGCTCGCGCTCTACGTGCTCTGCCTCGGCGACGTGCTGATCGTGCTCGACTCGACGATCGTGAACGTCGCCCTGCCGTCGATCCAAGCCGACCTCGGTTTCTCCGACGCCTCGCTCGCCTGGGTGGTCAACGCGTACCTCCTGACCTTCGGCGGCTTCCTGCTCCTCGGTGGCCGCCTCAGCGACCTGTATGGGCGCCGGCGCCTGTTTCTCGTTGGCCTGACGCTCTTCACGTTCATGTCGCTTGCCTGCGGTCTGGCGACCACAGAGGGGTTCCTGGTGGCCGCTCGGGCCCTACAGGGCTTCGGCGGGGCGATCGTCTCGGTGGTCGCCCTGTCCATGATCATGACCATCTTCACCGAGCCCGCCGAGCGGGCGAAGGCGATGGGCATCTTCAGCTTCGTGCTCTCCGGGGGCGGTACCGCGGGCGTGCTCCTCGGCGGCGTCCTGACGGACCTGTTCGCCTGGAACTGGATCTTCCTCGTCAACCTCCCGATCGGGATCGCCGTCTTCGCCTTCTCGCTGGTGCTGCTTCCGAACGATCGCGGCGACGCGGACGACCGCCGGCTCGACGTCGCCGGGGCGGCCACCGTGACCGCCTCGGTCATTCTCGGCACGTACGCGATCGTGAACGGCAACAAGAATGGGTGGACCTCCGCCGAGACCCTTGGTCTGCTGGCAACGGCTGCCGCGCTGCTCGCCGTGTTCCTCGCGATCGAGGCGCGGTCCCGCTCTCCGCTGATGCCGCTCGGCCTCTTTCGCCTGCGCAACATCTCGGTGGCGAACGTCGTCGCCGTCCTGCTGGCGGGATCGATGTTCGCGTGGTTCTTCCTCTCGGCGCTCTACCTCCAACTCGTGCTCGGCTACAGCCCGCTCGAAGTCGGGCTCGCCTTCCTGCCAGCCACGCTGGTCATGGGGGCCGGTTCGATCACCCTGTCCGACCGGCTCGTGATGCGCTTCGGCGTCAAGCCGCCGATCGTCGTCGGCCTCTCGCTGTTCGCGCTCGGCCTTCTGTTCTTCGCGCGGGCGCCCGTCGACGGCAACTATGCGGCGGACGTACTCCCCGGCATGATCATCATGGGGCTAGGCGGTGGCATCACCTTCAACCCGCTGCTGCTGGCCGCCATGGGCGACGTCGCCCCGACCGAGGCGGGCCTCGCCTCGGGAATCGTCAATACGGCGTTCATGATGGGCGGTGCCGTCGGGCTCGCCGTGCTGGTGAGCGTCGCCGACTCGCGCACCAGCAGCTTGCGCGACGCCGGAGACGGACCGCTCGTCGCGCTCACGGGCGGCTACCACGCCGCCTTCCTCGTGGGCGCCGCCTTCGCGGCGGTGGGGGCCCTTGGCGCGCTGCTCCTACACGCGGTCGGGCCGCCCGCCCAGGAGCAGGAGCAGGTGCCGGCGACGCCGGAGCCCGCGCAGGAATCAGCGGCGACATGAGCTAGCGCTCATACCGCTTGGAGGGCTTCCTCCTTGGACGCGAAGGACTTCGCCCGGACGAGCTTCTCGCCCTGAAAGCGGAAGAGAATGGCGATCCGCTCGTCGATCGGCACCCCGCCGGCAGCTCCGCGTCCCGTGACGTGCGCCAGCACGAGCACGTGGTAGTCGAGGTCGCCGATCTCGTCGAACTCCGCGTGGTAGTCCTCCCACGCCTCGATCGAGTCCTCCCACAGCTCTCGCAGTCCCTCGACTCCCGTGTAGACCCGATCGAAGTACAGGGGCTCGAACTCGAAGTCCGCTGCAATGTGACCCTTGGCAAGTTGGTCCTCGACAATCGCCACAACCGCCTCCAAGTCGCCCCGGCTCCAGGCGTCGCCGAACTGACGTATCCACTCCACGTTCTCGGGCGGCATGTCCCGAGTATCCGCCGCTCGCGAGGTCGCGTCCAGCATTGCTCGAAACGGCTTCGACCTTGACGGCGGCGAGCTTGGGAACATGCGTCCCCTCTCGATTCGGATGGACACGCCTCCGTCCGAGGCGGAGGCCGGGTCACGCCGCGGGGGCCTCGAGGGAAGGGGCCGCCGGCACGGTCATGGAAAGCCCCCGAGCTAGCTGCCGGCGGCGCGAACTTGGGAGGTTGTGGTCGCTGGAGAGGCACTACCTCCCCGGTTGCGCCGCGGGGAGTTCCGTTCGTGAGCTTCTGCAGGGAGCGCCCCGCTGGGTTTGCGGCGCAGCAGGCGGCCCGTCGCCCGAGCCGCGTCCCGGGCGTCGGCGGAAATGGGCGTCCCGGGAGTGCTTCCGTGGCCGGGTTCAGGTTCAGGGCTCGGGTAGCCGCCGACGACCCGTTTCGCTTCCTCGATTCGCCGCTGGCCGCACTCGCGAGGCGGGGCTCGATACTCCGAGACTCGCTGCCGCTTCGGCTGAGGAAGGCGGCTCTCCGTCCGCTACCAAAGGCCCTGGACGACCTCGCCGCTGTGCAGCGTGCGGACCTCTACCCTGCCACTCCAGTCCATGAAGGCTGGGAGATCCTGCCAGGTTTCGATCGCCTGCCTCCAGTGCTCCGCTACGCCGGCGGGTGTCTCGTAGACCTCGCTGAGGACGAAGACGGTGTTACCCGTAGGCTCCGAGTTCGGGTCGACCGGATTCGAGCGCTCGGGACCCTTCGAGATCTTGTACGACAGGAGGGCCGCGTCGCCATCGCGCGGGTGTCCCGTCATCCAATCGACGTGGCTCTCGAAGATCCGATCGCCCTCGGCGACGTCATCCGGACCCACTGTCCACATGACGACGATGTTTGTCTTCCCGACGTCGGACATCGTCTTCCTCCGCTCCGACACGGAGGGCGACGGAGCACCCTCCTCGCTGCTTGTCCGGGCGACCGTACCGCCGACACGCCGCCCAGTCCAGTAGGGAGGAAAGCCGCCGCGGGGACTCGAACCCCGGACCCCCTCCTTACCATGGAGGTGCTCTACCGGCTGAGCTACGGCGGCGTTGTCCCGGACGTTAGCCGGGCAGTGGGGGGAGCAGGATTCGAACCTGCGTAGGCAGTGCCAATGCGTTTACAGCGCATCTCCTTTGGCCGCTCGGACATCCCCCCGAGTGGTCGGAGGAGCCGATTGTAGAGCCGAGCCGGGAGCCTACGACGCGTCCCTGAGCCGCTGCGCCTCCGGCAGCCCCTCGAGCTTCTTCAGCGTGTTGTTCTCGATCTGGCGGATGCGTTCGCGCGTCACGCCGAAGGCGCGGCCCACCTCCTCGAGCGTACGCGCCTTCTGACCCCTCAACCCGTAGCGCATCTCGATCACCTCGCGCTCGCGTGGCGGCAGCGCGTCGAGCGCCCGGCGCACGTTCTCGCGTCGCAGGTTCTCGCTCGCGAGCTCAAAGGGCGACTCTGCGGCCTCGTCCTCCACGAAGTCGCCGAGCTCCGAGTCCTCCTCCTCGCCGATCGGCTTCTCGAGCGAGACCGGCAGCTGGGAGATGCGCAGGATGTCCTTCACCTCGCGCGCGGTCCATTGGAGCTCGGCGGCGATCTCCTCGGGAAGCGGCTCGCGGCCGAACTCCTGCACCAGCTGGCGCTCGACGTGGACGACCTTGTTGAGCTTCTCGACCATGTGCACGGGGATGCGGATCGTGCGGGCCTTGTCGGCGATCGCGCGCGTGACCGCCTGGCGTATCCACCAGGTCGCGTAGGTGGAGAACTTGTAGCCGCGGCGGTAGTCGAACTTCTCGACGGCGCGGATCAGCCCGAGGGAGCCCTCCTGGATGAGGTCGAGAAAGGACAGCCCGCGTCCGAGGTAGCCCTTCGCGATCGACACCACCAAGCGCAGGTTCGCCTCGATCATGCGCTGCTTGGCGACCATGTCGCCGCGCTCGATGCGCTTGGCGAGGAAGACCTCCTCGTCGGCGGTGAGCAGGTCCACCCGCCCGATCGACCGGAGGTAGAGCCGAAGCGAGTCGAGGCTTGGCTCGACTGTCAGGTCGATCTCGGGTCGCTTGGCGCCGCCGGGCTGCGCGCCGTCCCCCGCCGATACCGCGGACAGCCCGCCCCGACCGTTGCTGGAGACGATCTCGACACCCGTCTCGAGGAGGTGGGCCTTGAAGTCGCTGATCTGCTCCTTCGTTACGTCTAACTCCTCGAGCGCGGAGGCGATCTCCTCGAGGGTGAGGTAGCCGCGCTCGCGACCGTCTGCGGCGAGCGTGCGGAGTTCCTCGATCTCCAGGAACTGCGACTCGCCGGTGTCTTCCAGAAGCCCGACTGACTGATGCTTCTCTGTCAACCCCGTGCCCCCTTGCGCAAACCACCGCGCCCCCGGTCCCGGCGGGCCTCGTAGTGTCCAGGTTGTGCAAGTCCGCGGCACCTGCCGCGAGGGGCTGAGCTCAAGGGGCGAAGTCCAAAGCGTGCAGCCGTCGGCCAGTGTACACCGACTTGTGCGATTTGGCTCGCTCTGCACCTCGATATCTTGGGTGGCGCCATGAACGAGCGAACCGCACTACTGGGCAGCGACGTGCAGTCGCGCCGGCCATCGACCCTCGTGAGCCTCTCGCGCGTGGGGGTGACCGGCGTCGAGAAGGTCGTCCGCGTCCGCTCGAACGGGGCCGAGCAGCTGTTCTATGCGGAGCTCGAGTGCTTCGTCGATCTGGGTCCTGAGCAGAAGGGCGCGCACATGTCGCGCTTCGAGGAGATCGTGAACGAGGCGATCGACGAGGTGATCCTGGGCGAGGCCGCTTTCAAGGCGGAGACGCTGGCGTCGCACATCGCGGAGCGCGTGCGCGACCGCCAGGACGGTCGCCGCGCCGAGGTCACGATCGCGGCGCGCTACCCGGAGCACAAGCCGGCGCCGGTGTCGGGCCTACCGACGCAGGAGATCTACACACTGTTCGGTTCGGCGGTGGCGTCGGGGCGCGGGACGCGGCGGCTCGTCGGCGTGGAGGCCCAGGGCATGACCGCCTGCCCCTGCGCCCAGGAGCTCGTGATGGAGCGATCGCAAGATCGGCTCAAGGAGGACGGTTTCAGCGACGACGAGATCGCGCGCGTGTTCGAGGCCGTGCCGGTGGCCACGCACAACCAGCGCGGTATCGGCACGCTCCACATCGGCTGCCCCGAGGGTTGCGATGAGGCGTTCGAGGCCGAGACGCTGCTCTCGATCGTCGAGTCCGCGATGAGCTCCGAGATCTACGAGCTGATGAAGCGCTCGGACGAGGTCGAGGTCGTCGAGAAGGCTCACCTTCGGCCCCGCTTCGTCGAGGACTGCGTGCGCGAGATGGTGCGCATGGCCATCGAGCGCTACGGCCACCTCGAGGACGACGCCTTCGTCTCCGCGCGCCAGGAGAACCTCGAGACGATCCACAAGCACAACGTCGTCGCCGAGCGCCATGGTCTGCTCGGCGAGCTGCGGCACGAGATCGACACCGGCGCGCACGTGGGCCACCACAAGACCAGGCGGGAGTGGCTCGAAGCCGCCTGATTTCTGGCGCACCCTCCGCACTCGGGCGATAATGTCGATTGGCGGCGAGAGCCGCGCACCCCTTGGCGGAAACTCCTCACATCCCCCTTTCGCAGGATGCAGCGCTCGTCGTGGCCCTCGCCGGCACCGCCATGCCGTTCGCCCACTCCGCCGCGGACGAGGCCGAACGCTGGCTCCGCGCGCTTCGGCTCCATGGCCAGGTGGGCTCCGTGCTTCAGGCCCTCGGCGTGGGCGAGGCGCCACTCGTCACCGAAACCGAGCAGGAGCGGCAAGCCGCCCCGGCGCACGGTCCGGAGATCCTCTACGAGGTCACGCGCCGCGCGACCGACTTCGCGTCCGAGAGGGAGGCCGACACGGTCGGCACTCCCGACCTGCTGTTCGCGGTCTTCGACGTCTACGGCAGTCTGTTCGACCGCGCGCTCTACATGCGTGGCACGAGCCGCGACGAGCTCGTCGAGCGCCTCGCGGCGGCGGGCTCGCCGCGGTAGCGCCGGCTCGTCAGCGCGCGCCGGCGGGGCGCCGCGCAAGGTACTCGATGCCCGCCGTGCTCCCCACGGGCCCCAGCGGCGAGACGGTGGCGGCCAGGAGCGGCCAGGGGAAGGTGCCCCGGCGGCAGCCGTACGCCACCAACAGGCAAAGCAGGATCCAACCCACACCGTGGGTCCAGCCGAGCACCATCTCGACGTCCTCGCCGAGCCCCCCGATCGCCACCACCAGCAGGCTCGCGAATATGCAGACCTCGACGAGCGAGTACAGCCGCACCGCTTGGAAATAGGACACGGGTCAGGCCGAGGCGGCGCCGCGCTCGGCGACGATCTGACGACGCACGAACAGCACGCCAACCAGCGCCAGGACCACGAGCACGGCAACGGCGACGATCGCCTCGGGCGAGGCGAGATTGGTCAGGCTTCCGCCGAGGGCGGTGTAGGCGAAGACCTTGGGCGCCGCGCCGACCACCGTGCCCAACGTCATGTCGCGGTAGCGCAGGCGGGTCAGACCGGCGCTGTAGTTGACGAGGCCGTAGGGCAGCGCCGGCACGATCCGCGACTCCATCACCGCGACCGCGCCGTGGCGGGTCAGGAACTCCTCGAGCGCACGGGTGCGTCGCGGAAGCAGGGCGCCGACGTGCGCACCAGCGAGGGAGCGGGCGACCCACATCTGCGCGAGCGCCGACAGCGTGACGCCAACGAGCGCCAGCGGCGCGCCCGCTGCGGTACCGAACAGCAGCCCGCCGGCGCCGGCCAGAATCGGCCAGGTGATCAGGAAGTTCGCGATCACGAACAGCGGCACGTAGGCGGCCGCCGCGAACCCGCCGAGGCCCTCGCCGAAGTCGCGGGCCTCGTCCGCCGAGGGCAGCGAGCCCGTTGCCGCGACCACGACGAACGCGGTCGCCACCACGGCCGCGTAAATCCCTATGCGCCAGAAAACGGACCGCCGCGAGGCCATGCTCGGAGGGTAGTGCGCTCTACGCTCAGCTCGTGACCGCCCGAGCTCTACGGAAGCTGTGCCTTTCCTTCCCGGGCGCGGTCGAGGAGTTCCCGTTCGGCCCCGAGACCTCCGTCTTCAAGGTCGCGGGCAAGATGTTCGCGCTCAGCGGGCTCGAGCGCCGACCGCTCCAGGTGAGCCTCAAGTGCGAGCCCGACCTGGCCGACCAGCTGCGGCGCGCTCACGAGGCGATCAATCCCGGCTACCACCTCAACAAGCGCCACTGGAACACGGTCACGCTCGACGGCTCGCTGCCCGACCGGATGGTGCGCGATCTGATCGAGGACTCCTACGACCTGGTGGTCGCCGGGCTGCCGCGAGCCAAGCGGGCCGGGCTTCGATAGAGCTCAGCCGGGATCCACCTGTGGCACCCAGGCGAGAGGGCGGCCATTGGCCGCCCTCTCGTACGAAGCGCCTGGTGTCAGGCGTCAGTCGTCGTCGCCGTCGTCGTCATCGTCATCGTCATCGTCGTCATCGTCACCGCGACGATCCTTGATCGTGAACTCCTGAGTCTGCGGGTTCAGGTGGCCCAGCTTGACGGCCGAGCGCGTCTCCCTCCCCGTAAACTCGAAGATGTTCAAGCCCTCGGTGATGTTCGTCTCGTAGATGTAGTCGTTGTACCAGTAGGACGACCACGCGCCGCCGAGGTCGGTCGGAACGATCGGCGGCGGGTCGGACCACGCCAGCTCGACCGCGTTCGCGGGATCGGTGAACTCGACCACGCTCGTCCCCGACTGGTAGCTCCCGTGCACGAGCACGTAGCGGCCGTTCTTCAGCGGGACCGTGTTCAGGTTGTGCAGCGTGCAGTTCTCGGTATCGGACTGCAGCCGAGGCAGCGTCCAAGAGCCCACCTTCGCGCCCGTGTCGCCGTTGTAGAAGAAGTACGTGTAGTTGAGGGGAGGGTCGGCCGCCGTGCACTCGGGTACGACGCCGCCGCCCGGCTCGTGGCCGAAGATCAGCACCTCGCCGTCCCACGTCCACGCGGCCGAGTGGCCGATCGTGACGCCCGGCTCCACGATGTGGTACAGGAGCTCAGGATCCTCGAGCGAGCCGCCCTTCGGACCGCCGAGGCTGAAGACGCGCACGCCCTCACCGCCGGCGCAGGCAGCCTTCATCGCCTTGCCGAGGATGACGCCGATGTCGTGGCAGGTGTGGTCGGACGGCTCGTTCCTGATCAGGCTCGCGTCACCGGGATCCTTTAGCGGGATCTCGACGATGTCGATCCAGGGGCACTCGTTGTTCGAGTTGCCGTTGTAGATCAGGAGACGCTTGTTCTTCTTGTCCGGGATCCCGGTAGCGGTGTGCGAGCCGCAGGGCAGGTCGACCGACCCGACGAGCTCTGGGCTCGTCTTGTCGCTGATGTCGAAGATGTGCAGCCCCTCGAAGCCCGCCGGCACGGGCTCACCGCCACAGGTCGTCGTGCCCGGAGCGTTCGAGTTCCAGGAGCGGACGACGATGTCCTTGAAGACGACGACGTCTCCCTGGTCGCCTTGGCAGAACGCCCGTCCGACCTGCCTCGGGTTGTCAGGGTCACGGATGTCCCGGATGTTGAAGCCGTCCCAGTTCCCCTGGATCGCGAACTTGCCCCAGAACGCGATGTCCGTATGAACGTCGGGGTTGCCGATCGCCGGGTTGAGAAGGCTCGCCGGCTCGAGAATGTGACCTCTGGGCACCAGGTTCGGCGACCTCGGGTCGGTGGTGTGCCCTGCTCTGGCCGCGAGCGGGAAGGCCATGATCCCGACCGCGATCAACACCAAGAGTGGCACTCGGACGAACTTGCTCACTGCCACCTACCTCCTCCGCTGGCTTTCCGCGAAAGCGTCAACGAGAAACGGCGTCCCGGGCCCGCGCAAGCCCGTCAACGGCCCCTCCCGTGAAGCTGCCTGACGTCGGGAGTATGCACTGTTGTGGGCGGCCTCGTCGCAGTCGCGGTTGAGTCGCTCACCGAGGTACCGCTCGAGGCGGCCGGCCCAGTCGGAGGAGCTGGGCCCGGCGGTTGGAGGTCGCGTCTAAAGCGCGGACGGATCGCCGCAGCCGGCAAGGCATGGCCAGCCTCGTCGCGGTCGGGGGCGGCTAGACCGGCAGCTGCAGCTGGCCGGCCTCGAGTGCGAGCAGGTGCGCCTTGCGAACCAGGCCGCCGCCATAGCCGACGAGCCCGCCGTCGGCTCCGACGACCCGGTGGCAGGGAATCAGTATCGGCAGCGGGTTGCGACCGACCGCCGCGGCGACCTTGCGCACGTCGTCGGTGGGAATTCCCAGCCCGGCAGTCAGCTCGCCGTAGCTGATGCGTTCGCCGTAGGGGATCTCGGTCAGCGCGCCAAGCACTCGGCGGTCGAATGGGCCGACCGGCGGTGCGAGGGGCAGCTCAAAGGTCCGCCGCCGACCGCTGAAGTAGTGCTCGAGTTGCGTGGCCGCGGCCGCCAGCTCGGGCGCCTGGTTGGCGCTGGTGCCCCGGTGGCCCTGGTCAAAGCGGACAGCGGTGAGGCGTCCGCCTTGCGCCTCGAGCGCGAGCGGACCGACGGGGCTCGCGACTGTGGCGAAAGCGGTCATGTCGCGTCGTGGAAGATGATGCCGAGGGTGACGCGCTCGCCCGAGTTCACCGTTGCCACTCCGTGGCGCATGCCGGAGCGGTAGTAGCCGCGCGTGCCCCGAACTGGCCGGTGCCGGGTGGGGAAGATCACGAACGCTCCGCGCTGGAGGTCGATGACGTGGGCACGTGACTGGGCGCGCGGTCGCTGTTCGAGCAGGACGAACTGGCCGCCCTCGAAGTCCTCTCCGGGGCGGTTGAGGACGGTCGCCGCCTGGAGCGGGAAGGCAACCTCGCCGTAGAGATCCTGGTGCAGCGTGTTGTGGCCGCCCTCGAAGTAGCGCAGGATCAGCGGGGTGCTGCGCTGCTGTCCGGCGCGATGGCATCTCTCCAGGAAGTCATCCAGCTCCGCGGGGAACCCGTCCGCCTCGCCGAGCCGGCGCGCCCAGTCGTTGGCCAGCTCGGCCAGCGGGGGGTAGAACGCCTGACGAGCCTGCTCGATCAGGCCGGGCAGCGGCGCGTCGAAGTACTTGTACTCGCCCTCGCCGAAGCGGTAGCGGCGCATGTCGATGGTCGATCGGAACCTCTCGTCGTCGTCGAAGCTCGCCGCCAATTCCCGGCACTCGGCGGCCCGGTAGATCGGGTCGGTCTGGGCGAATCCCTGCCCGTCCAGCTGTTCGGTCAGGGCGGGCCAGTCGAGCTGGGCGATGCGGTCAGCGACAGTTGGCGTGCTCATGTAGGCAAGACGATTCCCGGGCCCGGCATGTGAGGCGCTGCCGTGTGACATCGGTCACACGGACGGGTCCGCTCGGGAATAAAAAGGTCTGGCATCTGCTCCTTTCGGTCGGGTTCGAAATTCGAAAAGGAGTGGAGATGGAACGGAGGAAGAAAGGGTCAAAGGCGCGCCTCGGGGCGTTTGCCGGGGCGGCCGCGGCTGCCCTACTGGCGTTCCCCGGCGCGGCCAGCGCTGCGGTGACGTCGACGGTCGCGAACGGCGACCTGGTCGTCACAAGCAACGCCGGCGACCCGATTGAGATCACGAGCGTCGAGGTCAACGGCGTCCAGCAGGTCAAGGTCAACGGCGACAATCCGGGCACCGGCGCGGCGGCAAGCGCAACGATTGACTCGATCGTCGTCACTGGCGACTCGGGCGCCAACAAGATCGACCTGAGCGACGTAAACGCCACCGACTTCCCGACGCTTACGAGCATCAGCGTCGATGGTCGCGGCGGCAGCGACGACATCACCGGAAGCAAGCTCGCCGACACCCTCAACGGCGGCGACGGCAACGACCGGATCACCCCCGACGACAACCCGGAGAACACTCAGGATGTCGCACGCGGGGACGCCGGCGACGACACCATCGTGTGGAACGGCGGCGACGACAACGACGTCAACGTCGGCGGCGCGGACAACGACACGACCGAGGTCAACGGGGCAGCTGCAGGCGAGGCGTTCACCGTCAAGCCCTCCACCGCAATGCCCGGCTTCGTGCGGTTCGACCGCCTCACCGATCCGCCTGGTCCGTTCAACATCGAGATCAGCGGCGACACCGAGCGGCTCGACCTGAACGCCAACGGCGGCGAGGACAGCGTCACCGCCGAGCGCGGCTTCGACACGCTGAAGCTCGACGTCGAGGGTGGCGAGGGCAACGACAACCTCGACGGCGGCGACGCTGCCGACCTGCTCTCCGGCGGCCCCGGCAACGACACCCTCACCGGCGACGACAACCCGGCCTTCACCC
>Ga0081538_10002710_pt1 | contig 17027 bp, 13 predicted proteins | sample TabmetS5T2R1_FD_71022 | JGI IMG/M metagenome (GOLD analysis project Ga0081538, IMG submission 71022) | Tabebuia heterophylla rhizosphere microbial communities from the University of Puerto Rico - S5T2R1 | ecosystem: Host-associated > Plants > Roots > Rhizosphere ... | reverse complement strand
TGGTCGCCCTGGAGGAGGCCCAGCGGGTCCTGACCCGCCTCGACGACGCCGAGTTCAACGTGTTCCCGCGCCTGGCCCGGGAGGGCCGCAAGTTCAACGTGGGCCTGTGCGCCGTCACCCAGCAGCCCAAGCTGATCGACCCCGAGCTGCTCAGCCAGTTCAACACCTACTTCGTGCTCGGCCTGGCCGACGAGCGCGACCGCAACACCCTCCGGTCGTCCTCCAAGCAGGACCTGTCCGACCTGGGGGCCGAGATCCAGACCCTGATGCCCGGCGAGGCCCTGGTCACCAACCCCGAGGCCCCGTTCGCCCTGCCGGCCCGGGTCCACCTGTACGAGGACTGGCTGCGGACCGTCCCGGTCCCCGAGCCGCCGCGGGAGCGGCCGGCCGAGGCCATGAGCGGGTTCTTCGACTAAGGGGCGCTGATCAGCTGATGTGGAGTGGCCGGCGCGATTGGGGGGTCCGGGGGGCGCTTTTCGCCCCCCGGGTGAACCAGGGACCAGGGACTCGTTCGCGGGTGGTGACATGGCCCGACTAGTGGCGATCTCGGACGCCCACTTGGGGCGGGCCCACTACCAGGCCGTCGACCCGGGCGGGCTCAACCAGCGGGAGGTCGACTTCGCCGCCTCCTGGCACCGGGCGGTGGAGGCCGCCCTCGGCCTGGACCCGGACGCGGTGCTGGTCCTGGGCGACCTGTTCGACGCCCCCCGGCCCACCTACCGGGCGTTCCGGGAGGGGGCCAGGGGGCTGCGGACCCTGGCCGCGGCCGGCGTGCCCACCCTGGCCATCTCCGGCAACCACGACACCCCGCGGCTGCGCGAGTCCGGCTCGCCCTATGCGGTGCTGGCCGACGCCTTCCCCGACCTGCGCTTCGTCTACCGGGGCGGCTACGAGCCGGTCGACCTGCTGCCGGGGCTGCGGGTCCACGCCGTGCCCCAGTGCGCCGACGACCTGGTCCTCAAGGAGCAGATCGCCGACGCCGCCGCCGCCCGCTCCGGCGACCACCTGAACCTGCTCGTCACCCACGCCGCCGTGACCGTGCTGGCCCGCCGCTACACCTACGGCGACGTCAACGAGCTCGAGGTCGACCTCTCGACCCTGGACGCCGGGTTCGACCGCATCCTGCTGGGCCACTTCCACAACTTCGCCAAGGTCGCCCCCAACGCCTGGTACCCCGGCTCGACCGACACCTTCAGCTTCAAGGACCTGCCCCAGCACGACGAGCCCCAGGTCAAGGGGGTGCTCAGCCTGGAGACGACCTCGGGCGCGGTCCGCCACCACCCGGTCCCGGGCGGCCGGCCGCTGCGCAGCTACCGGCTGGACGCCTTCGACCTGACCGCCCCCGAGGTCTACGAGGCCGCCGCCGGCCTGGCCGCCCCGTCCGACACCGAGGGGGCGGTGGTGCGCCTGTTCGTCAACCGGGCCCGCCCCGAGCTGCGCCGCCTGCTCGACCGCCGCCAGCTGGCCGACGCCTTCGGCGGCGCCCTGGTCGTCACCGTCCAGGTCGAGACCGACGAGAGCGAGCAGGCGGCCCAGCTGGCCGCCCAGCCCGTGACCAGCCTGGCCGACGAGTGGGACCGCTACCTGGCCAACGTCCCCATCGAGGGCTACGACCGCGACCGGCTGGCCGGCATGGGCCGCCAGTTCCTGGAGCAGGTCGAGGAGGAGGCGCGCTAGCCCGATGCACCTGCTGTCCCTCAGCCTGCGCAACTACCGCGTCTACCGCTCGGTCGACCTGGAGTTCCCCGACGGCCTGATCGGGATCTACGGGGCAAACGGTAGCGGAAAAAGCACGATTATCGAGAGTATCCGATTTGCCCTGTACGGCGACTCGCGGACCGACAAGTGGGAGCTGCGGTCGGCCGGGGTGGGCGACGACGTGCGGGTGGAGCTGGTCTTCGAGCACGAGGGCAACACCTTCGACGTGCGGCGGCGGCTGAAGGGGCGGAACCTCACGCCCGAGGTCGAGGTGTTCCTGAACGGGCAGCTGGCCGCCCAGTCGGTGCGGGAGGCCAACGGCTATCTGGCCAGGGTGCTGGGGATGGACCAGCGGGCGTTCCTGGCCTCGGTGTGCGCCCAGCAGAAGGAGCTGACGGCGTTCGCGACCATGGTCCCCGGCGACCGGCGCAGGCTGGTCCTGGACCTGCTGGGGGTCAGCCCGGTGGAGCGCGCCCTGGCCAGGGTGCGGGAGCAGGGCCGGGACGCCAGGACGGCGGCCACCGGGGCCAGGGCCGGGCTGCCCGACCTGGCCGAGCTGGAGGCGGCCGCGGCCGAGGCCGAGGCGGAGCGCCAGCGGGCCGCCGAGGCCGAGCAGCGGGCCGCCGCCGCCGAGGCCGCCGCCGGGGCCGGCCTGGCCGAGGCCGAGCAGGCCACCGCCGCCGCCGAGCAGGCGGCCAAGGCCCTAGAGGCGCTGCGGGCCAAGGCCGACCTGGCCAGGGCGTCAGCCGAGGGGCACCGCCAGGAGGCGGAGCGCCACGAGGCCCGGGCGGCCGAGGCCGACCGGCTCGGCCCGGAGATCGAGGCCGCCCGGGCCCGGGTGGCCGAGCTGGCCGCGGCCGCCGCCCCCCTGGAGGCCCTGGAGCAGGCCCGCGAGCAGGCCGCCGCCCGGGCCAACCTGGTCACCGCCCTGGAGGAGGCCAAGGGCCGCCAGCGGACCAGCGAGCGGGCCCTGCGCAAGGCCGAGGCCGACGCCGAGGGAGGCGGCAGGCTGGTCGCGGCCCGGATCGAGGCCGAGCAGGCCCTGGTCGAGCTGGACGAGCAGCTGGCCGCGGCCCGCGAGCGCCACGCCACCCTCAGCGAGGCCGCCGGGGCGGCCGCCAACCGGCTGGCCGCGGCCCACCAGGCCGAGGAGGCCTGCGCCGACCTTGACCCGGACGCCCCCTGCCCGACCTGCGGGCAGCCGCTGGGGGAGGCCCATGCCGAGCTGCGCCGCCGCCAGGCCGACGAGCTGGCCGAGGCCACCGCCGCGGCCGCGGCCGCCGGCGAGGCCCGGCAGGAGGCGGTCACCGCCGGCAAGGCCCTGGCCGAGCGCCGGGCCGCCCTGGCCGAGCTGCTCGACCAGGCCCGGGCGGCCGAGACCAAGGCGGCCAAGGCCACCGCCCTGGTCGAGGCGGCCGGCGCCGCCCTGGAGCAGAACCAGGCCGACGTGGCCGCCCGCCAGCGCGCCCTCGACCAGGCCCCCGACCCCGGCTTCGACCCCGACGCCTGGGCCCGGGCCCGGCAGGCCGCCCAGGCCGGCCAGGAGGCGGCCCTGCGCCTGGCCGGGCTGGAGCGCCAGGTCGCCCAGGCCGACGCCGAGCGCGGCCTGGCCAAGCAGGCCCTGGCCCGGGCCGACCAGGCCGACGCCCGGGCGGCCGCCCTGGACGCCGAGGCCGCCGCCCTCGGCCCGGCCGACGCCGTCCTGGCCGAGGCCCGGGAGCGGCAGCGGGCGGCGACCCAGGCGGCCACCGCCGCCCACGGCGCCCGCAGCGCCGCCGCCCAGGCCCTGGCCGGCGCGGTCCGGCTGGCCGAGGCCCGCCAGGCCGCCCTGGAGGCCGGCCGGGCCGCCGCCGAGCGGGTCGCCGGCCTGGAGGAGGAGGCCGCCTACCTGCACCGGCTGGCCGACCTGGTCGCCGGGTTCCGGCTGCACCTGGTCAGCCGGCTGGGGCGGCGGCTGTCGGTGGAGTCGGCGGCCCTGTTCGCCGACCTCACCGACCACGAGTACCAGGACCTGGTGGTCGACCCCGAGGACTACGCCATCCGCATCGCCGACGCCGGCACCGAGTACGAGCTGTCGCGCTTCTCCGGCTCCGAGAACGACCTGGCCAGCCTGTCCCTGCGGGTCGCGGTCAGCCTGGTCATCGCCGAGAGCGCCGGCGAGCTCGGCCTGCTGGTGCTGGACGAGGTGCTGGGGGCGCTGGACCGGGAGCGGCGCGAGCGCATGCTGGAGGCCCTGACCCGCCTCCAGGGCCGTTTCCGCCAGGTGCTCCTGGTTACCCACAACGACGAGGTCAAGGACCTGCTCCCGGCCGCCATCGAGGTCCGCAAGGGCCCCGACCGCACCTCCACGGCGGCGCTGCGAGCCTGAGCGCGGCCCGGGCCCGGGTCGCTTGCCTCGTTGCGTTCCGGTAAGCGGTATCCCATACTGCGCCGACCTGTGCCGGGCGGTCGGGAACAAACCGCCCGCCCGGATGCGTTGCCCGGGAACGCCACGCACATAAGCGAGAAGGAGACCACCCTGTGGCAGAGGCAGAGGAAGAGGAGGAGGGGCAGGTCGAAGCCTCTCTGGAAGAGCTGATCGCGAAAAAGGCCGACCGGCCGACCATCACCGACGACGAGGACGAGGACGAGTCGCTGCTGGCCGCCGGCCGCGACGAGGCCCGGGAGTCGCTCACCACCAAGGTGCTGCCCGTGCAGCAGAATGAGTTCGTGTGCAAGAGCTGCTTCCTGGTCAAGCACCGCAGCCAGCTCGCCGATCGCCGGCGAACGCTGTGCCGCGACTGCGCCTAGGCACAATGGCCCAGCCGGCAGCGGGTGCGGTTCATCGCCGTCCGGAGGGGCTGAGGCCGCCGCGGTGGGTCGGGCGAGGCCGCCGGTGAGCCGGGCGGCCGCCCTCCGGCTGCTCGCCGCCTCGGCGTCCGGGGCGCTGCTGGCCGCGGCCTTCCCGCCCCTCGACTGGGGCGTCGTCGCCCTGGTCGCGCTGGTGCCGCTGCTGGTGGCCGTCGAGACCATCCGCCCGCGGACGGCGGCCCTGCTCGGCTATGTGGCCGGGCTGACCTTCTTCGGGCTCCACCTGCTGTGGATCGCCCAGTTCCTGTCCTGGACCGGGGCGGTCGCCTGGCTGGCCTGGGGCGCGCTCAGCGCCATCCAGGCCATCTTCGTGGCCGCCTTCGTCGCCCTGGTCCCGGCGACCCGGCCGCTGGGGGCGTGGCGGCTGCTGGTCCTGCCCGCCTGCTGGGCGGTGCTGGAGCTGGTCCGCGCCCACCATCCCCTCGGCGGGTTCCCGTGGGGGCTGCTGGCCACCAGCCAGCACGACGCCGGGCCGCTGCTCCCCCTGGCCCGGGTGGTGGGCGGCTTCGGCCTGGCCGCGGCGATCGTGGCCGCCAACCTGGCCGTCGCCCTCTGGCTGCGCGCCCTCTGGTCCGGGGCCCCGGAGGGCGCCACGGTGAGACGGGCGCTCGCCCTGGCCGGGCTGCCGCTGCTGGTCGTCGGGCTGCTGGGAGCGCGGCTGGTGGTGCCGGCGGCGCCGCCCCCGACCGGGCCGGCGCTGGAGGTGACGGTGGTCCAGGCCGGCCTGCGCGGCGGGCACGGGCTGGCCCGGGGCCAGACCACCGAGGAGGTGTTCGCCAACCACGTCCGCCGCACCGAGACCCTCGCCCTGACCCCCGGCGACCCGCCCGACCTGGTCGCCTGGGGCGAGGGGGCGGCCGACGCCGACCCGCTGGTCAACCCCGAGCGGCAGGCCGCCATCGCCCGGGCCGCGGCCGCCGCCCGGGCGCCGATCCTGCTCGGCGCCACCACCCGGGTCGACGACACCCACCGGGCCACCGAGGGCCTGCTGTACACCCCCCAGGGCCAGCTGGCCGACCGCTACCGCAAGCGCCGCCTGGTCCCCTTCGGTGAGTTCGTCCCCTTCGGCAGCGTGCTCGGCCGCCTGATCCCGGCGACCCGCGAGGGCGTCCCCTACGACAAGGTCCCGGGCGAGCGCCTGGAGCCGCTGCTGCTCGACGGGCGCCCGGTGGGCCCGCTGATCTGCTGGGAGTCGGCCTATCCGGGCGACGCCCGCCAGCTCACCCGCGACGGCGCCCAGCTGCTCATCATCCTGACCAACAACGCCTCGTTCGGGACCGGCGCCGGGCCGCGTCAGCACCTGGCCGCCGGCCAGCTGCGGGCGGTGGAGACGGGCCGGACCATCGTCCAGGCGGCGGTCACCGGGCCCAGCGCGCTCATCGGCCCGGCCGGCCGGACCCGCTTCGAGACCGCCCTCTACCAGGACACGGTGGTGCGCATGCCGGCCCTGCCCCGCGCCGGCCTGACCCCCTATGTCCGGTACGGGCGCGGCATCGAGGCCGGGCTGCTGGGCGTGGCCGTCGGCGGGCTGCTGCTGGCCGGGCTGCTCTGGCGCCGCCGGCGCACCGCCACCGAGCGGCAGGTCAGCGAGCGCGTCCTGGCCCCCCTGCGGGGGGAATCGTGAGAGCCCTGGTGGTGATCCCCACCTTCAACGAGGCCGAGTCGATCACCGAAGCCCTGGACCGGGCCCTGGCCGCCGACCCGCGGGTGGACGTGCTGGTGGTCGACGACGGCAGCCCCGACGGCACGGCCAAGCTGGTGCTGGACCGGGCCGCCGACGAGCCCCGGGTCCACCTGATGGAGCGGTCGGGCAAGCAGGGCCTGGGCGCCGCCTACCGGGCCGGGTTCGGCTGGGGCCTGGAGCGCGGCTACGACGCCCTGGTCGAGATGGACGCCGACCTCTCCCACCCTCCCGAGCGGCTGCCGGCTCTGCTGGACGGCCTGGCCGAGGCGGATCTCGTCATCGGGTCCCGCTACGTGCCCGGCGGGCGCACGGTCAACTGGAGCCGGCTGCGGGAGGCGATCTCCCGCGGCGGCAACGCCTATGTGCGTCTGGCCCTGGGTATGCCGGTGCGCGACAGCACGGCCGGCTACCGCGCCTACCGGCGCGAGGTGCTGGAGGAGCTGCCGGTGGACTCGGTGCGGTCCAACGGCTACTGCTTCCAGGTCGAGATGGCCCACAAGACCTGGCAGGAGGGATTCCGGGTGATCGAGGCGCCGATCACCTTCACCGAGCGGGCCTCGGGCGTGTCCAAGATGAGCAAGCAGATCGTGGCCGAGGCGCTGCTGCGGGTCGCCCAGTGGGCCCTCACCGGCGGCCGCAAGCGGGCCAGGCGACCCCATCCCCGCAGCGTGGCCGCGGCGACCGGCGGCCAGGGCCGGTGACCCTGGAGGTGGCCGCCGAGGCGGCCGCGATCACCGCCGACCTGCGGGCCCTGGCCCCCGAGCGCACCTCGGTGCCGATCATCAAGACCAGCCGGCCGTTCTACGGCGCCCGCGTGGGCGATCTGCGGGCCACCGCCGGCCGCTGGCTGCGCGGCCACCGCGACGCCGACCCGGCCGAGGTGGCCGCCCTGGCCGACCGGCTCTGGCGGACCGGCGTCCGGGAGGAGCAGCTGGTCGCCTGCTTCCTGCTGGCCGGCCACCGGGCCGCCCTGGCCGCCACCGACCCGGCTCGGGTCGGCCGGACCTGGACGGCCCTGCTCGACAACTGGGAGACCACCGACCAGCTGGGCATGAACGTGCTCGGCCCGCTGGTCGCCCTCGACCCCGAGGCCCGCTTCCCGCTGCTGCGCTCCATGGCCGGCGACCACCACCCCTGGACCCGGCGGGTCGCCCTGGTCGCCTGCACCCGGCTGGCCCGGGCCGACGACCCCGCCGCGCTGTGGCCGGGCGTGGCCGAGCTGCTGCTGGGCCTGGCCGGCGACCGCCAGGCGGCCCTGCCCAAGGCCAGCTCGTGGGTGCTGCGCAGCTGGCTGGGACCGTGCCCGGCGCAGGTGGCGGCGTTCGTCGACCGCCACCAGGCCCGCCTGCCGGCGGTGGCCGTCCGCGAGACCCGCGCCAAGCTGGCCACCGGGACCAAACGGCCCGCCCCGGCCGGCGGCCGCCGATGAGCGCCGGGCCGTCCCCGGCCGAGCGGGTCGCCGGGTTGGCCGAGCGGGCCGCCGAGGTGGCCATCTGCCTCGACTTCGACGGCACCATCGCCCCGATCGTCGAGGACCCGGCGGCGGCCCGGCCGCTGGCCGGGGTGGTCGAGCTGCTGGGGCCGCTGGCCGACCGCTACGCCGCCGTGGCCCTCATCTCCGGCCGCCCGGCCACCTACCTGGCCAGCCACGTCGCCGGCCCCGGGGTCCGCTACCTGGGCATGTACGGGCTGGAGGAGATCGTCGAGGGGCGGGTCCAGGTGGACCGGCGGCTGGAGGCGGCCCGGCCGGCGGTGGCGGCGGCCGCCGGCGAGCTGGCCGCCGACCCGGCGGTGACGGCCAGCGGCGCCCACCTGGAGGACAAGCGCTACGCCGTCGCCGTCCACACCCGCCGGGTCGCCGACCCCGACCGCTGGGCCGGCCCGATCGGCGAGGCCGCCGGCCGCATCGCCGCCGCCCACGACCTGGAGGTCGTGCCCGGGAAGATGGTCTGGGAGCTGCGTCCCCAGGTCCGCAGCGACAAGGGCGACGCCGTCCGCCGGGTGCTGGCCTCCTCGGGCGCCACCACCGCGCTGGTCGCCGGCGACGACCTCGGCGACCTGCCCGCCTTCGCCGTCGCGGCCGAGCTGGGCGACGGCCTGCGGGTCGCGGTCCGCTCCGCCGAGGCCCCGCCGGCCCTGCTGGAGGCGGCCGACGTGACCGTGGACGGCCCCGAGGGCGTGCGCGAGCTCCTGGAGCGCCTGCTCAGCTGATCGGCAGGTTTTCGGGGGAATGCGGGGGGCGGAGCCCCCCACAGTAGTAGTATCGGTCGCTGCCGTGCGCATCGAGTCCTCCGTCACCGCCGTCTCCTGGGTCCCCCTGGACTGCGTCGAAGGGGGCCAGCGGCTCCACTTCCACCTGGGCGCGGCCCAGTACGACGACCCGCCGCCCGACCACCTCGACGACCTGCCGTCGCTGCTGGCCGCCGGCCGGGTGCGGCTGGCCAACCAGCTGCGCGCCTACGTCGAGGTCCGCGACGGCCGCATCGTCGCCTGCGGCCAGTCCGGCCAGGGCGACGTCGGCGCCCCCGGCCAGCCGCTGGCCGACACCCCGGGGTCGGCGCCCCCCGCGTTCGTCGGCTTCGCGGCCGTGGCCCTGCCGGACCTGCGCCCCGACCCGGAGGTGGGGGACGGCTGGGCGCGGTTCACCCAGACCGCCGGCGGGCTGCTGTCGGTGGGCATGCCGTACCGCGGCGACGCCGGCGCCTCGCCGCGGCTGGCCGCCCCGGCCGCCTGGACCACCCTGTCCCTGACCATCTCCGCCGACGGGGCCAGCACCCAGGCCCTGATCGGGGCCAGCCCGTTCCCGCGGCACTGGGTCTACGACCACGACGGGCGCCTGGTCGCCACCTCCGGGGTGGTCGACTTCACCGGCTGGCAGGCCGACGCCTGGGACCCGCACACCCCCTGGGGCGGCCGCGACGCCCCGGTGCGGGCCACCGCCGTCGAGACCGCCCTGGAGCGGGAGCTGTCGCGGATCATCGTCGGCTCCGCCCCCCACTGGCTGCGGCTGCGCAGGGGCGCCACCCTGGTCGAGCAGGGCGACCCCGGCGACGAGCTCTATCTGCTGTTCGACGGGCTGCTGGCCGTGGAGATCGACGGCCGCGCCGTGACCGAGCTGGGCCCGGGGGCGGTGGTGGGCGAGCTGGCCGTGCTGGCCGGGGGCCGCCGCACCGCCACCCTGCGGGCCGTCACCGCCTGCCGGGTCGCGGCCGTGCCCGGGGACCGGATCGACCGGGCCGCCCTGGCCGAGCTGGCCCGGACCCGCGGCTGGCCCGGGGACGACCCCGCGTGACCGTCTGCCCGGTCTGCGGGGAGCCGAACCCGGCCAGGGCCAGCTTCTGCCTGAACTGCGGGTCGCAGCTGCCGGCGGCCGCGGTGGCCAGCCGCCCGGCCCGCAAGACGATCACGGTGGTGTTCACCGACCTGGCCGGGGCGGGCGGGCTCGGCCAGCGGCTCGACCCCGAGTCGCTGGCCATGGTCATGGCCCGCTGGTTCGACCACATGCGGGGGCTGTTCGAGCGCCACGGCGGCCGGGTGCAGAAGTTCGTCGGCGACGCCGTGGTGGCCGTGTTCGGCATCCCGGTGGTCAACGAGGACGACGCCCTGCGGGCGGTGCGGGCCGCGGCCGACCTGCGCGGCGGCCTGGGCGCGCTCAACGCCGAGCTGGAGCGGGACTGGGGGGTGACCCTGGACATCCGCACCGGGGTCAACACCGGCGAGGTGGTCACCGGCGACCCGGCCATCGGCGACGCCCTGGTCCTGGGCGACGCCGTCAACGTGGCCGCCCGCCTGGAGCAGGTCGCCGACCCCGGCGAGGTGCTGCTCGGCCAGTCGACCTACCGGCTGGTCAGGGACGCGGTCGCCGCCGAGCGGGTCACCCCGCTGCACCTCAAGGGCAAGGGCGCCCCGGTGGTCGCCTACCGCCTCGGCCAGGTCGATCCGGGCGCCCCCGGCCACGCCCGCCGCCAGGACGCCCCGATCGTGGGTCGCGAGCCCGAGCTGCGCCTGTTCGCCTGGGTGTACGAGCGGGTGGCCGCCACCCGCACCAGCCACCTGCTGACCGTGCTCGGCCAGGCCGGGGTGGGCAAGACCCGGCTGGTCGGCGAGGCCGTCGGTGACCTGCCGGGGGCGACCGTCCTGCGCGGCCGCTGCCTGTCCTACGGCGAGGGCATCACCTACTGGCCGGTGGCCGAGATCGTCCGCCAGGCCGCCGGGATCGCCGACACCGACCTCCCGGCCGAGGCCCGGGCCCGGCTGGACCGGCTGCTGGCCGACGACCGCCCCGGAGCGCCGGACGCGGCCACCGACCGCGAGCGCCGCCAGGTGGCGGCCCGGATCGCCCAGCTGATCGGCCTGGAGGCCGCCCCCGGCCCGGCCGAGGAGGCCGCCTGGGCGTTCCGGCGCCTGCTCGAGCTGCTGGCCGACCGCCAGCCGATGGTGGTGGTGTTCGACGACCTCCACTGGGCCGAGCCGGGCCTGCTCGACCTGGTCGAGCACGTGGCCGACTACGGCCGCGGCGCCCCGGTGCTGCTGGTGGCCATGGCCCGGCCCGAGTTCCTGGAGCAGCGGCCCGGCTGGGCCGGGGGCAAGCTGAACGCCACCACCCTGCTGCTGGAGCCCCTGGGCGACGCCGAGGCCACCGAGCTGCTGGCCGCCCTGGCCGGGCCGGTCGCCGTGCCCGAGGCGGCGGCCCGCCGGATCACCCGGGCGGCCGAAGGCAACCCGCTGTTCCTGGAGGAGCTGCTGGCCGCCCTGGTCGAGGAGGGCCGGCTGCGCCGCCAGGACGGCGCCTGGGTCGCGGCCGACCTGGCCGACCTGGGCATCCCGCCCAGCATCCAGGCGCTGCTGGCCGCCCGCCTGGACCGGCTGGAGGACGCCGAGCGGGCCGTGCTGGAGCGGGCCGCGGTCGCCGGCCAGGTCTTCGACCAGCGCGCGGTCGTCGAGCTGTCGCCGCCGTCGGTCCGGGCCGAGGTCCCGGCCCGCCTCCAGGCCCTGGTCCGGCGCGAGCTGCTGCGCCCGGCCCCGGCCCGCCTGCCCGGCGACCAGGGGTTCCAGTTCCGCCACCTGCTGCTGCGCGACGCCGCCTACGACGCCATCCCCAAGCAGGCCCGGGCCGAGCTGCACGAGCTGTTCGCCGTCTGGGGGCAGCGGGCGGCCGGGCCGCGCCTGCGCGAGATCGAGGAGATCGTCGGCTGGCACCTGGAGCAGGCCTGGCGCTACCGGGTCGAGCTGGGCCTGGACGGCGAGCGCAACCGGCGCCTGGCCGCGGCCGCCGCCCGCCGCCTGGGCGGGGCCGGCCGCCGGGCCATGGGCCGCGGCGACCTCCCGGCCGCCTCCAACCTGCTGGAGCGGGCCGTGGGCATGCTCCCGGCCGGCGACCCCGGTGGCCTGGAGCTGCTGGTCGAGCTGGCCGACGTGCTCGTCTCGACCGGCGAGTTCCCCCGCGCCGAGGCCATCCTCGACCAGGTCGCGGCCGCCACCGGCGAGCGCGGCGACGACCGCCTGGCCGGCCACGCCCAGGTCGGGCGGCTGCGGATGCGGGTGGGGGTGGCCAGCGACCTGGACGCCGCCGCCCTGCAGGCGCAGACCCGCCAGGCCATCGCCACCTTCGGCGACTTCGAGGACCAGCGGGGCCTGGCCAAGGCCTGGGGGCTGCTGGCCGCCCTGGGGTTCCTGCGCTGCCGCATCGCCGAGGCCGAGGCGGCCGCCGGGCAGGCCATGACCCACGCCCGCCTGGCCCGCGACGAGGCGTCGGAGTCCTGGGCCCGCGGGCTGCTGGCCCAGGGCGCCTTCTGGGGCCCGGTCCCGGCCCCCGAGGGCATCCGCCGCTGCCAGGCGCTGCTGGCCCAGGCGGCCGGCAACCGCCGCCTGGAGCTGACCTCCCTGCAGTCGCTGGCCGGACTCCAGGCCATGGACGACCAGCCTAAGGCGGCCCAGGACAGCGTGGAGCGGACCCTGGCCCTGGTCGGCGACATGGGCGAGAACCGGGTCGCCGCCCTGGCCCGGGAGTTCGCGGCCAGCGCCCTCGCCCAGGCCGGGGAGCCGGCCGCGGCCGAGCGGCAGCTGCGCCTGGGCATCCGGGTGCTGGAGCGCCAGGGCGAGTCGGGCATGCGCTCCAACCTCACCGCCGACCTGGCCCACGTCCTCCACCAGCTGGGCCGGCCCGACGAGGCCCTCCAGGTGGCGCTGGCCAGCCGGGCCATCGCCGCCCACGACGACGTGTTCGCCCAGGTCCGCTGGCGGGGGGCGGTCGCCCGCTCGCTGGCCGGCCAGGGCCGGCTGGCCGACGCCGAGCGGCTGGCCGCCGAGGCGGTGGCGCTGGCCACCCCGACCGACATGCTGACCATGCGCGGCGACGCCCTCCTCGACCAGGCCGCGGTGGCCGCGGCCGCCGGCCGCCCCGGCGACGCCGCCCGGGCCGCCGAGGCCGCCCTCGCCCTCTACCGGGCCAAGGGCAACCGGCCGGGGGCGGCCCGGGCCGAGGCGGTCCTCACCCAGCCGGCCGGATCCGCTCCCCACCCGTAACGATCCCGGGACGGTGACCGTGGACGCTGGCGCCGTGCGGAGGCAGCGAGGCGGTCGCCAACGCCGGGGTGCCGCTGCTGTTCCTGGCCGTGCTGGCCGCGGCCGGCTCGCTGCTGGCCCGGTTCCGGCGCTCCCGCGGCCAGCAGCGCCAGCAGCTCAAGTGGCTGGCCTACGGCGGCGCCTTCCTGGCCGCGATCATCGTGGCCGACCTGGTCAGCCTCGATCCGCCCGGGCTGTGGGACATCGCGCTGGAGACGCTGTCGTTCGGCGCCCTGTACCTGGGTGTCGGGGTGGCGGTCCTGCGGTACCGGTTGTACGAGATCGACCGGCTGATCAACCGCACCCTGGTCTACGGGCTGGTCACCGCCGCGCTGGCCGGCGTCTACGCGGCCGGGGTGTTCGCCCTCGGCAACCTGCTCAACCCGGCCGGCGGCGGCTCGGAGCTGGCGGTGGCGGCCTCGACCCTGGCCGTGGCCGCCCTGTTCCAGCCGGCCCGCCGGCGCGTCCAGGCGATGGTCGACCGCCGCTTCAACCGGGCCCGCTACGACGCCGCCCGCACCGTGGAGGCGTTCAGCGCCCGGCTCCGCGACCAGGTCGACCTGGACTCGCTGGCCACCGAGCTGGTCTCGGTCGCCGACCAGACGATGCAGCCGACCTCGGTGTCGCTGTGGCTGCGACCCACCCCGGCGCGCCGGGGGTAGCGGGGGCCAGCCGCAGGGCGGCCGGGGGCCGGGAGCTCATCGCTCCCGGGGCAGCTCGAAGTGGCGGTGCAGGGCCGGGTCGATGAACCCGCTGAGCTCGGCGATCCGCCCGCCGCGCAGGGTGAGGACGTTGATCGCGCCCAGGGTGAAGCGGCCGCGGCCGTCGGCGTCCTGGTAGCAGGCGAAGGCCAGCTGCCCGTTGGCCCCGGTCGGGACCAGCCGCCAGGCTGTGGCGAACATCCGCTCGGTCAGGAACCGGCCGATGTCGGCGCGGCCGGCGAACCAGGCCGGCAGCGGCGGCATGGTGAAGCGGGCGTCGTCGGCCAGCAGCTCCAGGATGGCCGGCACGTCGGCCCGCTCCCAGGCGGTCACGAAGGCGTCGACCAGCTCCCGGCGGCCGTCCGGGCCGAGGGCCTCCAGCTCGGCCCGCTGACCACGGGCCGGCACCCGCTGGCGGACGGCCGCCCGGGCCCGCTGCAGAGCGCTGTTCACCGACGCGGGGGTGGTGTCGAGGATCCGGGCGACCTCGGCGGCCGAGAACTCCAGCACCTCGCGCAGGATCAGCGCCGCCCGCTGGGTCGCCGGCAGGTGCTGGAGGGCGGCCACGAAGGCCAGCTCGACATCCTCGCGCCGCTCCAAGCGGTCCTCGGGGGTCGGATACGGCTCCAGCCACAGGACCTCGGTGACCGGCTCGCCGAGGTCGTCGCCGGGCGTGAAGGCGGGGCCGTAGTCGGCGGCCAGCAGCCGCCGCGGCCGGCCCTCGAGCAGCCGCAGGCAGGCGTTGGTGGCGATCCGGTACAGCCAGGCCCGCAGCGAGCCGCGGCCCTCGAACCCGGCCAGCCCCTTCCAGGCGCCCAGCAGGGTGTCCTGGAGGGCGTCGTCGGCGTCCTGGACCGAGCCCAGCATCCGGTAGCAGTGCGCCCGCAGCTCGGCCCGGTAGGGCTCGACCAGGCGGGCGAAGGCCTCGCCGTCGGAGGGGGGGCGCGCGCTCAGGCCGGTCCCTCCAGGAACGCCAGCAGGGTCCGGACCCCCCAGCCGCTGGCCCCCTTGGGCTGGTAGTAGCGGGCCTCCTTGGCCGTGGCCGGGCCGGCGATGTCCAGGTGGACCCAGGGGATGCCGGCCACGAACTCGCGCAGGAACAGCGCCGCCTGGACGCTGTCGCCCGGCTCGTTGGTCGCGTTGACCAGGTCGGCGACCTCGGAGTCGAGGAGGCGCCGGTAGTCCTCGAGCAGGGGCAGCTCGACGGCCAGCTCGCCGGCCCGGTCGGCCGCGGCAAGGACCTCGGCGGTGAGGGCGGGGGTGTTGCCGAACACGCCGGCGCAGCCGAGGCCGAGGCCGTACACCACCGAGCCGGTGAGGGTGGCCAGGTCGAGGATGGCGTCCGGCTTGGCCTCGGCGGCCAGGGCCAGCCCGTCGGCCAGGATGAGGCGGCCCTCGGCGTCGGTGTTGGTCACCTCGATGGTGACGCCGTTGCGGGCCCGGATGACGTCGCCGGGCCGCATCGCCGACGCCCCGGGCATGTTCTCGACCAGGGGCAGGACGGCGGTGACGGCGGTGGGCAGGGCCAGCTCGGCCGCGGCCACCACCGCGGCCAGGATCACCGCGGCCCCGGCCATGTCGTCCTTCATGCCCTCCATGCCGGCGCCGCGCTTGAGGTCGAGCCCGCCGGTGTCGAAGGTCACCCCCTTGCCGACCAGGGCCACGTGCCGCCGGGCGCCGGCGGGGCGGTAGCGCAGCTCGACCAGGCGGGGGCCGGTGGCCGAGCCGCCGCCGACCGCCTGGATGGCCCCGAAGCCGCCCCGGCGCAGGGCCGGGCCGGCCAGCACCTGCTGCTCCAGGCCGGCCGCTTCAGCCAGCCGGACGGCCTCGGCGGCCAGGGTGGCCGGGTTGAGCTGGCTGGCCGGCTCGTTGACCAGGTCGCGGGCCGCCAGGGTGGCCCGGGTGGCGACCTCGGCCCGGCGCAGGGCCGGCTCGGCCCGGGCGAGGGCGCGGTCGCCCTCGACCAGCAGGGTCGCGGCCTCCAGGCCGGGGTCGGGGGCCGACTTGTGCCGCTGGAACCGGTAGGCGGCCAGGGCGAGGCCCTCGGCCACCGCGGTCAGGGCCGACCCGTCGCCGGCCGGGGTGGGGCAGCGGTGCAGGGCCACGGCCATGGTGGCGGCCTTGCCGGCCGCGGCCACGGCGACGGCCGCGGCCCGGCGCAGGGTCTCCGGGGTCCGCTCGGCGTCGGGCCCGACCCCGACCAGCAGCGCCATCGGGGCGGCCACGGCCCCGTAGCCGGGCACGGCCAGGGCCTCGTCCAGCGCCCCGGTGACCCGCCCGGCCGCGACCGCGCCCAGGTCGGCGCCGAGCCGCTCCAGCACCGCCCCGGTGACCGCGGGGGCAACGGGGCCGTCCGGCCCGGCCGCCACCGGCAGGACCAGCAGGTCGGCGTCGGCCTCCTCGGGCGGGACGGCGGACAGGGCCAGGCGCGGCATCGCGTGCTCCGTGTGGGTATCGTCGGGTCGGGGTCATCCTCGGGGTCATCCTAGGTGAGGTGAGCGGGGCATGTGGCGGCGGTCGAAGGCCGACCCGGCGGTGGAGGCGGCCTGGGCGGGGTTCGTCCGCTTCGCCAGGGCCCTGGACGAGGGCAGCCGGGCGCTGCTGGCCACCATCCCCTCGGCCCGGCGGCCCGGGGCGCCGCTGGAGGCCAGCGTGGCCGGGTTCCTGGCCGGCCTGGACGCGGCCCGGGCCGAGCTGCCCGCCTGGGACCTCCCGGCCCTGGCCGACGCCCAGGCGGCCGCCATCGCCGCCCTCGACGCCGCCGAGCGCCGCGCCCGCGACCTGCCCAGAGCGGCCGAGGGCCTGGAGTTCGAGCACCGCAACGAGCGCGTGGCCGAGGTCCTGGACGAGCTGGAGCCGGTGCAGGCCGCCGAGCGGGCGGTGCGGGCGCTGCGCCGAAGCCGGTGAGTGGCCGACCGCCCGGCTAGGCCGGCCGGCAGACCCGGCAGGGGCGGTAGCCGGCCGCGGCCGCCTGGGCGGCCCCGGGGAAGGTCAGCAGGTGCCGGGCGGTCACCCGGCGGGCGTTGGCGCAGGTCGGGTAGCAGTAGATGCGGGTGGTGTCGCTGCCGAAGAACCGGGTGCCGCGGCGGCCCAGGCGCTCCAGCTCGTCCGGGTCGGCGCCCTCGGCGGCCAGCAGTGCCCGCTTGTAGCCGACCCCCCAGGCATAGCCGGTGAGGCGGCCGTCGCTGCCCACCACCCGGTGGCAGGGGATCAGCACCGGGACCGGGTTGCGGCCCAGGGCCGCCCCCACCGCCCGCACCGCCGCCGGCTGCCGCAGCTCGCCGGCCACCCAGGCATAGGGGCGGACCTGGCCGCGGGGGATCTCCTGGGCCTTGGCCAGCACGGCCCGCTCGAACTGGCTGGTGCCGCGCAGGTCGAAGGGGGGCGGGGTCGCCCGCCGGCCCGGATCCAGCAGCCGCTCGACCTGGGCGACCAGCCGCGCCGGGGGCCGGTCGGCCGGCCGCAGGGGCCGCCGGAACCGGGCCTGGAACCGCTCGGCGAAGCCGTCGGCGTCCTCGCCGGGGGCGGTG
>Ga0081538_10002709_pt1 | contig 17029 bp, 14 predicted proteins | sample TabmetS5T2R1_FD_71022 | JGI IMG/M metagenome (GOLD analysis project Ga0081538, IMG submission 71022) | Tabebuia heterophylla rhizosphere microbial communities from the University of Puerto Rico - S5T2R1 | ecosystem: Host-associated > Plants > Roots > Rhizosphere ... | reverse complement strand
GAACTGGGCGGCGATTATCTTGTTGGCTTCTGTATGCCACTCGGCAGACGCACACTTGCTGGTCCGGTCAATGGCGACGAACAACCGCAGCTTCCCCTCTTCCGTGCGGACCTCAGCGATGTCGATGTGGAAGTAGCCGATCGGAGAGGTCTTGAACCGCTTCTTCTGTGGTTGGTCGCCGGTCATCTCCGGCAGGTGGTTCATGCCATGACGCTTCAGACAACGATGCAGCGCGGAACGTGTGAGGTGTGGGATCGTCGCCTGCAACGCATACAGACAATCATCCAGCGGGAGCAGTGTGTGCTTGCGAAACGCGACAATCAGCGCTTCTTGCTCCAGGGTCAAGACGGTAGAGCGAGGCTGCTTCGGGCCCATCGGCGCATCATGCACATGCATCCGTTTCTTCCACTTGGCGACCGTCTTGGGATTGAGATGATAGCGTTCCGCAAGTTTGGCTATGCTCTCTTGACTATGCTGGATCGCGCGACGCAGCGCCGCGGTCGTGCGGGCGCTGCCGTGGAGTAGTTGTCCCATAAGGCCTCCCGTGATGGTAAATCCGCGTATAATACACCATCACACCCTGGGACTAAACATGTAGTACATTTCCCTCCACTCGGCAAGCGCCAGGCGCTGGCTGCTCGAAAGCCGCTCATCCTGCGTCAATTTCTCGCTCCCAGTGCGGCATGGGCCCATCCTCGGCAGAAAGTTATCTTGACACTAAGTCATATATATCAATATGATATCTATAAATCAATGATATAGTACTTGAGATAGCTCATTCTAAGCTACGTTTTTGACGAGAAATCTTTCGCTGCTAGACCCATTGGATGAGGGCACACAACCCATGTAACCATGTATCGACGATCCGCCACCGAAGTGGTGAGGGCGAGCGCACCACCGATCGCGCAGCAGTCGTCGAGAGGTTGGGCTACCCCCCACAGGTTGGGGGCCCCGCATCCGATGGGTCGGCGGCGCAGCGTCAGGAAGCCCCCCCGACGGTCGTCCGAGCGGCGGACGCGCAGCGGGCAGGCATGCTCCGGCGGGCAGCCGCGCAGTCACGGCTGCTGACAAGTCGACGGAACCTGGTCAATGGCGTCGGGAGGTGTGGCGGTGACGGGAGACCTCGCCCCGGTGTCATTGGGCGCCACCGCTGGCCGACAGAGATCGCCTCTGGAGCCGTGGCGTCTATCTCCTGCGTTCGCACGGCCGGCGCTGGCGGGAGGGCCGCTACGGCTTCGGTATTGACCGGCCGGGTTGGGGCATCACCCGTTCGCCTATGGGGGTGGTCGCAGGGCCCTCCGCTGAGAACGGAGGGCGGCGCCGTCCTCACCCCACTCATCGGCGCGGGACGGAGATCGTGCGCAGTCCTGTCACGCAGGGGACCGCTTTCGCGGGGAGCACCGACACCGACCTGCTGGCATGGCAGCAAGGGCCCTTCTCGCCAGCAGGTCCACTCGGCGGCTGCACGCCTGGGCCGAGGGGCTGGGTGAGAACGGACGCCAACCCTCGGGCGGGATCCTCCGCCTTAGGTAGAGGCTTCCGCCGGTGCAGGCTCGTCCCGCTCTTTGGCCTCGCGCAGGGCTTCGCGGCGGCTGAGTTTGACGCGCCCCTGTTTATCGATTTCCAGCACTTTGACCATGACCTCTTCGCCTTCCTTAAGCACATCCGACACGCTCTTGATGCGCTGCTCGGCGATCTGGGAGATATGAACCAGGCCATCCGTGCCCGGTAGGATCTCGACGAACGCGCCGAAATCGGTGATCTTCTTCACCTTGCCGCGATAGATCTTGCCGATCTCCGCCTCCGCCGTAATGCCGCGAATCATCTCGATGGCCGCCCGCGCCGCTTTCTCATCGGCCGAGGCGATGTTGATGCGGCCATCGTCTTCGATGTCGATGTTCGCACCGGTTTTCTCGATGATGCCGCGGATCACCTTCCCACCAGGCCCGATGACCTCGCGGATCTTATCCGGATTGATGCGGATGGTGATGATGCGCGGCGCGTGCGTGGATAATTGCGCCCGGGGCATGGCGATCACGGCGGCCATCTTCTCCAGGACCCAGAGCCGTCCCTGGCGGGCCTGTTCGATGGCGCCCCGCAGGATCGTCGTCTCCACCCCGCCGATTTTCACATCCAGCTGGAAGCCGGTCACGCCGGTCGGCGTCCCGGCCACCTTAAAATCCATGTCCCCGAGATGATCCTCCAGACCGAGGATGTCTGAGAGCACCGCGATGCCGCGACCCGGCTCGCTGATCAGCCCCATGGCGATCCCTGCCACCGGGGCGCGAATCGGCACACCGGCATCCATGAGCGAGAGAGTCGCCCCGCAGATCGTCGCCATGGAAGAGGAACCGTTCGACTCCAGGATGTCAGACACCACCCGGATGGTATACGGGAATGTCTCATTGCTGGGGAGGATCGGTGCGACGGAGCGTTCGGCCAAGGCCCCATGGCCGATTTCGCGACGACCTGGGCCACGCATGGGGCTCACCTCGCCGACGCTGAAGGGGGGGAAGTTGTAATGCAGCATGAAGGCCTTTGAGCTCTTCCCCTCGAGTTCATCGACGATCTGCTCGTCGGTCGAAGTGCCCAGCGTGCTGACGACCAGGGCCTGCGTCTCCCCCCGCGTAAACAGGGCCGAGCCATGCGTGCGGGGGAGGACGCCGACGCGGATGCTGATCGGCCGGATCTCGTCGGTGCGACGCCCGTCGGCCCGGATGCCTTCCTCGAGAATCATCGTGCGCATCTGCTCACGCTCGATCGCATCGAGGAGCTTGGGAACCAGAAGGGCCTCCTCCGGGCGCAAGTCGGACATGACCGTTAGGACTTCGGCCAGCACTTCCGACATGCGGCGCTCGCGGACCTGTTTCTCCGGAATGCGGATGGCGTCATGCACCCATGGCGTCGCCAGCTCTCGTATCCGCTGCACCAACGTGGCGTCACCGGCGTCTGCCGCGGCGGGCAGTTTTGGTTTGCCGGCCGTCTCCCGGAGGTCGCGTTGCAGGGCGATGATTTCCCGAATGACCCGGTGTCCCACCTCCAGCCCCTCGATCAGCACCTCCTCGGACACCTCACGCCCACCGCCTTCGACCATCACGATCCCCTCGTCAACGCCGGCGATGACCAAATCAAGGTCGCTAAGGGACTGCTGCTGACGCGTGGGATTGATGACGAATTCACCCGCGATGCGGCCGACGCGCACGGCCCCGATCGGCCCCTGAAAGGGGATGTCGGAGACGGTCAGCGCCGCCGACGCGCCGATCATCGCCAGGATATCCGGATCGTTCTCCGTGTCCGCGGAGAGGACCACCGCGATGACCTGCGTTTCTTGACCAAAGCCCTTGGGAAACAGCGGACGGATCGGACGATCGATGAGGCGACTGGTGAGCACCTCGCGCTCGCTGGGCCGGCCCTCGCGCTTGAAAAACCCCCCAGGGATCTTGCCAGCGGCATAGGCTTTCTCGCGGTAATCCACCGTCAGCGGCACGAAATCGATCCCTTCGCGCACCTCCGGGGCCATGACCGCAGTCACCAACACCACCGTCTCCCCGTACCAGACGAGCGCGGCACCGTTGGCCTGTTTGGCCACCTCTCCCACTTCGAGGACCAATTTCCTGCCGGCGAGCTCCTTCTCCACGCGTTGCAGCATGGACATCTACCCTCCTTACTAGTTTCTGCCGGCCCGGCGCGCCCGTCGTCCTGATCGTCGCTGGCGCCCACGGCCAGGCGACAGGGCGATCGTCTAGCGCCGCAGTCCAAGCCGCTCGATGAGCACGGCATAACGGCCGAAATCGGTCGACCGTAGATACCCCAGCAGCCGCCGGCGTTGCCCGACGAGCTTCAGCAAGCCTCGCCGCGTATGGTGATCTTTCCGATGGGTCTTCAGATGCTCGGTCAAATGGCCGATCCGCTCACTCAGGATCGCGACCTGCACCTCGGGGGACCCACTGTCCTGCTCATGGCGGCGAAACGATTGAATGATCTCTCCTTTCCGCTCCGACGTCAGCGGCATGCTCCCCCTCTCCTCTCAGGCGCATGTGTCACCCACATGTCGCTCGTATGGCAATCATATGCGACTAGAGTTTAATGGCTCACTGTACCAGAAGACCCTACGCTTGTAAAGGGGCTGGCCGGTCTGCCCGGGGCGAACCCGTCCGGGCGGGCTTGCGCAGGCACAAGGGAGCGCCCGTCGATGCCCTCTCGCGCAGAGGCACAGCGGCGGACGCTCACGCTCACCGGCGTGCCGGGGGCTCGAAGCTCCTCCGCCGCGCCCGGGCGTCCCACAGCCATCCTTCCGTCGCCCGACATGACGGCGGGGTGACGTGGTGGCCGGCGAGGTCGTCTCCGGGGTGATGCCCTCTGGCCGGTGCGGTGGACAGGCGGCAGATGCGCTCAACTCAACACCCGGCGAAGCTTGACAACCGGGGCGCTCTGCGGCATGTCCCGCAGTTCCGCGGCGCGACACACCGCTGAGCCCATGGCTCGCAAGGCTTCATCCGGTCCAAGAAGTGCGACGGTATCCGCGGCCTCAAATCCCCCCACGTGGCGCACAATCCCTGGTGGCGTCGGGGCGACGCCGTGGGCAAGCCGTTGGGCCGCAGCGGCGGTGAGGATGAGCGCCGGGAAGGCAGCCACCGCCGTCGACAGCGCCCGCACATGGCGCAGCCAATCGCCCCGGTGCACGGCGTCCGCCAATGCCGGCAGCGGGAGCGCGTGTGCCAGGGTAAATGGACCGATGGCTGTGCGGACGAGCGCGCTCAGGTGTGCCCCACAGCCCAGTCGGGCGCCAATGTCGTCCGCCAACGCTCGAATATACGTGCCGCTTGCACACTCCACCTCTAGGCGGAGGGTCGCCGCGGTGAAGTCGACCAGGGCGAGTCGGAAGATCTGCACGCGCCGTGGTTGCCGCTCGACATCCACCCCCTGGCGCGCCAGCGTATATAGGCGTTGGCCCTGCCGTTTGAGGGCGGAAAACATGGGCGGGATTTGCTCGATCACCCCTCGGAAGCCAGCGAGCACCGCCTCCACGTCGGCTCGGCTCATCTCCCGCACCGGGCGAACCTCGACCACGTTCCCAGCAGCGTCAAGGGTGTCCGTACGCTGCCCGAGTTGCAGAGTGGCACGGTAGGTCTTGCGGCATTCCTGCAGGAATGGGGTGAGCTTTGTCCCGGCGCCCAAGCCGATGAGCAGCACGCCGGTGGCTTGCGGGTCGAGCGTGCCGGCGTGTCCCACGCGGGGGACGCGAGTCCACCGGCGGATCTGCGCCACCACATCGTGCGACGTGCAACCGCCGGGCTTGTCGACGATTAACAAGCCTGCCACGTGAATGGGACCTTTAGCCGTCATGGAGCTGGCGGAGGAGCTGCGCAATCTTCGCTCCGTGCTCAAACGAATCATCGAGCAGGAAGGCGATCTCCGGGGCATAACGCAGGTGCAGGGCTCGTCCTAGATGGCGGCGAATATATCCCGTCGCGCTGCAAAGCCCCTGCAGCGTGCGCGCCTTGGCCGGTTCCGCGTCAAGGCAGCTGACGAAGACCTTGGCATGCCGCAAATCATCCGACATCTCCACGCGCGTGAAGGTGACAAACCCGATGCGCGGGTCTTTGATCTCGCGCCTGATCAGGTCAGAGATTTCCCCCAGGATGAGCTCTCCAAGCCGTTCAGAGCGTTTGTAGGGGTGCATGGCGCCTACCAGACTTCGATGTGATAGTCGAGGAGCTCCGCCACATACAGATGATCGATGAAATTGACCACCTTGCTGAGGGTACTGTGGACGTGGCCCGCGTCGTTGCTGACGAACGCAATGCCCAAGCCGACGCGCTGCAGCATATCGAGGTGCTCGACCTCGGCGACGGAGACATTAAAGGTGTTCTTGACGCGCTCCTTAATCCTACGGACCACGCTCCGTTTGCCTTTGAGGCTGTCGTTGCCCGGAAGGCGGAGATCGATACTACAGATGCCGACGACCATGGGGCTAGCTTTGCGCGGCGAGTTTCTTCGCGACCTGCTCGCGCACAAATGGCTCGATGATGTCACCGCGCTTGATGTCGGCGAAGCGTTCGAGCCCAATCCCACATTCATAGCCACTGCTGACTTCGTGGACATCCTCCTTGAAGCGGCGGAGGGAGGCGATACGCCCTTGATAGACCACGACATCGTCGCGCAGCAGCCGGCACTCGGCGTTGCGGGTGATGGTGCCCTCGGTGACGTAGCAGCCCGCGACAACGCCAATACGTGGAATATGGTAGGTCTCTCGCACCTCGGCACGGCCCATGATATGCTCGGCCACCTCCGGCTCCAGCAGACCTTCCAGCGCGGCTCTGACGTCGCCGATCAGGTCGTAAATGATCGTATACAAGCGGACATCGACCCCTTCACGCTCCGCCAATTCGCTGGCTTTCGGGGTCGGTCGGATGTTAAACCCGATGATGATCGCGTTGGAGGCCGACGCCAACATGACATCGCTCTCAGTGATGCCGCCCACGGCCCCCTGAATCACTCGCACACGGACCTCGTTGGTGCTGAGCTTTTCCAGCGTATCGCGTACGGCCTGTGCCGATCCCTGCACGTCGGCCTTGATGAGCACATTGAGCTCTTTGACCTCGCCCTCTTTGATCTGGCGATAGAGATCTTCCAGGGTGACCCGCGACGTCCGCTGGATATGCTCTTCACGCTGGCGTTGCTGGCGCAGCGTGGCAATTTGCCGAGCTTTTTTCTCGTCGCCCACGATTTGGAAGAGATCGCCCGCCAGGGGCACACCGGACAAACCGATGACTTCGACCGGCGTGGCTGGCCCGGCCTCGGGGATCTTCTCAGCGCGGTCGTTGAGGAGGGCACGGATACGCCCATAGTGCATGCCGACGACGAAGGCGTCGCCCAGGCGCACGGTCCCTTTCTGCACCAACACGGTCGCCACAGGCCCGCGGCTCTTATCCAGCTCCGCCTCGATGACCACTCCTTGGCCACGGCGCGAGGGGTTGGCGCGCAGTTCGAGAATTTCCGCCTGCAACAGCAGCATCTCAAGCAACTCATCGATATTCTGTTTGCGCTTGGCTGAGACCTCGACGAAAATCGTCTCACCACCCCATTGCTCGGGGACCAACCCATGGTCGCTGAGTTGTTGCTTGATGCGATCGGGGTTGGCATCGGGCAGATCGATCTTATTGATCGCGACCACGATCGGCACGTTTGCCGCCCGCGCATGCGTAATCGCTTCGACGGTCTGTGGCATGACCCCATCGTCGGCCGCCACGACCAGGACGACGATATCGGTGGCTTGCGCACCGCGGGCACGCATGGCGGTAAAGGCTTCGTGGCCTGGGGTATCGAGGAAAACGACCTTGCCCCGCGTGGTATTCACCGCATAGGCGCCGATATGTTGCGTGATGCCACCGGCCTCGCTCTGCGTGACATTGGTGGCACGGATAGCATCGAGCAGCGAGGTTTTGCCGTGATCGACATGCCCCATCACCGTCACCACGGGGGCCCGCGGCCTCAGATTTTCCTCGCTATCTTCTTCGTCGGCGAAGGCTTCGCCGCTGTCGGCCGCAGCCGCCTCGACACTATAGCCGAAACTCTGGGCCAGCGCTGTGGCTTTGTCAAGGTCGATCACCGCATTGATCGTCGCCATGACGCCCAGCTTCATCAGGACCCTGATGACCTCTGCCGGGCGTGCATTCATCTTCTCCGCCAGCTCCTTCACCGTCACGGCCTCGCCCAATCGCAGGTGCTTTTCCGCCGGCGCGGTGACCACAGGTGGCGCCTCAACCGTAGGAGCGGCCGCCGGGGGGGCGACCACGACAGATGGCGGCTTCGGAATCACCACCGGCGCTGGCGTCACGGGCACTGATGCCGCCGGCTCTTGTGGCGTAGTCGCAGGCGGTACGCCGAAGGCATCTGCCGGGCTCTCCTCCTGCTCAACCCCCGGTGGTGCCACTGGCGCATCTTTGACTGAGGGTTGCGGCGATGCCTTCAGCAACTCCGTCACGAGCTCAGCGGTTTCATCATCGATGCTACTCATGTGACTTTTCAACTCGATCCCTTGTTTTTTCAATTCGTGCATGAGGTCTTTACTAGAGCGCCCTAACGTCCGTGCCAGCTCATAGACCCTCACCCCCATCTGGCCACCTCCTTACCGTTCCGACAACCGGCTCATTCCCTCGATAGCCCCTATCAGACGTTCGCCTAAGCGCGGATCCAGAATCCCCACTGCACTGCTTTCGTCCCGCCCAGCGAGTTCGCCCAACCGAACCTTCGTCAGGAACAAGCGGCAGGGTATCTGATGCTTCGCACACCAACCCTGATACTCACGCCGTCGCTCTAGTGCAGTATCTTCGGCCACCAGGAGGCAAGCCACCGGCCCATACCTCAAGGCACGACTCACCTGTGTGTAGCCCGAGACCACGCGGCCGGCTTTGCGGGCGATGCGTATGTAGCCTAAGCCCCGTTCTTCCATGACGCTAGCCATCGCACGTACCAGTTCATCGCCAGGCATCAGGGTCACCTCGCGCCGGAAGGCCTCCTGTAATCGCGTTCTCTTCAAGGCTTGCTCGACGCACGGACGCTGGGCACAGAGGTGAACGCCGCGCCCGGGTAGCTTCCCGTGGACGTCCACCAATAGCTGACCGGTTGGGCCGCAGACCAGCCGCAGCAACTGCTCTTTGGGGTGTACCCGCTGACACCCCACACAGGTGCGCTTGGCCACCCGCCCGGATGCCGTCGCGGACCGACCGTGCTGCTGCGTTCGGGCTCTACCGCTCGCGTTCATGCGTGTCGTCATCCATCGTGGCCTCGACCGGGCGATCGGAGGTCTCCCCCCCGCCAGCCTCACGGTCCGCTGACAAGGCGTTGAGGTCGGCCTGTGCCGGTGTGGGAACGTCTCCCACCTCCCCGGAAGCAGCGATCAGGCCAGCGAGCGCGCCCTCCGCCGTCACCCGCAGCCCCTGTTCATATTCCGAGCGACTCTTGATGTCCAAACGCCACTTGGTGAGCTTCGCGGCGAGCCGGACGTTTTGGCCCTTTTTGCCGATGGCGAGCGAGAGTTGATCATCCTCGACGATCACCTCCATGGCGCGGCCATCCGGGTTGACGTTAATCTTGTAGATCTTCGCTGGACTGAGGGCATTGCCGACGAAGGTGGCAGGGTCGTCCGACCACTGCACGATGTCGATCTTCTCGCCCCGCAGTTCCTGCACCACGGATTGCACCCGTACGCCGCGCATGCCCACGCAGGCACCGATGGGATCGACGGCGCGATCACGGGAATAGACCGCGATCTTGGCGCGGCCATTGGGTTCGCGCACCGCGCCCTTGATCTCGATGATGCCCTCGTAGATCTCAGGCACCTCCATCTCAAAGAGGCGCTCGACCAGCCCCGGATGGGTGCGAGAGGCGATGATCTGCGGGCCGCTGGTGCCCTTCCGCACCTCGAGAATATAGGCCCGCACCCGCTCGCCGCGCTGAAAGGTCTCACGCGTCGACTGCTCCTTGCGCGGCAGGAGCGCCTCGGTCTTCCCGAGGTCGAGGATGATATCGCCTTTCTCAAAGCGCTGGATCACGCCGTTGACGAGCTCGCCCTCTCGCCCCTTATACTCGTTGTAGATGATGTCCCGCTCGGCTTCGCGCACCTTCTGGATGATCACCTGTTTCGCTGTTTGCGCTGCAATGCGTCCAAAGCCTTCCATCTCAAGTGGGATCGGCATGACATCCCCGACCTTCGCTTCCAGGTCGTGGGCTCTGGCTTGTTCTAGAGCGATTTCGCTTTTAGGGTCTTTGAGCTGTGCCACGACGGTCTTCGCGATCGTCAGCTCGAGCGTGCCGGACTGGGGATTAAAGCGCGCCTGTAGGCTTTCGGCCGGGCCGTACCGGCGTTTGGCGGCTGACAGCACGGCGGCTTCCACGCCCGCCAGGAGGACATCCTTCTCGATCCCTTTCTCCCGGGAGATTTGCTCAATAATACGAAGAATCTCTTGATTCACCACCGTCTCTCCAGGTGATCAGAACTCGACTTCGAGTCTGGCGTGTTTGATCTGCGTCATGGGGATGGACACCCGGCCAACGCGCTTGGCCTCCACGAACACGGTCTGGCCCTCGACGCCTTTCAGTCGGCCGACGATCGTCGAGCGACCCTGAATCGGAACCGTCGTCACGATCCGCGCCAAACGCTCGTGAAAGCGTTCAAAGTCGGCCAGCGTCCGCAAGGGTCGATCCAGGCCCGGCGAGGACACTTCTAGGGTATAGGCATGGTCGATCAGATTATCGACTTCGATGCGCTCCCCGACCTGCCTGCTGATCCGGGCACAATCGTCGAGAGTCACCCCCCCCTCGTGCTCGATGAAGAGGGTTAGGACCCAACCTTGCCCGCGGCGACTCCATTGCAGGTCGACGAGACTCATCCCCTCAGCCGTCAGCAAGGGCTCTACGGACTGTCGTAGGGTTGCGATCGTGGCCTCGCGCTCCACCACCGGCGTTCTCCCCAGCGATCCCGCGGGCAACTGCGGACCCGCACACCGAAAAAAAAATGGGCGCATCGCCCATTTCCGCCTCCCACTCGCCTGTGCTGTGGCTGGTCTGTTTCAATGGGAGGCACCATAAACACGTGGTCAGACCCCGCCCCCCTTATCATGCACGGCTAAACCTTAGCACACCCGTGGCGGCACGTCAAGATGCAAACAGCTCCGGAAAGTCGTGTTCCCCACCCATGACGATCTGACGCAGGCGGGGCACTGCCTCCTCAACCCCGACCAGGGTGGTACGCCGTGCACCTCGAGCCATGAGTTCCACCCGCCCCTGCGCCAAGGCTTTGCCGATGGTCACCCGGAGGGGCAGGCCAATGAGATCGGCATCCTTGAATTTCACCCCGGGGCGCTCATCACGGTCGTCGAGTAAGACTTCGACACCGCCGGCCTCGAGCGCGTCATGGAGGGACTGGGCGGTCTCCCAACTCCGACTGTCGGTGACATTGACAGGCACGACCATGACCTGCAAAGGCGCAATGGGTAAGGGCCAAACGATGCCATCGGCGTCGTGATGCTGCTCGACGGCCGCAGCCATGGTGCGCCCGACGCCGATGCCATAGCACCCCATGACGATGCGATGCGCCGCGCCCTCGGCGTCGAGATAGGTGGCGTTCATGGACGCGCTATACTTCGTCCCTAGCTTAAACACGTGCCCGACCTCGATGCCGCGGATGATCCGCAACGGCTTTCCGCACCGGGCGCAGGGATCAGCCTCACTGACCATCCGCACGTCGAGGTAGTGGTCGACGCCGAAATCGCGCCCGTCATTGGCATTGACGTAGTGCCTGTCCGGAGCATTGGCCCCCACCACGATATTGCTCATGCCGCGCACTTCGTGATCGGCCAGGAGGGGCACTCCGGTGAGACCAACCGGTCCCGAAAACCCCTCCGGTCCCCCAGTGACGCGCTCGATGGTGGCACGGTCGGCGAAACGCACGCCCCCCGTCTGCAAGTGTTTGGCGAGCTTGGCTTCGTTCACCTGTCGATCGCCGCGCACCAGCACCCCCACCACGCGGCCATCCGCTTCGTAGAGGAGCGTCTTGACGATCGCCTGGCGTGGCACGCCGAGGTAGGCGGCGACGGCATCTACGGTCGTGTGGCCGGGCGTTTCCACCGGTGTGAGCGGCTGCAGCGGCTCGCCGGCCGGCGGTGTCGAATCGGCGGCGATTTCGGCGCGCTCGACGTTGGCGGCGTAGCGGCAACCATCGCACACGGCGACGGCATCTTCACCGCTGTCGGCGAGCACCATAAATTCCTGCGAGTAGCTGCCGCCGATGGCGCCCGACTCGGCCTCGACCGCCGAAAATCGCAGGCCACAGCGCGAGAAGATGGCACCATAGGCGTCATACATCTTGCGATAGCTGGCATCGGCGCCGGCGTCATCGCGATCGAAACTGTAGGCATCCTTCATGACGAACTCACGCCCGCGCATCAGCCCGAACCGGGGGCGAATCTCATCGCGAAATTTCGTTTGAATCTGGTAGAGGATGAGCGGTAGTTGGCGATAGGAGCGGATTTCGCGCCGCACCAGGTCGGTGATCACTTCCTCATGGGTGGGTCCCAAGCAAAAGTCGCGCTCGTGGCGATCTTTGAGCCGCATCATCTCTTTGCCCATCGCTTCCCAACGCCCGCTCTCCTGCCACAACTCTGCTGGCTGCATCACCGGCAGCAGCAATTCTTGCGCGCCGGCACGGTTCATCTCTTCGCGAATGATCTGCGACACCTTCTGCAGCACCCGGTGCCCTAACGGCAGATAGGAGTACACACCCGCCGCGAGCCGGCGGATGAACCCAGCCCGGAGCATCAGCTGATGGCTGATGATCTCGGCTTCCGCGGGCACGTCTTTCATCGTGGGGAGGAAGAGCTGGGATCGTTTCATCGGCGGCCCCCATGCCGGACTAGTTGGCAAAGATGCGCAGGAGATCGTTATAGAAGGCGGTCAGCATGAGTGCCACCAGCAGGAACAAGCCCACCTGCGTGGCGATCTCTTGTTTGCGTGGGCTGATCGGCTGTCCCCACAGGCCCTCCAACGCAAAGAACAGGATATGTCCGCCATCGAGCACCGGGATGGGAAAGAAGTTGAGGATTCCCAAACTGATGCTGAGCACGGCCATCAACGAAACCAGCGGCAATAGCCCGACTTTCGCCTGCTGCCCGGCCATCTGAAAAATCCCTACGGGGCCGGCCAGGTGTTTGGGCGAAATCTTCCCCTGCACCATCTTCACCAACGACACCACGGTCAGGGCGCTGAGCTCCCAGGTTTTCTCCACGCCTTTCCACAGGGCGACGGGCGGCGAATAGCGCGTCACCGTGAAATCCACGTGCGGCGCCACGCCGATCAGCCCGACTTCCACCTCTTCTAAATCCTTAATGACCTTGCCGGGCTTCGGGGTCACCGTCACGTCGAGGGTTTGCGTCCCGCGCTGCACCCTGAGCTGGAGCGGGATATTCACATACCGATGGATGGTCTGCACCAGATCCTCCCACTTGCTGACCGGGGCGCCATTCACCATGAGAATGCGATCGCCCGGCTGTAAACCGGCCTGCTGCGCGGGAGAATCGGCCACGACCTCGCCGACCTCCGGCAGCTCGGAGACCTGCGGCGTCGGGACGCCCACCCAGTGCACACCCGCTAAGATCACCACCGCCAAGGCAAAGTTTGCCAGGGGGCCAGCCGCCACCACCGCAATCCGGTGGCCGATCGGCTTGTTGAGGAAGGCTCGGGGATGATCGCCATCGGCCCCGCGTGGGTCATCGCCGATGAGCTTGACGTAGCCGCCCAGGGGAATCACTGACAACATGTACTCCGTCTCTCCCCGTCGGAAGCTGGCGATCTTCGGGCCGAAACCGATCGAAAAGCGTTCGACCCCGATGCCGAGGTATTTCGCCACCAGAAAATGTCCGAGCTCGTGGATCACAATGAGCAGACAGAATGCCAACGCGACTTTGAGAATGATTTCCACCATTTGCAAATTTTCCACACTCGCCTCCCACTTGCTTATCGTGGCCCGGGGAACACGGGTGGAGCCATGACTTCTACCCCCGGTGGAACGCGAAATTGAAATAACGAGGGCGCGACAACCGCCTCCGTATCGATATCGGAGAACCACATAGCGGTCATGTTTCCCGCGGCATCGACCACCCGTACCAGCTTCACCAGATAGGAGCTGGGATCGATCCCGAGAGCCACCTGCGTATAAGGTAAGGTCTCATCTTTCGGAGTTAATTCTAGCTGAAGCAAGCCGCCTTCGCCAGGCATTTGGGTCGGCGGCCCCGCCACCCTGAACAGATCGGTGAGTCGCGCCTGCCCTGCCAGGAAGAGGGCAGGCGTGCGCGTGCCCAGCGAGTGGTCGATGCGGTCGCGAATCGCTTGCCGATCCTCGGGGAGATAGATCCACAGCGTATCGCCATTGGCGATGATGGTTTGGCGCTCTGGCTTGGTGTAATCCCAGCGCATCATCCCTGGTTTCAGGATCCAGACCTGCCCTTCCCCGGTCTGAACCTGATCGAAGCCAGGCACCCGGGTTTCCTGCCGGAAGCGTGCCTGCAAGCGCGTCGTGCGCTCATACCGGCTCTGGACGCGCGCCACCACAGCGTCGGGCCCTAACTCCTGGCCTGCTCCCCGCACGGCGGTGGGCCACAGCCCGAGGAGCAACAGCCAGAGCACCCACATGCCCGCCAGTCCGACCCGCCGATAGCTGGATTCCCGATGCCCCATACTAGGCCTCACCTGGCAATGTCAGGAGGAATTTGACGAGCGCCAGATTCTCGGTATGCCCGGTCAGATACGCGGTGATCTTGCCCTGCACGAACTTGCCAGTTAAATACAGGTCTCCCAGGAGGTCGAGGACCTTATGCCGCACGAACTCGTCAGGAAATCGCAACTCGGTGTTGATGATCCGAGACTCGTCGACCAAGATGACGTTCGTCAGGCGCCCTCCGTTGGCCATGCCGAGCGCATGCAGCTGCTCGATCTCTTTGACGAAGCCGAAGGTGCGCGCCGGTGCGATCGTCGCTTTGAAGTGCTCCGGACCGTCCGCGACAAAAGTATACTCTTGGCGTCCGATCGGCGGGGGGTATTGCAGGTGGTACGTGATGGTGAGGCGTGAGGCGGGCTCGATGACGAAATGTTTGTGGTCCGGCTCCTCCCGTCCCCACACGTGGCGCTCGCGGATCTTCAACAGCGGGGCTTCGGCCGCTTGCTCCTCCACCCCCGCCGCTTCGATCAGTTGACAGAAGTCGCGTGCCGAGCCATCCATAAACGGCACCTCACCGCCGATCTTCACGAGGACGTTGGTCACGCGGTACATATGCAGCGCCGCCATGATGTGCTCAACGGTTCGTGCCGTGACCAAGCCACGGCGGAGAGTCGTCGCATAGCCCGTCGATTCCACATGTGCCGCCGCGGCCGGGACGGTTTCTCCAGTCGCGATGTCGCCGAAGAGGATGCCGCTATTCGTTGGCAGTGGCGAAAGAATCATACCGGTCTTGACGCCGGATTGAAGGCCTTGGCCATGGATCACCACGCTCCGCTGCACCGTCCGTTGGGGCATCGTCGGACGGCGAGGGGGCTCGGTCCCCCTGATACCCAACACCTGGAGTCGGCGTTGCAGGCTACGTTCGTTCAGCTGCAGTGCTTGAGCTGTGTGCGCGGCGTTCCAGTGATACTTGCGGAGCTGCTCGACCAGATACTGGCGCTCCCAGGCCCGCCTGGCCTCCTTCAACGACGTCCATGACGCCGCCGAAGCCACGTCGCTGAGCCCCCCAGACGCCTCGATCACGTGATGCGGGAGATGTTCCACCCCGATGATCCCCCCCGGCGTCGTCAGCACCAGCCGCTCCAGCGTGGCCTTCAACTCCTTCACGTTACCCGGCCAACCGCACCCCATCAGCGCCCGCAGTGCCTCAGGGTGCAACTCCTTGGGGAGCGAGCCATATTTGCGCGCCGAGCCGCGCAAGAAATACTCCGCCAGCAGTGGAATGTCCTCAACCCGCTGACGCAGTGGTATCGTCATCAGGGTCGAGGTGGCGAACAGCCGCTGCAGCTCCGCCGGCAGCGCCCCGGTCCCGGCTTCCCTCCAGGAGCTGGGAAGCGCCGCGGCCATGACGCGCATCCGCGGCGGGGCCCCGCCGCGCCAGGCCTGGGGCCCAGAAGCGCTCATAAGCCTGGTGAAGGCGTGCAGCACCGGCGTCGAAAGCTTTTCCAGTCCATCCAGATACAGTGTCCCCGCCTCGATGTCAACGCCGCGCTCCATGTCCTCCAGGCTCCGCAGCAGCCTGAACAGGCCATCCCCCGCACCGAATACCCGCTCTAACTCACGGTCGGACACCGCAGCGCAGTAGAGGCGCACGAACAGACCTCGGGGATGCTGGCGCTGGTGCAGCAGTCGCGCTAGAAATTCTTTGCCGCTCCCCGGCTCACCGACGATCAACAGCGGTGTATCATGCTGGGTCAGGGCGTCGATCTGTGTGCGCAGCTCTTGCAGCGCACGGCTGACCCCGATCAGAGGCTCCGCGGCCGCCCGCACCACTTCCACCCAGTGATGATCACGGGTCTTCCAGAGATGCTCAAAGGCGGCATTGACTGAGCTCAGCACATTATCCAGCGACAGCGGTTTTTCCAGATAATCGAAGGCCCCCAGTCGGGTGGCTTTGACGGCGGTCTCGATATTGCCATGTCCCGACATGACGATGATGCAGACATTGGTCTGCATGGCCTGCAGTCGTTGCAAGGTCTGAATGCCATCGATCCCAGGCATCCACAGGTCGAGCAGCACGAGATCACAGCGTTGGGTTTGGAGGGTGGCGAGCGCGGCCTCACCATCGCGGGCCTGGACCACGTCAAACCCTTCGTCAGCCAGAATTCCTTCCAGTGAGCGCACAATACTGGCCTCGTCGTCGACGATCAGAATACGCCCCTTGGCCATCCTTGTCCTTTCTTCGATGGTCCTCACACCACCGGTAGCTCGATCGTGAAAATGCTGCCTCGCGGGGTGTTATCGCGGACGGAGATGCGCCCGCCGTGGTCGGCGACGATGCGATGGACGATCGCCAGCCCCAAGCCTGATCCCCCCTTCTTCGTCGTGAAATACGGCAAAAACAGCGTGTCGCGGACCTGCGGCGGAATACCCGCACCGGTGTCACGCACTTCGATACACAGACGCTGATGACGCCCATCGAGGCTAGTAACGATATCCACCCGCCCCCGGCCATCCATGGCCTCGACCGCGTTTTCCACCAAGTTGATCAATGCCCGCTTCAGCTGCTCCCCATCCACGTTGACCTTGGCGACCGCCGGATCGCCGGAGAACGTCAGCGCGATGTCGCGGTGGGCTCCCCGGTATAATTGTAGCACTTCCTCTACCACGGGCTGCAACTCCGTCGGCGTCGGATTCGACTCGGGCATGCGCGCAAAGGCCGAGAACTCGTCGAGCAACCCCTTGAGGCCTTCCACCTGCGTGATGATGGTATTGGTACACTCGTCGAAGATCTCATCGAAGTCGCCCGAGTGC
>Ga0081538_10002708_pt1 | contig 17029 bp, 16 predicted proteins | sample TabmetS5T2R1_FD_71022 | JGI IMG/M metagenome (GOLD analysis project Ga0081538, IMG submission 71022) | Tabebuia heterophylla rhizosphere microbial communities from the University of Puerto Rico - S5T2R1 | ecosystem: Host-associated > Plants > Roots > Rhizosphere ... | reverse complement strand
CGTGTACGCGGTCACCAGGGCGGCGGCCGACCGGGCCCGCGACGGGGGCGGGCCGACCCTGATCGAGGCCATCACCTACCGGCTCGGGGCCCACACCACCACCGACGACCCGACCCGCTACCGGACCTCCGACGAGCTCGACATGTGGAAGGCCCGCGAGCCGATCGGCCGCTACCGCGCCTTCCTGGAGCGGGCCGGCCTCTTCAGCCAGGCGTTCGAGGCCGAGGTCCAGGCCGAGGCCGACCGGGTGGCGGCCAAGGTCAGGGCCACGGTCGAGGACATGCCCGACCCGCCGCTGTCCGACCTCGTCGACCACGTCTACGCCGACCCGCCGGCCACCCTGCTGGCCCAGTGGCGCCAGCTGGAGGAGTTCGAGGCCCAGTTCCAGGCCGAGGCCTGAGGAGGGACCGATGGCGCAGATCACCATGGCCCGGGCGCTCAACACCGCCCTGCGGGACGCCATGGAGGCCGACGACCGGGTGGTCCTCCTCGGCGAGGACGTCGGCACCCTGGGCGGGGTCTTCCGGATCACCGACGGCCTCCTCAAGGACTTCGGCGAGCAGCGGGTGATGGACACCCCGCTGGCCGAGTCGGCGATCATGGGGGTCAGCATCGGGCTGGCCCTGCGCGGCTACCGGCCGGTGCCGGAGATGCAGTTCGACGGCTTCAGCTACCCGGCTCTCGACCAGATCATCAGCCACCTGGCCAAGTACCGGAACCGCTCGGCCGGCACCCAGCCCATGCCGGTGGTCTGCCGCATCCCCTACGGCGGGGCCATCGGGGCCGTCGAGCACCACTCCGAGAGCCCTGAGACGATCTACTGCCACACCGCCGGCCTCAAGGTGGTCACCCCGTCGTCGGCCGCCGACGCCTACTCGCTGCTGCGCCAGTCCATCGAGAGCGACGACCCGGTGATCTTCCTCGAGCCCAAGCGCCGCTACTGGGCCAAGCAGGAGGTCGACCTGCCGGTGGCGACCGAGCCGATCGGCACCGCCCGGGTCCTGCGCGAGGGCAGCGACCTGACCCTGGTCGCCTACGGCCCCATGGTCAAGGTGGCCATGGACGCGGCCGAGGCCGCAGAGGAGGAGGGCATCGGCTCGCTCGAGGTGATCGACCTGCGCAGCCTGGTTCCGCTCGACGAGGACACCCTGGTCGCCTCGGCCGCCAAGACCGGCCGCATGGTGGTCGTGCACGAGGCCCCCCAGTTCCTGGGCATGGGCGCCGAGGTCGCGGCCCGGGTCACCGAGGCCGCCTTCCTCCACCTGGAGGCGCCGGTGCTGCGCTGCACCGGCCTCGACATCCCGTACCCGCCGGCCCGCCTCGAGGAAGCCCACCTCCCCGGCGTCGACCGGCTCCTCTGGACCGTCCAGCGAAGCCTGGACTTCTAGCTGAGGAGGAGACAGCTCCCACATGGCCGAGCGCGAGTTCAAGCTCCCGGACCTGGGCGAGGGGCTCACCGACGGCGAGGTGGTGCGGTGGCTGGTCTCCGAGGGCGACGCCATCGCCCTCAACCAGCCAATCGTGGAGATCGAGACGGCCAAGGCGGTGGTCGAGATCCCGGCCCCGTACGCCGGGACGGTGGTCAAGCTGCACGCCGGCGAGGGGGAGTCCCTCGAGGTCGGGGCTCCGCTGATCAGCGTCGACACCGGCGGGGGCGCGGCCGGGGCGGCGGCCCCCGTGGCCGCCGCCGCCGTGGCGCCTGAGCCGCAGCAGGAGCTCCAGGCCACCCTGGTCGGGCCGGGCGAGCGCCAGCAGGTCCGGCGGCGCCGGATCGGCGGCCACGCCCGCATGGCCGGCGGCCCCCCCACCACGACCGCCGCGGCCCCGGCCGCGCAGCCCGCCCTGCGCCCCAAGGCGACCCCGCCGGTGCGCCGCTACGCAAAGGACCGCGGGGTCGACCTGGCCGCCCTGGTCGGCACGGGCAAGGACGGCCGTATCACCCGCGAGGACGTCGACGGCGCCCTCGACGGCGCCGGGGACGGCGCCAGGCCGGCCGCCGCCCCGGCGGGAACCGCGGCCGCGGCGGGGGCCGTGGCCCGGGAGCCGCGCGACCGGGCCGAGGAGCGGATCCCGGTTCGCGGGACCCGCCGCCAGATCGCCACCGCCATGACCGCCTCAGCCTTCTCGATCCCGCACGTCACCGAGTTCCTGACCGTGGACGCGACCCGGCTGATGGAGCTACGGGACCGCCTGCGCACCCTCCCGGCGGCCGAGGGCCTCAGGCTGACCCCGCTGGCCGTGGTGGCCAGGGCGCTGTGCGCGGCCGTTCGCTCCTACCCACTGATGAACTCGTCCTGGGACGAGGCCGCCGGGGAGATCGTGGTCAAGGGCTGGGTCAACCTCGGCATCGCCACCGACACCCCGACCGGCCTGCTTGTCCCCAACATCAAGGACGCCGACACCCTCGGCATCCTCGACCTGTCCCGCGAGCTCACCCGCCTGACCGAGCTGGCCAGGGAGCGCAAGGCCGCCCCCTCCGACCTCACCGGCGGGACCATCACCATCACCAACGTCGGCGGGTTCGGGGTCGAGACCGGCACCCCGATCATCAACAAGCCCGAGTGCGCCATCCTGGCCACCGGCCTCATCGCCCCCCGCCCCTGGGTGGTCGACGGCCAGCTGGCCGTCCGCCAGCTGATGACGACCGCGGTCTCCTTCGACCACCGCATCGTCGACGGCGCCTACGCCGCCCAGTTCCTGGCCCACCTCCGGGACCTGCTCGAGGACCCAGCCCTCCTGAGCGTGTTCTAGCCACAGCTGATCGGCCTCTCCGGGGGCAACCACCCTCAGGTATCGGCTTGGTGAAAACTCGCCGGTTCGCTGGTGCGACGCGATTCCCGATAGTTACGCTGCCACGTAACCAGAAGGGAGTCCGCGCATGACCGCGCGAGGACGGGCGCTGGCGATCCTGACCGGGCTGGCGGTGTTCGTGGCCGGGTGGGTCATGTTCGTGTCCAGGTGGAGCGGACCATCCGGCGCCGGGCCCGACGGGCGGGGGAGCGGGGTGGCGGGGACGCGGGCCGCCGCCCTGGACGCCTTCCGCAACGAGCTGCTGGTCTGGGCCCCCGGCGGGTTCTCCGAGGCGGAGGTCGGGCGGGTCCGCGACTCCACCCGGGTGGCCGCGATCAGCGCCGTCCGCACCGGCACACTGGCCGCGGTCAGCGGGAAGCGCCGCTACAAGGTGGTCCCGGTGGAGACGATGGCCGTCGACACCAACGCCTACACCACCGCCACCGGCCGGCCCGGCCGCAAGCTCGCCACCCTGCTGCCCAAGGGCGCGGTCATGTCCAAGACCGGGGCCAAGCTCCGCCGGGTCAAGTCGGGCGGCAAGCTGAAGCTCAACGGCGACCGGACCCTGCGGGTCAGCGGCGTGGTCGACGACGCGTTGCTCGGAGGCTACGAGCTGGCCCTGGAGCGCACCCTGGCCCGCCGCTACGGGATCCGCCGAGCCGCCTACCTGCTGGTGCGCCCCCGTGGCCCGGTGGACCAGCTCCGGACCGAGATCCGCAAGCTCCTCAAGGGCCGGTCAGTCCGCTTCGTCACCCCCGGCGACCGGCCGTTCGTCCGGGGCGGCGACGGCGTCCTGCCGATGAGCCAGGTCAAGGCCCGCTTCGGCGAGTTCGCCCTGCCCAGCCTGCACAAGGGCTGGCCCGATCCGGCCTGGACCAGGGCCAACCTGGTGACAAAACGGGTTCCGCTGCTGGGCCGGGTGCGCTGCCACAGGCTGGTCATCGGCGACCTCAGCAAGGCCATGGCCGACCTCGAGCGCCAGCGCCTGGGCCGGCTGGTCGACGTCGGCGACTTCCGGCGTGAGGGCGGCTGCTGGAGCCCACGGCTGCTGCGCGACGCCCGGGGCGGCAAGCTGTCTCGTCACGCCTGGGGCATCGCCGTGAACCTCAAGGTCAACGCGGACGAGCGCCTGCTCCGGACCATGGCCCGGCACGGCTTCGTCTGGGGCGGCGACTTCGCCCGTCGCGACACCACCCACTTCGAATGGGTGGGCCGGGAGGCCTGAGCCCGAGTCCGTCGGCCGAAACCGGGTAGGGTGGCGCCATGCTCACCTTCGGCGCCGCGGTCTCCACCGCCCCCGACCACGCCAGGGCCCTCGACGAGGTCATCCCGGCAGCCCTCGGCCAGCTCAGCGGCCCCCCCGACCTGGTGCTGTGCTTCTTCACCATGGAGCACGCGGACGCCGCCGCCGGCATCGCCCTCAGCCTCTCGGAGCGTACCGGCACCTCGGCCATCATCGGCTGCACCGCCCAGGGCGTGATCGGCGACGGCCGCGAGGTCGAGGAGGAGCCCGGCCTGGCCGTCTGGATGGCCCGGCTGCCCGGGGTGTCGGTGCGGCCGTTCGCGCTGCGGGTCATGCCCCTGGAGGACGGAGTCGGCATCGGCGGCTGGCCCGACCTGCCCGACGACGACCGGGCCAGCGTGCTCCTGCTGGCCGACCCGTTCACCTTCCCGGCCGACAGCTTCCTGGAGCGGCTCAACGAGGAGCAGCCCGGCCTGCCGGTGCTCGGCGGGATGGTGTCGGGCGCCAGGGAGCCCGGGCGGCACCGGCTGGTCAGCGGCACCGAGCTGCTGGACGGCGGCGCCGTCGGGGTCGCCCTGGTCGGCCCGGTCGACATCCGGGCGGTGGTCAGCCAGGGCTGCCGTCCGGTCGGCTCGCCGTTCGCGGTCACCCGGGGCGAGGGCAACATCGTCCACGAGCTGGGCGGCCAGCCGGCCGTCGACCGGCTGCGCCAGATGCTGGCCGGCCTCGACCAGCACGAGCAGGAGCTGCTGCGGGGCGGCGGCCTCCAGGTCGGCCAGGTCATCGACGAGCACAAGGCCAGCTTCGACCGGGGCGACTTCCTGGTCAGGGGGCTGCTCGGGGCCGACCCGGAGACCGGCTCGATCGCCGTGGCCGACAGCGTCGAGGTCGGCCAGACGCTCCAGTTCCACGTCCGCGACGCCGACGCCGCCGACGAGGACCTTGAGTTGCTGCTCATGCCCGTGGCCCGCTGGCGGCCGCGGTCGGTCCTGCTGTTCTCGTGCAACGGCCGGGGCCGCGGCTTCTTCGGCGAGCCCGACCACGACGCCGCCCGGGTGGCCGCGGCCACCGACGCGGCCCCCATGGCCGGCTTCTTCGCCCAGGGCGAGCTGGGCCCGATCGGCGGCCGCAACTTCCTGCACACCTTCACCGCCAGCATGGCTGTGTTCTGCGAGCCCCGCGACCCGGTTCCGGCCCTCGACCGGGCCGCCACCGAGGAGCCCCCAGCGCCGGAGACCCCGGAGCCCGTCTAGGAGCAGCCGCCCATGCCCGCCCCCGCCGACGCCAAGCCTCGGTTCAGCCTGCGCCGCTTCCTGCTCAGCGGGGAGGGGTGGCCGTACCTGCTGGCGCCGTTCATCCCGATCGCCATCGCCCTCGAGCTGCTGCACGCCGGGGCCACCCCGATCTTCCTGACCGCCGCCCTCGGGGTGATCCCGACCGCGGCCCTGATGGGCCGCTCCACCGAGGAGCTGGCGGCCCGCTCCGGTCCCGGGATCGGCGGGTTCCTGAACGTCACCTTCGGCAACTTCCCCGAGCTGGTGATCGCCCTGTTCGCCCTGCGCGAGGGCCTCCAGGAGGTCGTCAAGGCCTCCGTCGTCGGCTCCATCCTCGGGAACATCCTGCTCGTCATGGGCGCGGCCATGCTCGCCGGGGGGTTACGCCGAGACCGCCAGTTCTTCGACCGCACCGCCGCCAACGTCCAGTCACTGATGTTGCTGCTGGCCGCCGTGGCCCTGGTCATGCCGGCCATCTTCGAGCTGGTCGCCGGGGCCGGGCTGCCCCGGCCCACCGACCGGGCGATCGACTTCCCCAACGACCTCGAGGCGCTGTCGGTCGGGGTGGCGGTGGTGCTGCTGATCACCTACGCCGCCGGGCTGTTGTTCTCCCTGCGGACCCACCGCGACCTGTTCAACCCCTCCCACGACGCGGAGGAGCACGGTGGCGAGCCGTGGTCGCTGCGGCGGGCGGTGACCATGCTGGCCATCGCCGGGGTGGCCGTCGGGGTGATGTCGGAGATCCTGGTCAGCTCCATCACCGAGGCGTCCGAGAACCTCGGCCTCTCGCCGTTCTTCGTCGGCATCATCGTGGTCGCCGTGGTCGGCAACGCGGCCGAGCACTGGGTGGCGATCTACTTCGCCCTGCGCGACAACATGGACCTGGCGGTCAACATCGCCATCGGCTCCTCGGCCCAGATCGCCCTGTTCGTGGCCCCGGTCCTGGTCCTGCTGTCGTTCGTGGTCGGGCCGTTCCCGATGGCCCTGGTGTTCAACGGCTTCGAGATCGGGGCCATCTTCCTGGCCGTGCTGGTCGCCAACCAGGTCACCCAGGAGGGCGAGTCGACCTGGTTCGAGGGCCTCCAGCTGCTGGCCGTGTACGTCGTGCTCGGGCTGATCTTCTACTTCGTGACCTGAGAGCGGGACGCCCCTTCGGCGGCCGCTTCCGGCTCCAGCTCGCTGTAGGGGGTGCGGAACCCGTCGCGGAGCAGGTGCCGGAAGTCGCGGTACTTACGGGCCAGGATCCACACCCCGAGCGCGATGTAGACCGCCGACAGCACCAGTAGCTCGGTGCCCTTGACCGACGGCGGCACGATCGCCCCGAGAATGAACTGGGCCCAGAACAGCCCGAAGAGGGCGAACGCCTCGCGGAGCGAGATCGACAGGTTGACCAGGATGGCCACCGCGAACACCGTCTGGGCGGCGGTGAGCAGGATCTCCTGGCGCTGGGTGGGCTCGACTGGCAGGCCGTGGAGGCTGCCCGAGGCGATCGCGAACACCAGCGGCAGGGTGCCGACCAGCAACGTCCACTGGTTGATCTTGGAGGAGACCACCGCCGTGAGCGCCTCGCTGGTCTTCAGCCGCCAGGCGTACAACGCCACCACCAGCAGCTCCGGCGCCTCCGAGGCCAGGGGGGCGAGCCACTGGACGAGCAGGAACTCGCTCACCCCGAGCTCGGTCCCGGTCTCCACCAGCGACTCGGCGAAGTGCTCGGCGACCAGCAGGATGACGATCCCGGCGAAGGCGAACATGCCGAGCACGCTCGCCCGCCGGGCCCGTTTGCTCATGTCCCCGATCCAGGCCGCCGGGCCGATCAGGTCGGGGTGGGTCTGGGGGGCCCTGGAGATCCGCAGGGTGTAGGCGATGAAGATGCTGACCAGGATGACGGCGTCGATCAGGGTCACGCTGCGCTTCAGCGGCAGAGTCAGGCAGTAGGCGCAGGCGAGCGAGAGGTAGGCCAGCTCCACCGCCTTGGAGCGCTCCATGGTCACGCCCTCATGCCGCTCCCCCCGTCGCCGCCACTGCCAGTAGGCGATGAACACGATCATCGACCAGCCGATGCCGATCAGCAGCCGGTTGGCCCCGGTCATGTTGGCCAGGACCAGGGCGCAGTTCGAGGTCCCCTCGGCGTCGGGGGCCTTGCAGGCGTAGCCGTACTGGGCGAAGTCGTTGCCGCCCTTCCAGGCGAACACGAACCCGACCGCGTACTCGGGCAGGACCGCGATCAGGGCCAGGACGCCGATGGCCAGGCTGGCCGACACGTCCAGCTGGGCCGCCTCGGCCGCCCAGGCGAGCACGAACGCCGCCCCGATCACCGCCACCCCGTAGATCAGGGCCAGCATCGGCGGGGCCAGCTCGGGATGCCCCCAGTGGAACAGCTCGGCCAGGCCGAGGTAGGTGCCGGGGAGGCAGGCGGCGACGGCCAGGGCCAGGGGGACCGGCCCGCTCCGGGCCGTGGTGGCCGTCTGCTGGGGATCAGCTGCCAACGATTCCTCCGGCTCGGTCGGGCCCTTCGGGGGACACCACACGGCGCGAAGGTCTCGTCCGCCCGGGAGACGGGTGAGGCGCCGGATGGGCGCTGGCGCCCACCGTCCTGACGGCGTGCTCGCCGGGGCGCGTGCCCCGCTGGACTACTCCCCTTCGCCGGTCAGCATACCCGACCATCGACCGCCTAAGACGTCTGACCGAGATGCGCGCGCAGGAACTCCAGGGTCCGCTGCCAGGAGACATCGGACGCCTCGGCGTCGTGGACCTCGGGCCGGGTGTCGTTGAAGAAGGCGTGCTCGGTGCCCGGGTAGTGGTGGAAGGTCACGTCCACGCCGGCGTCGCGCAGCTGCCGCTCCATGCGCTCGACCAGCTCCGGCGGGGCGAAGTCGTCGCGCTCGGCGAAGTGCCCCAGCACCGCGCCCTTGACCGCCGACAGGTCCCAGTCCATGCCCTCGCGGGGGAAGCCGTAGTAGCAGACCACGGCCGTCACCTCGGGCTTGCGCGAGGCCAGGAACAGGGCCAGCCCGCCGCCGACGCAGAAGCCGACCACCCCGACCCCGTCGCCGGTGGTCTCGGGCATGGCCAGCAGGGCGTCGACCGCGGCCGCCATGTCCTTGGCCGCCTGCTCCAGCCGCACCTCCATGATCAGCTTGCCGGCCTCGTCGGGCTCGGTGGTCTCCTTGCCCCGGTAGAGGTCGGGGGCGACGGCCACGAACCCCTGGGCGGCCAGCCGGTCGGCCACGTCGCGGATGTGCGGGACCAGACCCCACCATTCCTGGATGACCACGACACCCGGCCCGCTCCCCGCCGGGGGCAGGGAGATGTAGGCGGGGACCGCGTCGCCGTTGACGGGGATCTCGGTCATCGAGCCGGCCATTGCGAGGCCCTCCTGGTCGTCCTGGCTCCGGATACCTGCTGATCCTCGCACGCCGTGGGGCGCTTCAACCATCCGGGCCGCTCAAGCGATGCCCGGTAGGGGCCGAATCCGCCCCGACCTCTACGACGAGTTCCAGCGGACCAACGAGGCCGACTTCGCCTACTCCAAGCCCGCGTCGGGCGGTTCCAGGTCAACGCCTTCCGCCAGCGCGGCTCGGTCGGGATGGTGCTGCGGCGGGTCCAGGAGGGGGCGATGTCCATCGGCGAGCTGGGCCTGCCCCCGGTGATCGCCCGGCTGGCCGAGCAGCCCCGCGGGCTGGTCCTGGTCATCGACCAGCACCTCATCGCCCTCTACCGCGACGGCGTGATCGAGCTCGAGGACGCCCTCAGCGTCGCCACCAACCCCCACGACCTGCAGGTGGCGCCGCGCAACCAGGGCCTGGTCGCCTAAGCGGAGGTTTGACCCGGGCGCCCCGTGGCAACATGGGGCCGGTCCGGAATTACCGATCTTGCGGGATCCGCATGTCGCTCACCGTGCTCATCAACGCCGGTCCCTGGCTGCCGGTGCCGCCCCCGGGGTACGGGGGGATCGAGAACGTGCTCGCCACCCTGATCCCGGAGCTGCGGGCCCGGGGGGTCGAGGTGGTGCTGTGCACCGTGGAGGAGAGCACGGTCGAGGTCGACGACCGCCGCTGCGCCTTCCCCGACGGCCAGTTCGGGCGCCTGGCCGGCCCCTACGCGCAGGTCATGGGCATCACCCACGCCCACATGGCGACCGTGCTGGAGACCCTGCGCGAGCGGCCCGACATCGACCTGGTCCACGACCACCTGGAGGTGGTGGGGCCGAGCGTGCTCGGGGCCCTCGACGGGGACGCCCCGCCGGTGCTCCAGACCCTCCACTGGGACCTGCGCAAGCACCCGGAGTTCTACGGCACCTTCGACGGCAAGGGGCGGGTGTTCTTCAACGGCGTCTCCCAGGCCCAGCTGCGCACCGCCCCCGAGAACCTGCGCGCCCAGAGCATCGGGGCCGTCCACCTGGGCGTGGACCTGGCCGCCCACCGGTTCCGGGCCGACAAGGACGAGGCGTTCCTGGTCCTGGGCCGTGTCACCCCCTTCAAGGGCCAGGACGTGGCCGCCCGCATCTGCAAGGAGCTGGGGGTGCCGCTGATCATGGCCGGCCCGGTGGCCGGCGTCGGCTCCCCGCGGGAGCTGGCCGCCGCCCTCGCCGACCCGGCCAGCCCGCTGCGCGGCTACGGCGACGTCCGCCACTACCTGGACGCCGTGCAGCCGTTCGAGGACGGCGAGCGGATCCGCTGGGTGGGCACGGTCGGGGGGGCGGCCAAGGACGAGCTGGTCGGCCGGGCCCGGGCGCTGCTGATGCCGATCAGCTGGGAGGAGCCGGGGGCGACGGCGGCCATCGAGGCGCTGGCCTGCGGCACCCCGGTGATCGCGACCCGCCGGGGGGCGCTGCCCGAGATCGTCGAGCACGGCCGCAACGGCTTCCTGGCCGACGACGACTCCGAGTTCGCCCAGCTGATGCCGCGGGCCGGCGAGATCGACCCGGCGGCCTGCCGGCAGTCGGTGGCCGAGCGGTTCTCGGCCGGGGCGATGGCCGAGGGCTACCTGCGCCTCTACAGGGAGGTCCTGGCCCGCACGGGCGACTGAAGGGCGTCCAGGGCGGCGATCGCGGCCCCGCGGGCGCCGGCCATGTCGAGGTCGGGGACGAGCGCGAAGGTGGTCACCCGGGCCTGCTCCTCGCGCAGGGCGGTGTGCTCGCGCACCTTGCCCAGGAACCACTGCCGGAACCTCGGGGTGGTCTCGACCACGCCGCCGCCGAGGAAGTAGGTGTCGGGGTCGGTGTAGTTGGCGGCGATGGTGAACAGGCGGCCGATGGCCATCGCCTGCTGCTCGAAGATCCGCCTGGCCAGCGGATCCCCCCGCTCGCCCAGGCCCCGGACCAGCTTGGCCGCCTCTTTGGTGTCGGCGACCCGGCTCAGCTCGTGGTTCTCGAACCGGGTCAGCCAGTAGGGGAGGAGGTTGCGCTGGATCCCGGTCAGGGAGGCGATGCTCTCGGCGTCGCCGACGAAGCCGCAGTTGCACACCGGGATGGGCTGGCCCTCGGCCAGCAGGCCGTGCATGGGGATCTGGACGTGACCCAGCTCCCCGGCCATGCCGGCGGCCCCCTTGACGACCTGGCCGCCCTCGATCACCCCACCGCCCAGGCCGGTGCCGACGATGGCCGAGATCGAGGAGTGGCCGGCCGCCTTGGCCCCGAAGCGGACGTGGTGGGCGTACAGGGCGGCGGCGTTGGCGTCGTTGTTGTAGACCACCGGCAGCCCCAGCCGGATCTCGAGGGCGCCGCGGACGTCGAAACCACGCCATTCCGGCTGGGAGAAGTTGGTGGCGCCCTTGGAGGAGATGACCCCGTCGGCCGAGGCCGGGCCGGGGGTGTCCAGTCCCACCGCCCGGACCGCCTCGAGCGGGATGCCGGTGAGCTCGAGGATGTTGTCAAGGGCCTGGGCCATGGCGTCGATGGCCACCTCCGGGCCCTCGGTGACCAGGCTGGGCGTCTCCACCAGCCGGTCGACCAGGAACCCCCTGGAGGCGTCGAGGATCGTGGCGTTGTTGCTGGTGCCGCCGTTGTCGATGCCGACGACGACCCATCCGCTGGTGGTCTCCATGCGCGTCCCCTTCCCGTCTCCGCTAGGCCGTCGCCGCCGGGCAGGCGAACACCGCCTGGAGGACGTGGCGACGGCGGCTGGCCAGGTCGGCCAGCAGGGCCGGCGCGTCGCCGAGCGGGACCAGGTCGGTGACCAGATGCTCCCGCATCGCCGGGCCGGATGCACGCAGCAGGTCGATGGTCTCGGCGGCCAGGCGGCGCCGGTCCCACAGGTGGGCCAGGCCGCGGGGCACCCGGCCGATCTGGGCGCAGCGGATGGTCAGCCCGTTGTGGTGGAACTCCTCGCCGAGGGCCAGGTCGGGCGCTCCGCCCTGGTAGAAGGCCAGGTCGACCACGGTCCCCTGGGGCCGGAGGCTGCGCAGGGCGCCGGCCAGGGCGGCGGTCCGGCCGCGGCACTGGAAGACGACGTCGGCGCCGCAGTCGGTGGGGTCGCGGCGCCAGCGCTCCTTGATCACCTGCCAGGCGGTCCCGTCGGCGTCGTCGACCGCCCCCAGCCCGAGGGCCCTCGCCGTGGCCAGCCGGGCCGGGGTGGCGTCGGCCACCACCACCTCGGCCGCCCCGTGGTGGCGGGCCAGCAGGGCGACCAGCAGGCCGACCACCCCGGCCCCGGTCACCAGGACGTGGCGGCCCCGCACCCCGTCCCCGAGCTGCAGCGCCCCCGGCCCGGCGGCGTCGGCGGCCGCGTGCAGCAGCCCGTTGGCGCAGATCGGCCCCATGTGGGCCACGTAGATGCCCAGCAGCGGGTCCAGGTCGGGCGGCAGGACCAGGAAGCGGTCGGCCGCCGGGTCGACGTTGTGGCCGGTCTTGTGCCCGTAGGCCATGGCCACCAGGTCGCCCACGGCCACCGCGTCCCCGGTGGTCTCGCTGACCCGCCCCACCTCCATGTAGCCGGGGGCGCGCACCGGGAACCCGGTCGCCGGCCGGTCGCGCCGGAACACCCCCAGCCGCTCGTCCCAGGCGGCGTGCAGGTAGGGGTTGGTGCCCTTGAAGTAGGTGAGCTCGGTGCCGGCCGACAGCCCGCTGTAGAGGGTCTCCAGCCGGAACTGCCCCCTCGCCGGGGCCGGCTCCTCCTCGTCGATGATCCTGGCCCGGCCCGGCCCCTCGATCACCAGCAGCCGCACCGGCCGCCGGTCAGCCATGACCGACCCCGTTGCTCACCGCCAGCGGCCGCTCCTCCTCCGCCGACCGGGTGATCGCACAGGCCAGCAGGTGGGTCCGGTAGGCCTCGGCCCACGGCACCCGGATCCGGTCCGGCCCGCCCCGGACCGCCGCCACGAAGTCCCGGTCCGGCCGGGGCCGGGCGTCGGCGTCGGCCCGGTAGTCGCTGCGGCGCCCGTCGAGCTCCACGAGCAGCTCGGTCTCGGACAGCTCCAGCGACAGCCCGTCCGCCACCACCTGCACGCCCGCCCGGTGCAGCCGAGGGAGCAGGCAGGTCGAGGCGACCGTTCCCACCGCCCCGGAGGCGAACCGGAGACTGGCCACCGACACCTCAGGGATATCGGCCCCCGGCAACGCCGCCTCGGCCGGAACGGCGGCGGGGGCTGTGGACAACCCGGCGCCCTCGTTCCCGCCGTCGGCTACCCTCCCGGTTCGGGGGCCCGCGGACCGCGAGGTTCGGCCGGGCGCTGCTGCCCGGGAGGCGAAGGCGTGGACCTGGGTGACCTCGCCGGCGAGGCCGCGGGCGACGTCGAGGACGTGGGTGGTCTGCTCGACCGTCTGGCCGCCCGACCCGTCGCGGCGGAGCCACCAGGTGGGTGGGGGGACCTTGTCGAGCCAGGAGCACTGGACCAGGCGGGCCGGGCGGTCGGCCAGGAGCTCGGCCGCCCGGTCGAAGATGTCGAGCCAGCGCCAGTGGTAGCCGGTGCAGGTGACCAGCGGCCGCCCGGCCAGCCGGGTGGCGATCGACGTGGCCGTCGGCTCGTCGATGGCGACCGGCTTCTCGACGAAGAACGGCAGGCCGGCGTCGATCGCGGCCAGCTCGGGGGGGCCGTGGGCGAACGGCGGGACGCAGATGTAGAGGGCGTCCAGCCGCTCGGCGTCCAGCAGCTCCATGTGGTTGGGATAGCCGGCCGCCCCGACCTGGTCGGCCAGCTCCCGGGCCCGCTCCAGGGCCGGGTCGGCGACCCCGGCGACCTCGACCCCGTCCATGGCCAGCAGCGTCCGGGCGTGGCGGGCCGCGACCGCCCCCGCCCCCACCATGCCAACCCGGATCCTTGTCGCCATTCCAGCAGGATAGGGCCAAGCGGACCCGCGAGCAGCACCCCGACCAAGACCGGGGGCCCTCTGGTAGCCTCCTGTCGCCGTCTGGTCCACTTCAGCGTGCTTCCCAGGAGTTTTGTGTGGCCGACATCGACGCCTTCGTGCAGGCCGAGGCGGACGCGCTCGTGACCGAGCTGTCCGAGTGGTGCGCCATCCCCTCGATCTCCGGCGACCCCGTCCACGAGCCCGACGTGCGCCGCTCGGCCGAGCACCTGGCCGGGCTGATGGAGGCGGCCGGCCTCGACACCGAGGTCCTGGCGGCCGACGGCGGCCAGCCGGCCGTCTACGGCGAGTGGCTGGGGGCGGGGGCCGGGGCCCCGACCATCACCGTCTACGGCCACCACGACGTCCAGCCCGCCGACCCGCTGGAGGAGTGGGCGAGCCCGCCGTTCGAGCCGACCGTGCGCGACGGCTACCTGCACGCCCGCGGCGCCTCCGACGACAAGGGCCAGATCCACTTCCAGGTGTCGGCCATCCGCCACCTGCTGGCCGCCGACGGCCGGCTGCCGGTGAACGTCAAGTTCTTGGTGGAGGGGGAGGAGGAGTCGGGCTCGCCCACCATCGACGCCTTCCTGGGCGAGCACGCCGAGCGGCTGGCCTGCGACCTGATCCTCGTCTCCGACACCGGGATGGTCGCCGAGGACGTGCCCTCGCTGGTCACGGCCATGCGCGGGCTCATCTACTTCCAGGTCGACCTGCGCACCGCCCCGGCCGACCTGCACTCGGGCTCGTTCGGGGGCGCCGTCCCCAACGCCCTCGACGAGCTGGTGCGGCTGCTGTCGGGGCTCAAGGACGACGCCGGCCGCATCGCCATCCCGGGCTGGTACGACGACGTGGTCGACCTGACCCAGGAGGAGCGGGCCAACTTCGCCGACCTGCCGTTCGACCCCGAGCAGTTCAAGGCCGTCACCGGGGTCGGCGACCTGCCCGGCGAGGCGGGGTTCTCGCCGGTGGAGCGGATGTCGGGGCGGCCCACGGCCGACATCAACGGCATCTGGGGCGGCTTCACCGGGGTCGGCGCCAAGACCATCATCCCGGCCACGGCGCACGCCAAGGTGTCGTTCCGGCTGGTCGCGGACCAGGAGCCGGGCCGGCTGGAGCCGCTGTTCGAGCGGTGGGTCCGGGAGCGGGTGCCCGGCCACGTCCAGGTCGCGGTGCAGGCCTTCGGCGGGGTCAGGCCGGCCCTGACGCCGCTCGACCACCCCGGCAACCGGGCCGCGGCCGAGGCGGTGGCCCGGGCGTTCGGCAAGCGGCCGCTGTTCACCCGCGAGGGCGGGTCCGGGCCGGAGCGGGCGCTGTCGGACGCGCTCGGCGCGGCCTGCGTGTACCTCGGGGTCATGCTGCCCTCGGACCGGATCCACGCCCCCAACGAGCGCCTGCTGCTGGCCAACTACTACCGGGGGGTGCGGGCCGCGGCCTACGCCTTCGAGGAGTTCGCCAGGCCGGAGGTGGCCTCGGCCCTGCGCCAGCCGTCCGCCTGACGACCCTCCTCGGGGAGCGGGACCTGGGCCGACGTCACGATCGGGTCACGTCCGCCGGCGGCGGGATGGGACGGGACCGGTGGGGCGTGTCCCTGGCGCATGGGCTCAGCGGAGTCCCGACCCTGGAGGCGGAGATGCGATGGTTCGCGCCACCGATCGCGAACCCGGCCCGTTGATGGTCGAGCAACGGAGCTTCGAGGCGTTCTACGCCGCGACCTACCGGCCGCTGGTCGTCCAGCTCCTCGGGATGACCGGGAACCTGGCCGACGCCGAGGACACCGTCCAGGAGGCGTTCGCCCGGGCGGCGGTGCGCTGGCGCCAGGTGTCGGCGTACGAGCTGCCCGAGGCGTGGGTGCGGCGGGTGGCCCTCAACCTGGCCGTCAGCGCCGCCCGGCGCAGCCGACGGTTCCTGACCGCGCTGGCCCGCATCGGCCCGCCGGCCCAGGTGCCCGGCATGTCGGTCGACGACCTGGACCTGCTGGCGGCGCTGGGGCGGCTGCCGCGGCGCTACCGCGAGGTGCTGGCGCTGCGCTATCTGGCCGACCTGCCGGTCCAGGAGATCGCCGCCGAGCTGCGGCTCCCGCCGGGGACCGTCAGCTCGCGCCTGGCCCGGGGCCGGGCGGCCCTGGGGCGGGCGCTCGCCGGCGGAGAGGAGGCTTCCCATGCCGGACGATGAGCTGACCTCCCGGTTCGACGGGCTCCGGCAGCGCGTGGCCCCGCTGGTCGAGGAGCCGCCGGTCGCCGCCATCGAGCGGCGCGGCCGGCGCCGCCAGCGCGCCCGGCGGGCGGGGGCGGCCCTGGCCGTGGCCGCCGTGGCCGTTGGCGCCTGGATGCTGGCCACGGTCACCGGCCTGGGCTGGCCGGGCGGCGACCTGGACCAGGGGCCGGTCGCGCCGCCGCCAACGGTCACGGTCCCGACCCCGGCCCCCACGCCGACCACGGTCCCCGAGCCGACCCGCACCTCCCGCGAGCCGGCCGGGGAGCCGGCGTCCAGCTCGACCCGCCCGCCGACGACCACCGCCCCGCCGACCACCACTGTCCGGGGGCTGCGGATCCTGGAGCCGCGGGCCGGGACCGTGGTCCACCCGGGCCAGCGGGTGCGGATGCGCGCCGTCGGCTGCCCGCCCGGCGGCTCGGTCTGGTTCGAGGAGGGCACCAGCCTGCGGGCGGGCCCGGACGGGAGCTTCACGACCACCTTCGAGATCCTGCCCGGGCCGACCGGCGACTTCTTCCTCGACGCCACCTGTGGCGGCGTCACCCGCGAGGTCCGGCTGCGGCGCGAGCCGTGACCGGCCGCGTCAGCGGCCGCCCTCCAGGAGCCGCAGGTTGCGCTGCTCGGCCCGGCGGGCCAGGCGCAGCTGGCGGCGGCCGAGCAGCAGGACGACGCTGAACAGCAGCACCCCGATCCCGAGGCCGGCGGCCAGGGCGGCCGGGTGCAGGCCGCTGCCCAGGGTCACCGGCAGGGCGACCAGGACCAGCCAGACGGCCACCACCCCGGCGCTGATGCGCAGCGCGGCGGGCAGGGTCCGGTCCTGCAGGCGGCGCTGGGCCAGCCGGGCCAGCTCGACCGCGGCCGCGGCCTCGGCGGGGTCGCGCACCGCCTCCCCGGCCCGCACGGCCAGCGACACCCGCCGCCGCGCCTCCGGATCCAGCCCGGGCCCGCTCATCCCCTGGTGGGGCCGGCCGCCACGAAGGTGGTGAAGTTGAACTTGAGGTCCTGGATGCGGCGCTCCAGCACCCGCAGGCCGAACAGCTCGGCGCAGCGCTCGGCCGCGATCACCGCCGTCGACACCGGCAGCTCGCCGGTGGCCAGCATGCGGGCCGCCTCGGCGGTGTCGGGCTCCTCGGTGACCAGGGTGGTGGGGAAGTGGTGGCGCAGCCACATGCGGCACTGGCGGATGGCCTGCTGGTGGGAGGCGATCCGCTCGATGCTCTCGCG
>Ga0081538_10002707_pt1 | contig 17037 bp, 19 predicted proteins | sample TabmetS5T2R1_FD_71022 | JGI IMG/M metagenome (GOLD analysis project Ga0081538, IMG submission 71022) | Tabebuia heterophylla rhizosphere microbial communities from the University of Puerto Rico - S5T2R1 | ecosystem: Host-associated > Plants > Roots > Rhizosphere ... | reverse complement strand
GGCTCTCGATCGCGTCGTGCCGGGCCCGAATGACCTGACCATTGCGCTCTCGCCGGTAGTCGTGGCCTTGGTCCCCCCCTGGACTGGGCTGGCGCCAACCCTGTCACCGGGGCGAGACGTTGGCTCCCGGACGTGTGGGGTAGGGATGTGAGCATGGACGACAAAGCGGCACGAGAGTCACGAGAGGACCGGCCTGACCCCACGGCTGAGTCCGATGCAGGCGCGGCCTCTGGCGGTACGGGATCGGGGTTGGCAGCGAGCCAGAAAGCCCAGAACGCCGAGACCGTGCTCGACCCCGACCGGGAGCCCGAAGACGTTGTGGGGAAGCTAGGCGAGCAGATCGACCGGCTCGAGGCTCACAGTCGCCAGGCCACGTCCCCCGCCCACCACGAGTCTCCCCCGCCGCCGGATACGCCACCCTCCTGACGGTGGCTGATGGTCCGGTCAGTCGAAGAGTCCCATGATGCGGGTCATCATCTCTTCCGCCTTCAATGGCGACGACGATGTCGGTCCACTGGTGGCTTGGAGGGAGATCATTTGGCAGCGCATGTCTTAGCGCTGCCTGATGGTGGTATCGACCGCATACCCAGGGGGAACGAGTGAGGTCATGGCCGGCGCCGACACGCTGTGTTCCGAGTCGCGCATAGTCGTGCTCAGGGCGCTGCCTGGTCTCGGCGATCTGCTGTGTGCGGTTCCAGCTCTGCGGGCACTCCGCGCCGCCTACCCACGTGCGGAACTCACGCTGGCGGGGCTGCAGTCGAGCGCCTGGTTCGTGGCACGCTACGCGGACCTTGTCGACAAGTTGCTGGTGGTTGAGGGCGTCGCCGGCTTGCCGGAGGTGGCACCGGATCCGCCGGCTGCCGTTCGGTTCCTCCAACGAGCCCAGGGCAAGCGCTTCGATCTGGCCCTCCAGATCCACGGCAGCGGGATCGTGACCAATCCACTGCTGACGCTCTTCGGCGCCCGCCGCCAGGTCACTGCCCACCTGCCCGGTCATTGGCTCCCACCGGGGACGTCGATCGAGTACGCCGACGAGGCACCGGAGATCGGTCGGACACTAGGCGTCGTTGGCGCCGCTGGATGTCCTCCCGTCGGAGTCGACCTTGATCTGCCCGTGACGGACGACGAGCGGCGGGCCGCGGCACTGTTGATCGAGGACGCAGGGTTGGCCGGCCGTAGCTTCGCGTGCCTCCATCCGGGCGCGTCTCGTCAGGATCGCCGGTGGCCGGCGGCGCGGTTCGCCGAGGTCGGGGACTATCTGGTCGACCACGGCCTTGCGGTTGTGATGACCGGATCGGCGGATGAGGCCGGCGTGGTACATGCCGTCGCGAACCTGATGCACGGCCGGGTGCTCGACCTGGCCGGACGAACGGGACTCGGCGTACTCGGAACGCTGTACCAGCACGCGCGCCTGGTTGTCACGAACGACACCGGTGCGTCCCACGTGGCTGCAGCGGTGCGCGTCCCCAGCGTCGTCGTGATCGGCTCTGCTGAGCCCGAACGGTGGGCACCGCTCGACCGCTACCGCCACCGTGTCGTGGTCGGGGATCCGCCGCCGGAATGGCCGGATGTCTACGCAGTCGTCAAGGCAATCGACGAGCAACTGGAGCGCTGGCCCGGCGTAGGCGGCGGTCCAGCATCACATAGGGGCTGATCCCAAGCGGGCCGCCCGATGGGCCACCCACCTCGACAGCCCGATGGTGCCAGGACCCGCAGCTTCGCGGCTATGAGGAGTCGACGTCCTGCCCTGCCGGTGGCCTGGCCGAGGTGACCACGCTGGCATCGCTGGCCGAGCTGGTGGTCAATACACCGGGACTGTACGTGCGCTGGTCCACGGGACCCGAGACCGACCGTGCCGAACGGAGCACCGACTATGCGACGGGCTTGGAGCTCCCGGGGCTGGCCGTCAGTCCGCTGACACTGCCGACCTGGCGGACGCTGCCCGTCGAGGTGTGAGTGGCTCGCCAGGTCAGGGCGTACGCGCATCTCACCGACGATCAGCCGGACCACATGGCCTGGGCGCTGACCGGCCGCATTGCCGAGCGCGGGCCTGACAACGAGCCCTGCTGGCTCGCCCGCGGGATGACGACGACTCCGCCGGGCGCTCGTAGCGGCCGAAGACCGGTGCGCGGCCGGCACACGGAGGATTGCCTCAGGGCCACGAGGTCTCGTCGGGCGGCGTGACCACCAGCTCGCGGACCTCGCACCCAGGTGGCCGCGTGAGCGCGAACATGACGGCGTCGGCCACGTGTCCCGGGTCGCACAGCTCGAGTTCGGCCGGCGGCTTGTAGCGCTCGTCGCGATCGTCGAAGAACGCGGTTCGCATGCCGCCGGGGGTCAGCATCGTGACGCCGACATCGCCGCGCAGCTCAGCCGTGAGCGCCCGGGTGAAGCCGACGACTCCGAACTTGCTGGCGCAGTAGGCGGTCGCGTCCGGGACGGCGCGGTGTCCCAACGTCGAGGCCACGGTGACCACGCGCCCTCGTACCGCGCGCAAGTAGGGGACGGCTGCCCTCACCACCGCCGCAGTGCCGACCAGGTTGACGGCCACGACTCGCTCCCATTCCTCCGAGCTCACCTCGTCGAAACGGCCAGGCACGTCGACGCCGGCGCAGGTCACGACGCCCCAGAGCCGGCCGGCCTCGTCGGCGACTTGGCGCACCGCGTCCTCGGTGGCTCGGCCGTTGGCGAGGTCGACCTGCAGGCTCGGTAGTCCGGCCGCGGCCGGCTGGCGGTCGAGCACCGTCACGGCCGCGCCAGCGGACACAAGGTGGCAGGCCACGGCCGCCCCCAACCCGGATGACCCACCGGTGACGATGATGGGTCGGTCATGGAGCTCTTTGGTGGCGCTGGCGACGCCCAACGAATCCTCGGCGCTCATGTGACACGTCTACCCTGGCGACGCCTGGTCGAGAACTGATGCTCCCGCGCCGGCCGGCGCGACGGCGCCCATGGACCCGCAGACGGTGCGGAGGAGAACATCCCAGTCCCGCACGAAGCGGTCGATCGAGAAGCGTTCGCGGGCCGTGGCACGCCCGGCCTCGCCGACGGCGCGCGCCAGTTCGGGATCGGCGAGCAGGGTGTGCATCACCCCGACAAGACGCTCCGGGTCCGTGTCGACGAATCCGTTCACGCCGTCGTCGATGATGTTCGGCAGCTCGGTCGTAGCGAGGCCCACCACCGGAAGACCGACGCTCATGGCCTCGCACAGCGAGAGGCCAAGACTCGTGTAACGCACTGGATGGAAGTAAAAGCGGTAGGCGGCCAGGAAGTGGGCCAGGTCGGGGGGCCGTACCTCGCCGAGCCCGTCGATGCGCTCGGAGGCCATGCCGACCAGGTCGAGCGGCACCCGCTCGCGGGCCCGTGCGAACACGTCAGCGCCAAGCCGACGCCCCCGCGCCTGGAGGTCGTTGATGACGGAGATGCCCCGGGCGAGGTGACCGGTGTAGTGAGCGTCCTCGGGAACCTTTACGCCGTGTTCGATGACCGTGGTGGGCGTGGCGCCGCAATCCCACATGAGTTGGTTGAAGGCCGTGACGTGGACGACGAGCGCACCAGGGTCGTCGACCGGGTGGCGGGTATCTGTGGGCGACTGCCGGGGTGGGTCGTGCTCGACGACAACCTGCGGCACGGCACGCTGCTCGGCCGACAACACCTCGTGGCGGTCGACCAGCCAGTGCTCGTGCGCCTGGTAGACGACCACGTCCACCGCTACGTCACCGATCCGGTCGGCGGGTACCTCGGTCACCGTGCCGGGCCACGCGAACGCCCCAGCGCGACCGCCGTACCCATGCGGCCGACCTGGCCGCACCGGTAGAACGATTTCGTGCGGCACGTGTGACAGATACCAGAGGTAGTTGCCATGCACGTGCCAGGTCAGGATTCGAAGGGGCCTCACGTGACGTCCCCGGCCGAGGCGTCCGCCATGACCGCACGAAGCTGGTGAGCTGGGGCGATGAGGACGATCTGCATCGTGAACCTCCGTGCTCCGCCCCGGCCATGCGTCACGCAGAATCAGCCTCCGCCCGCCCAGGGACATGGGGGACGACGGCCCGCCATCGCAGACTGCCCAGGAGCCGGTGGTAGCAGGCCACCGGCGGGATGGCCACGCTGGTGGCGAAGACGGTGGCCAGCTCGGCGGTGCCGTGAGGGCCCGGTGCGGCGCGCTGCCAGGCGAACCGGACGGTCCGGGTTGCCCAAGCGGCGGCCGCTACGGCGGCAGCCTTGCGGCGGCCGGCGGCAAGCGCCGCGAGGGCTCCGACACCGAGGGCCGTTGTGGCCGGGTAGGACGACATGGTGCCGGGGGCGACATCGACCCGGCGCCGCCAGCCGCGGCCGTGCAGGCGTTCGAGCAGCACGTCGTCGCCGTTGCCGCGCTGGAGCCGCACGCTCACCCACCAGGGCGCCGGGCGCACCGGATGGCTGACGCGGCGTCTGCCGAGGGTCAGGCGCCAGCCGGCATCTAGCAGGCGCAGGGCCAGATCAGTGTCCTCTCGGTAGGCGCGGGAGAACCGCTCGTCGAACCCGTCGACCTCCTCGAGCGCGGTGAGCCGAACGACCATGTCGGCGGTGATCCAGGTGGCGCCGTCGAGACCGGCGACATTGCGTTCCCAATCGCTCGGTCGCCGCCCGGACGGCAACGGAACCTGGACCTGACCTTGCACGGCGGCGACGTCCGGTGGCGCGCGTACGAGATCGTCGAGCAGTGCCTGCGCCCATCCGACCCGAGGCTCGACGTCGTCATCCACGAACGCGATCCAGGGGGCGGTCGTCGAGCGCCAACCCACGTTGCGGGCGGCGGCCGGACCTCGCCCGCCAGAGCGGACGACACGCAAGCGGTCGTCCTGCACCCCGAGTGCCAGGGGCACCGTGCATCGCGGGCGGTCGTCAACGACGAGCACGGCGCTTTCCGCTGGAAGCGTACGGGTGAGAAACAAGAGCAGCCCGGTCAACGAGGGTCGTCCGACGGTGGGGACTACCACGTCGACACTGGGCGGACTGCCGGTGGTCAGGCAACCGGTGGTGGTGGTGCCGTTCACGTGGCGCGTGCTGGCCTAGTCCGCCCACACGGGGATGCGGACGGGGCCGACGGGTCAGCCACGGTCCCGATGCACGACGAACGGGCCGAGCGCCAGCAGATCTATAGGTCCCGATCCGAAGCATTCGAGCGCCTGCTGGGGCGTGTCCACCATGGGACGGCCCGCGGTGTTGAAGCTGGTATTGACGACGACCGGTACACCAGTGGACCGTTCGAACGCCCGCAGCATGGCGGCGACCAGTGGCTCATCGGCGGCGTCGACGGTCTGGACGCGCGCGGTTCCGTCGACGTGGACGACCGCGGGAATGCGGTCCGTCCATTCGGGGCGCACCCGATGTACGAAGAGCATGTACGGGCTGGGCTGGACGCCGTCAAAGATCTCGGGGGCCCGGTCGGCCAGCACCATGGGTGCGACGGGTCGGAACTCCTCCCGGCCTTTGATCGCGTTCATTCGGTTCAGGTTCTCGGGCCGGCGGGGGTCGCACAGCAGACTCCGGTGCCCGAGCGCTCGAGGCCCGTACTCGCTGCGCCCCTGGAACCACCCAACCACCGCCCCACCGGCCAGGGCGCTCGCGACGGTGCCGGCCAGGTCGGCGGGCCGCTCGTAGGGCTGGTCGGCGGCCTTGAGGATCACCTCGATCTCGCCCTCTTCCCACCCGCGACCGAGTGCGACGGAGCTGAGCGGTGTGCATGCGTGTCCCCGGCTCGTGGCGGCGGCGAGCGCGGCCCCGAGGGCGGTGCCGGCATCGCCGGCCGCGGGCTGCACCCACACGTGCTCGAACGGACCCTCGGCGGCCAACCGGCCGTTGGCTACGCAGTTCAGCGCCACGCCACCTGCGAGTGTGATCGTGCGCTCCCCCGTGCGCTGATGCAACCAGCGGGCGAGGTCGAGGACGACCTCCTCGAGACGGACTTGCACGGCGGCCGCCAGATCGGCATGGATCTCGGTCCACCCCTCGCCGGGGCGACGGGCGGGGGCGAGCTCCCCCAAGTCGATCGGCCGCACGGCGAAGCCACCGTCCCCGGTCGCAGCCACGTGCTCGCGGAACACGGGGCCGAACCGATCGGGGTCGCCGTAGCTCGCGAGTGCCATCACCTTGTACTCGTCCGACGAGCGACGGAACCCAAGGTGGGCCGTGACCTCCTCGTAGAGCAGGCCCAGCGAATGCGGGAGCCGCTGCCCGGCAAGCACATCGAGTCTGCCGTCGCGCCAACGCCCGCCGAGATGCGACGCGACCTCGCCCCGGCCGTCGAGCACGAGCACCGCGGATGTGTCGTCGGGGGCGGCCACGCAGGCCGACGCCGCGTGAGCTACATGGTGGGCGACATAGTCAAGGCTTTCGGTGCGGAGGCCCGGCAGGGCGGTGGCCAGGAAGCCAGGGACCCGGCGCACGTACAGGGTGCGCAGGCCTTCCCAGCCGTCGTCGGTGATGTCCTGTCGGGGACGGGGGGCGAGGTCGGGATCGTAGGAGTACGCGACGACGTCGATGTCGCCCGCCTCCAGCCCCGCGTGGTCGAGACACCAGCGCATCGCGTCGACCGGCAGCTCCCATGCCGAGAACGGCACCGGCTCCTTGCCGTGCTTGCGCCGGCTGAATCGTTCTTCCTCGGCGGCGGCGAGTGTCTCGCCGTCGACGACGAGGGCGGCGGCGGGGTCGTGGAAGACGGCGTTGATGCCCAGGATCGCGGCCATCAGGAGAGCCCGGACAACTCGATGGGCATCTGCTCACCCGCCCGCTCGAACGCGAGGCAGAGCAGATGAATGGCCACCTGCTGCACATCTTGGACGCACGGGGCATCGAGGCACGGGATCGCCAGCAGGTCGTCGACCACGTTCCCCAGGGGGTTCGGAGCCGGGCCAGTCACCGCCCACCTGACCAGCCCGCGTGCGCGGGCTGCGTCGGCGGCCCGCAGAAGGTTGGGGCTGCGTCCCGAGGTCGACAGGGTGATCAGGACGTCTCCGGGTCGCCCGTGCGCGTCGACCTGGCGAGCGAATACCTCGTTGTAGCCATAGTCGTTGCCGATGGCGGTCAGGCCGGCTGTGTCGGCGCACAGGGCGACGGCGCTGAAAGGCGGTCGCTCGCGGTCGTACCGCCCGACCAGCTCGCCGGCCAGGTGGTCGGCCAGCGCAGCACTGCCACCGTTGCCGGCCACCAGCAGCCGGCCGCCCTGCTCGAGCCGGAGCCGCAGGAGTGCGCCCCATCGCTCCAGTCGGTCGAGCTCTCCGGCCAGCGACGCGAGCCCCTTTGTCGAGGCAGCCAGGTGCTCACCGAGCGAGCGGAGCTGTGGGGTGGTGGCCATGGTCACGCCGGCACCGCCCACCCGCGCCCCGTTGAGGGTCCTGCCTGGTGGTCCTCAGCCACCATGCCCGCGTAGACGTCGAGGGTCGCCCTCGCCACCTGCGGCCATGTGTATTCCTGCCGCACCCTTGCGGCTCCTTCGGCGCCCATGTGCGCGCCGAGGGAGGGGTTGCCGAGCAGCCGCGCAGCGGCGGCGGCGATGGCTCGGGGGTCCCTCGGTGGTACGAGCAGGCCGGTGCGCCCATGCTGGACGGTGTCCAGCAGGCCACCGACGGCGCTGCCGACGACGGGGATCCCGCACGCCATCGCCTCCAGGGCCACGATGCCGAACGGCTCGTACCAGGGCACGCACGCCACGAGGTCAGCCGAGCGCAGCAGGGCGGGGACGTCGGACCGGGCGACCGCGCCCAGCAGCTGCACTCGGTCATCGACACCGAGGCGGCGCGCGATCGCTACCAGTCGCCGCGCCTCGCGGTCCTGGGCGAGGGTGTCGGCGGGCGGTCCGCCGGCGACGAGCAGCTCGGTGCCGGGTAGCGAGGGCAGGGCGGCAACCACGTCGTCGATACCCTTACGGGGCACGAGCCGGCTCACCACCACCATCCGGTAGCCGCCACGGCGGGCCGGCGCAGCGGGACCGCTCGGTCGGAAGGCGAGCGGGTCGACGCCGCAAGGTACGACTGTCAGGCGACGGAGGTCACCGCCCAGGGCCGTGAGTTCCTTGACCTCGTCGGTGCAGGTGGCCACGACGTGATCGACGCTGCGCGTCAGTTCTGCCTCGATGCCGCACCGCTCCGCCGGACTCGTGTCGGCCCGGCCCTGGTGTCGACGCTTGACCGCGCCCAGAGCGTGGAAGGTCTGCACGAGCGGCGGTGGATCGGCCATGCCGCGCCGGGCGCTCTCTGATGCCCAGCCCGACATCCAGAAGTGGGCGTGCACGATGTCTGGCCGGGCCGCCTGCCAGCGGTGGCGAAGCTGACGGGCGAACCCGGGCATGTGGTCCCATAGTTCATCTTTGGGCACTGGGCGCCGTGGTCCCGCCGTCAGGTGTTCGACCTGGACGCGAGGTGCCATCTCTACGCGCCGTGGCAGTGACGGTGCGTCGGCCCGCGTCACGACTGTGACGGTGCAACCCAGCGCCGCGAGCTGCGTGGCAAGAGCTGCGACGTGCACGTTCTGCCCACCGGCGTCGGCTGGTCCGACGGTGACCAGTGGGCTGGCATGCTCGGATACCAGCTCGACGCGCAGACCCGTCATGGCACGGGCCCCACGGCGTGGAGCGAGCCGAGTTCGCCTAGCGCCCGCACGACCGCCTCGCCGTCGATCGGACTGACACATACTTGCTCGCCCAACGGGCACGTGCGGCTGCGGCATCCGGCGCACGCGACGCTCTGGTCACCGAGGATGACGTGAGGGATCCGCCACGGCCGCCACCGCCGAAGCGGGACCGTCGGCGGAAACACCGCAACGACGGGTGTACCGACGGCCGCGGCAAGGTGCATCGGGCCGGTGTTGCCGGTGATCACGGCCTGGGCCTGCGCCAGCAGTGAACCCAGTTGCCGCAGAGTCAATCGTCCGCCGATATCCGACACGTGCGGGTGATCCCCGGAAACGAAGGCGGTTAGACGCATTTCTTCTCGGTCACCCGTGACAAGCACCCGCCGACCCGTAGCGGCGAGCGCGGCGACGACGTCACGCCACTGGGCAGGAGCCAGCGTGCGCGCCGCCGCGCTGGCACCGGGGTGCACCACCACGAACGACCGGCCCCGAGAGACCAGGCCCCGCGTGTCGTCGTCAAGCCCACGGTCGCCGAGGTTGACCGCCAATCGGTCGTCCGCGATCGGGGGGAAGCCCAGCGCCTCAGTGACCAGCAGGCCACGCTGGACCTCGTGCACGTCGGGGTCGCCCGATATCCGAATGTCGAGGAGGGAACCGGCGTGGTCATGGCTGACAGCGGCGATCTGTGACACGCCGGCCCAGCGCAGCAGCAGGGCCAGGGGTAACGGGCTTTGATGCGACGAGACAAGAACGACGGCGTGGCTGATGCCCAGGTTTCGGACCTGGCTGACGAGGGCCGCAGCATCGCGTGCCCTGACGGGCATCGGGTCGCGTTCTATCCATGGCACGGCCCGCTCGATTACCGACGCGACGCCCGGGAGCATGTCCGCTGCCGCCCTGCCCCGGGGACCGCATAGCAGGTGCACTGGGCTGCCCGACGCCGCTGCCGAACGCACTGCCGGCCCCGCCAGTAGTACGTCGCCGCAGTGGTCAGATCGCGCCACGAGCACGGCACCGGTCACGGTCACCGCCCCTGCGGGCCGCTCGTTGCGCGGTCGGCGCCACCACCTAGCAGCGTGTCGACTGCGGCGCCGAAGTCGGCAGCCACTCGTTCGGCCGCTACCACTTCGGCCGCACGGGTGCGGCCCCGGGGGACCAGGACGCCGCGCGCCCCGGCCGCACGGGCCGCTTCGACATCTGCGCCCGTGTCGCCTATGACTGCGCACCGCTCGACCGAGACGCCGAGGGCGCGGGCCGCACGGTAAACCATTCCTGGTGCTGGTTTGCGGCACGCACAGCCGTCATGCGGCGCGTGTGGACACCACAGCACCGCGGTGAACGGGCCCAGGAGCTCGACCACCCGGCGGTTCACGGCGTCGACCTGGGCCGGTGTCAGCAGACCGTGCGCCACCCCGCTCTGATTTGACACAATCGCGAGCCGGATCCCCGCGGCGCGCAGTCGGGCCAGCCCCGACGCGACCCCCGGCAGCGGTACGACCCGGTCGGGGTCACCGTTGTATGGGACGTCCACCACGAGCGTGTCGTCGCGGTCGCACAGCACCCCGTCGACCAGTGAAATGTCCACCACGTGCGGGGAGCTACCCCGGCAACGACCAAGGGATACCGCCTCCGGTGGGCGGCGACCAGCCCTGGCGCGTAGGCGGCCCTGGGACCAATCGGCCGCCAGCGGCCGGCCGGGCGGCCAACACGATTCAGCCCGTGTAGTCCCTGGCGTGGAGGGTACCGACGCGAGCGAGATCCGACTGACCGAGGAGGAGTCAGATGGGCACTGCGGAGACGGGGACCATCACCGGTACCCAGGACAAGGACTACAACATCATCTGGTTCACACAGGCATGCCTCAGCAACGCGCTTCGCCTCAAGACTTACATCCAGGACGCAGAGCGCGAGGGCGATGGCGAGCTGGCGGAGTTCTTCCGGCGAGCGCAGTCGGAGAGTCGCAAGGGCGCAGAGCAGGGTAAGCAGCTCTTGGCGTCCCGCCTATCCGCCGGGTGAGGGCCCCGCCAGGCTCCGCTGCCGAGCCAGAAAATGAGACTGAGCCCGTCACGGCGCCGCATCGGCGGCGGCAGAGATCAGCCGAGTCGTCGAGCGCCCGCCAATGAGGGGTAGCAGCACGACCTGGCCACCCCACTCTGCGAGTACTTCACGTTCCTCGAGGTCGACACCCTGGTAGTCGGCTCCCTTGACGAACAGGTGCGGGCGCAGCGCCCGCAGTACCCGGCAGGGCGTGTCCTCGTCGAAGACGATCACGGCGTCGACGGACGCCAGGCTGCGTAGGACCGTCGCTCGGTCCTCAGCGAGGTTGAGCGGTCTCCCTGGTCCCTTGAGCCGCCGCACGGAGTCGTCGCCATTCAGGCAGACGACGAGGTAGTCCCCCAGCTGCCGGGCCTCCTCGAGCAACCGCACGTGGCCGGTGTGCAGCACGTCGAAGCAACCGCCGGCAGCAATTACGAGGCCACCGGCCCTTCGTACCGCAGCAGCGGTGGCAGCCGTATCGGTCGCCGCGGCCAGGGGGACTGGGTGCAAGCGGACGACCGGATCATGCCCGGCAAGTGCGGCCGAACCACCGCCGCGCATCGCCGCTTCGTCGCCACCGCCGACGAAGGCTCGCGCGTCGGCCACGGCCCGCTCGACGGCGGTCACCACACACGCGCCCTCTGCCAGGGCGAGCACAGCGCTGGCCGCAAACTGGTCGCCTGCTCCGCACGCGTCGCCGTGGACGGGAACGGTGGGCACGACCGTGGGCGCCGACCCGCCGTCGGTCACCACGGCGCCGAGCAGGCCGGCGGTAACTGCAGCTCTGCACCCGAGTCGGGCGGTCAGGCTGCGAGCGAGCGCGACCACCTCCGGCAACCGATCGGGTGGTGGGCCGGCATCGCCGGCGAGATGATGGGCCTCGACGTGGTTGGGCGTTGCAAGCGTCGTGGCGATCGGCGGCCGGGGCCCGTTGCGGTGCGGGTCCCACACCGTGGGACCAGGAAACGAACTCACGACAGCGGCGACTTCTGGCAGGGCCGCGACTCCCCGCCCGTAGTCGGAGACGAGCAGCGCATCCGCTTCCGCGATCGCGGCCCCGGCTGCACTTGACCACGGACCCGGCGGCACGATTGGTGAGCAACCCTTGTCCACCCGCGCGATGGACTGCTCGCCGGCTCGCAAGCGCAGCTTCACGGGGGTAGGCCCGTCGAGACCAAGGTCCACGATCCGGACTGCGGCACCCCTCAGCAGGTCGGCCAACCTGTGTCCGTCGGCATCGTCGCTGAGCGCGGTCACTAGCGTCACCCGGGCGCCTGACGCGGCAGCCAGCACGGCGGCGAGGGCTGCGCCGCCAGGGCGAGCCCGCTCGGCGGGGGTTTCGAGCACGGGCGCCGGTGCGTCCCGACACACCCGATCGACGGTGCCGTTCCAGTCGACGTCCAGCAGGGCGTCACCAACGACGCACAGCTCAAGCGGACGTCCGGGAGTCGCACGCCCGATCCCGTCATCGTGCAGTGCCGTCACGGTGCTCGCCTACCCCGTGGTGTGGCTCCCATTCCGGACCGCTGTGGTGCCGCAAGGCGGGACGGCCGGCGGGGAGTCGGCGGGAGCGGGAGTGGCGATGGAGGCAATGACGATGTTGTTCCCTTGCTCCTGCGGAGGAATACGTACCGCCAGCTATCGGGTACACGGCCGTGGTGGGCGAGGACCGGGTTACGATCGTTGTCGCCACTCGGGACCGACGCGACGACTTGGAGCGTTCGCTGCCGCGCCACGAGGTGAAGGTGATCGTGGTGGACAACGGCTCGGTGGACGGCACGGCGGCGGCAGTCCGGAAACGCCATCCACCGATAGAAGTCGTCGAACTGGGAGCCAACCGAGGGGCGCCGGCGCGTAATGTCGGCGTCGCCCGGGCTGGCACGCCGTACGTGGCCTTCGCCGACGACGACTCTTGGTGGGCGCCCGGGGCGCTCGCTCTGGCTGCTGATGTGCTTGACGCCTACCCCCGGGTCGCCGTGCTGGCCGCACGAGTGCTTGTAGGAGGGTCCCAGCGGCTCGACCCCACATGCTCCGAGATGGCGACCGCTCCGCTCGGCATCCCTGCGGGATCTCCGGGGCCGGCTGTGCTGGGCTTCATGGCGTGCGGCGCCGTGGTCCGCCGGGACGCGTTCCTGGCCTGCGGTGGCTTCGACGACGTGGTGTTCTTCGCCGGCGAGGAAGAGCGGGTTGCGCTCGACCTGGCCGCTGCGGGCTGGGCCCTCGCCTACGTGCCAGCAGTGATCGCCCACCACCATCCTTCGCCCGTCCGGGACGTCGCCCACCGAAGGGCGCTCGTCGTCCGCAATGCCGTACTAGTAGCGGTGCTGCGCCGACCATGGTCCGTCGTCGCCCACCGGATGATCGGCGCCCTGCGAGGCGATGTCGCGTCGCGGGCCGGCCTCCGGTCGGCGCTGCCCCGCATTCCCCGGGCCTGGGCCAGGCGCCGTCGTTTGCCAGGTGACGTGGAGGCAGCGCGTCAAGCGCTGGACGACCCTTTCAAGCCGAAGTCCTAAGCATCGAGGCGAATCAGGACCGGTCCGGAGCCACAATCGTCCTCGCCGGCGAGTTCGACCGGATCCGGCTCCCAGCGCTTTTTGGAGCTTTGTCAGCGATGCGCTAGCAGCGAGGCCGAAGTCCATCGCAGCGGACGCTCGCGACTTGGAGTACATCGACTCTCAGGCCTCATGGCTTTGGCGCGCGCGCCAGACGCGGTGGCCGAGGCAGGTGTGGCGTCAGCGAGGAGGCGGCAGGTTTAGCGTGAGACGCGGGCCGGCGGGATGGTGACGTTCGCGGACCTGGTCTGGTCGGCCGCTATGGGTTGGCGTACCGCGGACGGCGACGGTGACCCACCGTGATGACTCGTTGGGTGTGGCCATCGCTTCGGACGAGGCGGTCGGCGCCTAGGTGATCTCGAACCAGATGGTCTTGCCCGCTGGGGTTGGCACGATCGCCCATCGGTCTGCGAGTAGGGCGACCAGGTGGAGTCCCCGTCCGGTTTTGTCTGAGGCGGTTGGCTTGCGGAGGGCGGGTAGCGGGTGGGTGTCGGTGTCGTGGACTTCGACGCGGAGGATGCTGTCGAGGTAGGCGGCGGAGATGGTGATGGGACCGCTGGCGTGGAGCACGGCGTTGGTGACGAGTTCGCTGACGAGCACGGTGGCGTCAGCGCCCAGGTCGGTTCGGCCTGATCTGGCAAGGAGTTCACTGATCGCCTGGCGGGCTTGTCTGGGGGCCCCGCTGGAGGAGGCGAGGGCAAGGTTCAGGCGTTGGGCCTCGGGCTTTCCACTAACGGGTCTCATCTCTGGTTTCCGCTACCCCGCGGTTGGGCCTTGCACCCGAGGTTGACGCCCCCCTTCTGGCGAGCTACGTTCGGAGTCGTCGAAGGTTTGTCTAAGTACCGCACAGGTGTCGCCTAACCTATGCCGAGGTAGTGGAGGAGGCCGTGGACGAGGACGCGTTCATGGTTGAGGTCGAGGCTTCGAGTTCGGCAGTGGTGCGACTGCACGGGGAGCTTGACTTGGCCGGTGTGCCCCGACTCCTGTCGGCGTTGGCGTGCCTGGATGGTGACGTCGAGCTCGATTGTTCGGGGGTGGACTTTATCGACGCGGCGGGGTTGGGGGCCTTCGTGAAGGCGCACCAGCAGTGTGCAGCGCGCGGGGCCCAGCTGGTCGTGGTGGATCCGAGCGGTGCGGTGCTTCGCCTAATGCAGATCGTCGAGCTCGACGGAGAACTGCATGTCCGTCGAGATGGCGCGGCCGCATGAAGGGGAGCTGGCGCGGCCGCATGAAGGGGACACCGACACCACGTGATGCCCTGGCGCTGTCGAGTGCGGAGCCTTCGGCAAGCCGTCCCGTCTATTCGATCGGGGCAGTGGCGCGGATGGTTGGGGTCGAGCCGGCGACACTGCGAGCCTGGGAGGAGCGCTATCGAGTGGTCGTTCCGGCCCGGAGTCGAGGTTCGCAGCGTCTATTCTCCCGCGATCAGGTTGAGCAGCTGCGGTTCGTGATCCGGAGTATGGACGACGGGTCAAGCGCGGCTGACGCGCATCGCCTGCTGGGGGAACAGCTCGGTCAGCCATCTGATGCCGGCGTCACTGAGGACGTTCTCATGCTGATTCTGCTGGCGGAACGGAACCGTTTCGCGGCCGAGCTTTGCGAGTACTTTTTGCGGACCGAGGGATACGAGGTCCGCTTGGCCTCGAACGCCGCAGACGCGGAACGGAGCTTCGTCGAGCGTCGACCGAGCCTCGCGGTCGTGGAGGTGGCGATGACTGGGGGGTTGGAGCTGTGCCGTAAACTGGCACAGGACGAGACACCCGTACTGGCGGTGTCCCCTCTCGCAGTTCACGACGACGCCCTGGCAGCGGGAGCCAGCGCGTTTCTCCAGAAGCCGCTCGAACAGATGCAGTTCGTCTCGACCGTCCGAGACCTCCTGGGTTCGAGCGCTCTCGCAGGCCGTGACCGGGCATCTTTGTCCTGATGGAACGACTGTCCACGGGCAACGACCGGCTTGACACGATCCTCCAAGGTGGCCTAGTCGCCAACTCAATAACGCTGGTGATCGGCGCTCCTGGGACTGGCAAGACGCTCCTCGCCGAGCAGTGCGTATTTGCGAACGCGTCCGCCGAACGCCCAGGCCTTTACCTCTCGACTGTTTCGGAACCGCTCGACAAGCTTTTGCGTTACGGCCAGTCGCTGCAGTTCTTCGACGCCGGGGAGGTAGGGCGATCGGTCTTCTACGCCGAGCTCGGGTCAGTCCTCGACGAGGAGGGACTGCCCGGGGCGTTGGATCGCATCGACATGCTGATCAAGCAGCATCGTCCCGGCGTAGTTGTGATCGACAGCTTCAAAGCCCTAAAGGCCTTTGCCGGCGACGGGGCCGACTTCCGCCGCTTCCTCCACGAACTCGCAGGTCGCCTCACCGCCCTCGCGATCTCGTCACTATGGATCGGCGAATACGCCGCCGGCGACGCCATCGCGTCGCCGGAGTTTGGGGTCGCCGACGCGGTCATCGATCTCGCGACCAAACACACGGGTGAGCGATCGGCCCGCCACCTGAGCGTCCTCAAACTGCGAGGCAGCGACTTCGCGTCGGGCGGACACTCGTATCGCCTCTCCAGCAACGGTCTCACCGTCTACCCGCGCCTAGCCGACCCCCGCGACGACTCAGCGTTCGAACCCAGTGCCGTACGAGTCTCGACTGGAATCCCTGCCCTCGACGAGGCGTTGGGCGACGGGTACTGGTCCGGCTCGGCGACTCTCATCGCCGGCCCCTCGGGTGCCGGCAAGACTCTCATGGGCCTGCACTTCCTCTACTCCGGTGCAGCCCGCGGCGAACCGGGCATCCTCGTGACACTTCAGGAATCGCGTTCCCAGCTGACGCGCATCGTCGAGGGCTTCGGATGGTCACTCGCCGACCCCATGATCACGGTGATGGACCGTTCGCCCGTTGACGTACTTATCGACGAACTCGTCTACGACATCCTTCGCTGCCTCGACAAGACCGGTTCTCGCCGGATCGTAATCGACAGCTTGAACGATCTCGAGTTTGCTTCCACTGATTCAGTGCGATTCAGGGAGTTCTGCTACTCCCTCGTCCAACGACTCTCCCGTGCCGGAGTCAGCATCCTCTTCACTCTCGAGGTTCCCGAACTCTTCCGCATCACACGGCTCGGTGAGTTTGGCATATCCCACGTCGCCGACAATGTCGTCCTGCTCCAACACCTCCACAGCGGAAACGAGATGAAGCGAGCACTCACCGTTCTCAAGACTCGTGGCGCATCACATATATCAACCGTATGCGAGTTCCAAATCACCTCAGACGGCATCACCCTCGGGGAGACGCTAGACCTCCAGACACTCCTCCACTGACGTCGGCGGTTGAACACCTAGGCGCCGATCGGCGCACGTCGTGATGGCTCCGCGCGCGTCACGACGCAGACAGATCGGCGATCTGCGCCCGGGACTGAGCCGATGAGACGACAAGAACGACGGGTTCTCGTGCGAATAGGCTGTACACGGGCGCCTATGTGACCGTCGCCGGCGTCGAGCTGGATGCTCGAGCATCAGACAGCCCGGGTCACGACCAAGGGCACGCAGAACTCATGCCACCAACCGGCCGAGGTGGACCCTGACCGGGAGCTGCGGGCCCGGCTGCGTCGCTTCGCCAAGCGCCACCCGCGCTGGGGCTACCGGCGAGCACACGCCGTGCTGCGACGCGACGGCTACGCCGTGAACCGCAAGAAGATCCAGCGGCTGTGGCGTGAGGAGGGACTGCGGGTGCCGGCCAAGCGCCGCAAGCGTCAGCGCCTCGGGGACTCCACGACGCCGGCTGACCGGCTCCGCGCTGAGTGGCCCGATCACGTGTGGGCCCTCGACTACCAGTTCGACG
>Ga0081538_10002706_pt1 | contig 17045 bp, 18 predicted proteins | sample TabmetS5T2R1_FD_71022 | JGI IMG/M metagenome (GOLD analysis project Ga0081538, IMG submission 71022) | Tabebuia heterophylla rhizosphere microbial communities from the University of Puerto Rico - S5T2R1 | ecosystem: Host-associated > Plants > Roots > Rhizosphere ... | reverse complement strand
CACCCACCTGTCGCTGTACGAGGGCGACCGCAACGCCTTCTACGACCCCGGGCAGGAGGCCAACCTGTCCAAGACGGCCCGCAGCTTCATCGCCGGCCTGCTGGTCCACGCCCACGAGTACACGGCCGTGACCAACCAGTGGATCAACTCCTACAAGCGGCTGGTGCCGGGCTTCGACGCCCCCACCTACATCGGCTGGGCCCAGCGCAACCGCTCGGCCATGGTCAGGGTGGGCGGCTACCGGTCCGACCGGGTCGACGTCGAGGTCCGCTCGCCCGACCCCGCCGCCAACCCCTACCTGGCCTTCGCGGTCCTGCTGGCCGCCGGCGTGAAGGGCATCGAGGAGGAGTACGAGCTGCCCCCCGAGGCCGGCGACAACCTCCAGGAGATGACCGACGCCGAGCGCAGGGCCGGCGGGATCCGCTCGCTCCCGGTCGACCTGCACGAGGCCCTGACCGCCATGGAGCGGTCCGAGCTGGTCGCCGAGGCCCTCGGCGAGCACGTCTTCGAGTACTTCCTGCGCAACAAGCACCGCGACTGGGACAGCTACCAGCGCTACGTCTCGCCGTTCGAGCGCGAGCGCTACCTGCCGCTGCTGTAGAGCGCCGGGCGAGTATCGGCGCCGCACACGCGTCGCGGCGGAGGAATTGGAGGCTGGTAACGTGCGCGTCGTGCATACTCGGCCGGGGCTCTAGCGCGCCGTGTCGCTCTCCGTGCTGGCCCGGCTCGGCTTCGAGGAGCCGGCGGCGGCCGCCGCCGACCTGGAGCGGCTGGGGGCGTGGCCGCCGGCCAGCGCCCCCGGCGGCAACCGGCTGCTGGCCGACATCGCCGCCGGCGCCGCCCCCCAGCTCGCCGCCCGGTCCCTGGCCGCGCTGGCCGCCGCCCACCCCGACCCCGACGGCTTCACCGCCCGGCTGCGCCGCCGGCCCGGCTTCCGCCGCCGCCTCGTCCCGCTGGTCGCGGCCAGCCGCTCGCTCGGGGCGTGGCTGGCCACCCACCCCACCGAGGCCGACCGGCTGGCCGACGGCCGGGTGTTCGCCACCCCCCGGCCCCGCGACGAGCTGGTCGCCGAGGCGGTCGCCCTGGTCAGGGAGGGGACCGACCCGGCCGCGGCCTGGAATGATCTACGGCGGTTCAAGCGCCGCGAGCTGCTGCGGGTGGCCGTCCGCGACCTGGCCGGCCAGGTCACGGTCGAGCAGGTCGCGGCCGAGCTGGCCGACCTGGCCGACGCCTGCCTGGCCGCCGCCCTGGTGGTCGCGGCGGCCGAGTCCGGCTCCGACCCCCGATCCTCCCCGCCGATGCGCCTGGCCGTGCTCGGCATGGGCAAGCTCGGCGGGAGCGAGCTCAACTACGTGTCCGACATCGACGTGCTGTTCTGCCACGAGCCGGTCTCCGGGGCCGAGCCGGAGGCGGCGGCCCGGGCGGCCGAGCGGGTCGCCCGCGGGGTCATCCGCGGGCTGTCGGCGGTGACCTCCGAGGGGACCTGCTTCGAGGTCGACGCCAACCTCCGGCCCGAGGGCCGCAACGGGCCGCTGTCGCGGACCCTCGGCAGCTACCTGGCCTACTGGGACCGCTGGGCCCAGCCCTGGGAGCTGCAGGCCCTCATCAAGGTGCGGCCGGTGGCCGGCGACGCCGAGCTGGCCGGGCGGTTCTGCGCCGAGGCCGCGGCCAGGGTCTACCCCGAGCGCCTCGACCCCGAGACGGTGGCGGCCGTCCGGCGCATGAAGGCCCGGGTCGAGAGCTCGTCCAAGGCCAGGGCCGGCGGCGACCGGCAGGTCAAGCTCGGCCCGGGCGGGCTGCGCGACATCGAGTTCGCCGTCCAGCTCCTCCAGCTCGTCCACGGCCGCCACGACCCGGCCCTGCGGTCCGGGACGACCCTGGTCGCCCTCGACCGGCTCACCGCCGCCGGGTTCGTGGGCCGGGCCGACGCCGCCCAGCTGGCCCAGGCCTACCGGTTCCTGCGGCTGGTCGAGCACCGCCTCCAGCTGGCCAGCGAGCGCCGCACCCACACCATCCCGTCGGGTTCCGAGGCCCGGCGCTGGCTGGCCCGCACCCTCGGCTACCGGGACAGCCCGGAGGCCAGCGCCCTGGAGCGGTTCGAGGCGGACCGGCGCCGCCACGCCGCGGCCGTCCGCGGCCTGCACGAGAAGCTGTTCTACCGGCCCCTGCTGGAGGCGTTCGGGGCCGTCCCGACCGGGCTCGACCCGGAGGGGGCGAGCGAGCGCCTGGCCGCCCTCGGGTTCGCCAACCCCGACCGGGCGATGGCGTCGCTGCGGGCCCTGACCTCGGGGCTGTCGCGGCGGGCGACGCTGATGCGGGCCATGCTGCCGGTGATGCTGCCCTGGCTGGCCGAGGCGCCCGACCCCGACGGCGGCCTGGCCGCGCTGCGGGGGCTGGCCGAGGCCCTCGGCGACCGGGCGGCGTTCTACGGGATGGTCCGCGACAACCCGGCCGCGGCCGAGCTGCTCTGCACCGTGCTCGGCACCTCGCGCCTCCTCGGCGACCTGCTCGGCCGCCACCCGGAGCTGCTCACGGCCATGGCCGACCAGCACCGGCTGGCCGCGGCCCGCGGGCCGGCCGAGCTGGTCGCCTCGGCGACCGCGATCGTGACCCGGCACGCCGACCCGGTCGCGGCCTGGGACGGGCTGCGCCGGTTCAAGCGCCGCGAGCTGGTCCGGGTGGCCGTGCGCGACCTCACCGGCGACCTCCCGGTGGAGCGGGTCGGGACCGAGCTGTCCGCGCTCGCCCAGGCCTGCCTGGAGGCGGGGCTGCTGGTCGCCATGCGCGAGGCCGGCGAGGGGCCGCCCCCAGTCAACCTGGCCGTGCTGGCCATGGGCAAGCTCGGCGGGACCGAGCTGAGCTACACCTCCGACCTCGACGTGCTGTTCTGCCACGAGCCGGTGCCGGGCGCCGACCCGGAGGCCGCCAACAAGGCCGCCGACAAGGTGGTCCGGGAGCTGCTGCGGGGCCTGTCGGCCGTCACCCCGGAGGGGACCTGCTTCACCGTCGACCCCAACCTCCGGCCCGAGGGGCGCAACGGGCCGCTGTCCCGCACCCTCGGCAGCTACCTGGCCTACTGGGACCGCTGGGCCCAGCCCTGGGAGCGCCAGGCCCTCATCAAGGTGCGACCCGTCGCCGGCGACGCCGAGCTGGCCGGCCGGTTCTGCGCCGAGGCCGCGGCCAGGGTCTACACCGACCCGCTGGACCCGGGGGTGGTGGCCGAGGTGCGGCGCGTCAAGGCCCGGGTCGAGTCCGAGCGGCTCCCGGCCGGGGCCGACCCGAAGCTCCACCTCAAGCTGGGCCCGGGCGGCCTGGCCGACGTCGAGTGGACGGCCCAGCTGCTCCAGCTGCGGGTCGGCGGCGCCAAGGCGTCCGTCCGGGTCCAGCCGACCCTGGCCGCCCTCGACGCCCTCGCCGGGGTGGGCGCCCTCGAGGCCGGCGAGGCGGCCTGGCTGGCCGACGCCTACCGGCTCTGCCTGCGCATCCGCAACCTCGCCTACCTGGTCGCGGGCCGCCCCGTCGACAGCCTCCCCACCGACCCCGTCGCCCTGGAACGCCTGGCCAGAGCCATGGGCGAACCCGGCCGCCAGCGCCTCCTCGAGGACTACCGCCGCGCCACCCGCCGCGCCCGCCGCATCGTCGACACCCGCTTCTGGGACGACCAACCGTGACCCCGCCCGGCCCGCTGCTGGTGTGCGTCGGGGACCTGATGGTGGACGTGGCCGTGGCGGCGCCGGCCCTGGCCCGTGGCGGCGACGTGGAGGGGACGGTGCGGCTCGGGCCGGGAGGGTCGGCGGCGAACGTGGCCGTGTGGGGGGCGGCGGCCGGAGCGCGGGGGCGGCTGGTCGCCGGGCGGGGGGACGACCTGGCCGGGCGGCTGCTGGCGGCGGCCCTGGCCGAGCGGGGGGTGGAGCTGCGGCCGGAGGACCCGGTGGCCGGGGCGAGCGGGGCCATGCTGGTCGTGATGGAGGCGGGGGAGCGGACCTTCGTGGCCGACCCCGGGGCCAACCTCGGGCTGGCCGGGGCGGACGTGGCCGCCGCCCTGGAGGGGGCGGACGCCGTGTTCGTGAGCGGCTACCCGCTGCTGCGGCCCGCGACCCGGCCGGCGGCCATGGCCGCGGCCGAGGTCGCCGGCCGGGCCGGTGTGCCGGCGGTGGTCGACGCCGCCTCCTGGCCGCTGCTCGGCGGCGGGGCCGGCGAGCCCGTGCTGGCCGCCGCCGCCCTGGCCGGCACGCTGCTGGCCAACCGCGACGAGGCGGCCGTCCTGGCCGGCGAGGCCCTTTCCACCGGGGGGCTGGGCTTGAGCCCCCCGGACCCCCGCGACCCGGCGGCGGCCGCCGCCTGGCTGGCGGCCAGGGTCGGGGTGGCGGTGGTCAAGTGCGGCGCCGCCGGGGTGGTGGTCTGCGCCGGCGCGCGGGCGCCGGCGTCCCTCCCCGCCCCGGCGGTGGACGCCGTCGACGTGACCGGGGCCGGCGACGCGTTCGCGGCCGGCTACCTGCTGGCCAGGGCCGGCGGCGCCGACCCGGTCGAGGCGGCCGGGGCCGGGGCCCGCCTGGCCGCCCGCGCCGTGGCCACCCGGGGCGCCTGGCCGGAGTACCCTTGACCGCTACCAAGCCGACCACCGACCCCGGGGGAACGGACGCTCATGGAGAGCCGGATCGTCGTCGCCGACCGCATCGCCAACGCCAGCGCCGTCGTCGCCCTCGAGTCGAGCGTGCTCGCCCAGGGCCTGCCGTCACCGGCCAACCTCGAGTCGGCGGACGCCCAGCAGGCGGCGGTGGCCAAGGCCGAGGCCGAGCCGGCCGTCATCGGGGTGATCGCCGGCCGGGTCCTCGTCGGCGCCGACCCCGAGGAGGTGCGGACGCTGGCCTCGGGCGCCGTCCGCTGGAAGGTGACCGTCCGCGACCTGCCGTACGTGGTCGCGCGCGGCCTGGACGGGGCGACCACGGTGTCGGCGACCGCGTTCGCGGCCGAGAAGGCCGGGATCGGGGTCATGGCCACCGGCGGGATCGGCGGCATCCACTTCGGCGGCGGTGACGTCTCGGCCGACCTGCCCCAGCTGGCCCGCTCGCGGCTCACGGTCGTCTGCTCCGGCCCCAAGCACGTGGCCGACGCCGCCGCCACCGTCGAGTGGCTGGAGACCCACGGGGTACAGCTGGTCGGCTACCGCACCGACCGGCTCCCCGGGTTCCTGGCCCGCGGGCGGCTGCCGCTCGAGCAGGTCGCCGACGACGTCGCCCAGGTGGTGGAGCTGATCCGGGTCCGCCAGGCCCTCGGCACCCCGTGCGCCCTGGTGCTGTGCCAGGACCCGCCCGAGGCGGCCGCCATGGACCCCGATGAGCTGGGCGAGCTGGCCGCCGAGGGCGCCGCCGCCGCCCGCGACGCCAACATCTTCGGCAAGGCGCGGACGCCGTTCGAGCTCGACTGGCTGCACCGCCGCACCGGCGGGCGCAGCCTGGCCGCCAACCTGGCCCTGCTCGAGGCCAACGCCGGCCTGGCCGGGGAGATCGCCGCCGGCGTGGCCGCCGCCGGCTGAGCCGTCAGGGCCGGCGGGGCCGCAGCGGCCAGGCGCTGGCCAGCACGACCAGCCCGAGCACGATCAGGGCCAGCGGCACCAGGTAGTCGATCCGGAGCCGCCAGATGTCCAGCGCGTCCAGCAGGAACACGACCCCGGCGAGCACGAACAGCACCCCCACGACCAGCGACAGCCGGTCGACCCGCCGGTCGGCCGCCGGGCCGGCGCCGTCAATCACCGGTCCACCCTGACCTGGCCGACCCCGACCCGGGCGTCCACCCGCAGCCGGCGGTCGCCGCCCAGCTCAGAGGCGGTGTCGAGCCGGCTCCCGAAGCCGCCCTCCTGCTGGCCCAGCACCTGGACCTCGCCAAGGCCGGAGCTGGCCACGACCTCGACCGACACCCCGTCGGGCAGCTCGACCACCAGCTCGCCGACCCCCAGGCGGGCCTCGACGGCGGTGGTCCCGGCCGGGACCTGGAGCCGGCTCAGGTCGACCACCAGGTTGCCGACGCCCAGCTCGTACTCGCGCAGCTCGGCCGGGGTGGTGGGCTGCTCGGTGCGGTCGCCGAACCCGGCGGTCCAGGGCACGTCCAGGTCCCAGTCGGCCGCCACCGCCACCGACAGGACGACCATCAGGGCGACCCCGACGACCATCAGGGCGTGCTGGCGGCCCCGGAAGGCGCCGGCGACGCAGGCCAGGCCGACCGCGATCAGGGCCGCGGGCAGCACCGCCCGCCACGGCACCTCGATCCCGGCCGAGTCGAGCAGCCAGCCGATCCCGACCAGCACCAGCAGCGCTCCCAGCAGCACCGTGGCCGTGGCCGGCCCCCGGTGGTCGACCGGCGCGGCCGGCCCCGCCGGCGGGATCGGCTCGGTGGTCACTGGCGCTCCTCCCTGCCAGCCCGGGTTCCGGGTGCGCCCGCCCGCATCATCGTCTGAGCCCCACCAGCATGACCGCGACCCCGACGGCGACGACCGCGACCGGCCAGAACAGCTCGTCCAGGTCGGGGGCGAGCCGGTCCAGCAGCAGCACCAGGCCGAGCACGACCAGCGACCCGCCGAGGACCAGCCTTCCGGTCTCGCGCCGGGGCTCGGCGGCCGGGCCGGCCGGCTGATCCGGCCCCTCCTCGGGGATGGCCACCCAGGCGACCACGTAGGCGATCACGCCGAGCCCGTTGGCCAGGGCGAGGATGATGAAGGCGATCCGCAGCAGCACCGGGTCGACCCCGAGGTAGCGGCCGACGCCGCCGCACACCCCGGCGACCAGCCGCTCGCTGCGGCTGCGCCGGACCGCCCGCGGCCCGCCCGCCGACGCCGGAGGCGTCGCGGGCGCAGGCGGCGGGGTCGCCGGCTGCTCGGTACCCGAGGGACCGGGGCCGGTTTCCGGGGGGCCCTGCGTGCTCATCCCCTAGAGCATAGTTCCTCAGCTTCCGGGCACGATACCGTCATGACGAACACCGACCCCGGACCCCTGCCGAGCTTCCTGATGGACATGGACGGCGTCCTGGTCCACGAGGAGCAGGCCATCCCCGGCGCCGAACGCTTCATCAAGGCCCTCCAGGCGGCCAACCTGCCGTTCCTGGTCCTGACCAACAACTCCATCTACACCCCGCGGGACCTGTCGGCCCGGCTGACCCGCACCGGGATCTCGCTGCCGCCGGACCGGATCTGGACCTCGGCCCTGGCCACCGCCCAGTTCCTCGGCGGCCAGCGGCCGGGCGGCAGCGCCTTCGCCATCGGCGAGTCCGGCCTCACCACCGCCCTCCACGAGGTCGACTACACCCTGTCGGAGCGGGACCCCGACTACGTCGTCCTCGGCGAGACCCGCACCTACAGCTTCGAGCTGATCACCAAGGCCATCCGCCTGATCGAGGGCGGCGCCCGCTTCATCGCCACCAACCCCGACCCGATCGGCCCGTCGCTGGCCGGGTCGCTGCCGGCGACCGGCGCCGTGGCCGCCCTGATCTCCAAGGCCACCGGCGTCCACCCCTACTACGTCGGCAAGCCGAACCCGCTGATGATGCGCTCGGCCCTGCGGGCCATCGGCGCCCACTCCGAGACCACGGTGATGATCGGCGACCGCATGGACACCGACATCGTCGCCGGCCTGGAGGCGGGCCTCGAGACCGTGCTCGTCCTCACCGGCATCTCGACCCGGGCCGACGCCGAGCGGTTCGCCTACTGCCCGTCACGGATCGTCGACTCGATCGCCGACCTCGAGGTCGACCTCGGCCTTGGCGGCCTCGCCTAGCCGCGCCTCCAGGTGCCGGCGCTGCGCCTGGTTGGGCCCGAGGGCCAGCGCCGACCGGTAGGCGGCGGCCGCGGCCCCGGGCCGGCCGAGCCGGTGGAGCAGCTCGCCCCGGGCGGCGTGCCACAGGGGGTAGGCGTCCAGGCCCTCGACCCGTTCGACCTCGGCCAGCCCGGCCGCGGGCCCGTCGCGCTCGCCGGCGGCCACGGCCCGGTTGAGGCGGGTCACGGGGGTGTCATGGACGGTCAGGAGCACGTCGTACCAGGACACGATGGCCGCCCAGTCGGTGGCCTCCGGGCCGGGGGCGAGGCCGTGGCAGGCGGCGATCGCCGCCTGGACCACGTACGGGTCGGGGCGGCCGGGTGTGCGCCGCAGCCCCTCGCCGACCAGGACCACGCCCTCCTGGATCAGGTCGCGCCGCCAGCGCCGCCGGTCCTGGTCGGCCAGCAGGACCAGGTCACCGGCGTCGTCGAAGCGGGCCGGGCGGCGGGCGTCGGTGAGCAGCATGAGGGCGAGCAGCCCGAGCACGGCCGGCTCGTCGGGGAGCAGGCCGGCCAGCAGCCGGCCGAGCCGGACCGCCTCGTCGACCAGGTCGGCCCGGAGCGGGTCGTCGCCGCCGGTGGCCGAGTAGCCCTCGTTGAACAGCAGGTAGACGGTGGCCGCGACCCCGGCCAGGCGGTCGGGCAGCTCGTGGTCGGCCGGGATGCGGTAGGGGATCCTGGCCTGCCGGATCTTCTGCCTGGCCCTGGTCAGCCGCTTGGCCATGGTCGCCTCGGGCACCAGCAGGGCCCGCGCCACCTCGGCCGTGCCCAGCCCGCACAGGGTGCGCAGGCTGAGGGCCACCTGCGCCTCCAGCGACAGGCTGGGATGGCAGCAGGTGAACACCAGCCGCAGCAGGTCGTCGCGGACGACGCTGTCGGGCGGGGGGACGTCCCCGGCCGGGTCGGTCAGCTCCACCGCCGCCGCCTCCCTGGCCCCGCGGCCGCGCTCGCGGCGCAGGATGTCGACGGCCCGCCGGCGGGCCGTCACCGTCAGCCAGGCCCTGGGGCTGTCGGGGACGCCGTCCCGCGGCCAGGCCTGGAGGGCGCGCACGACCGCGTCCTGGACGGCGTCCTCGGCCAGGCCGACGTCCCCGACGGTGCGGGCCAGCGTGGCCAGCACGCGCCGGCCCTCGTCGCGGACCACCCGGACGAGGGCCTCGCGCGCGGGATCAGGCGCCGGCGCCACCGGCCTCGATGTCGAACACCGGCCGGACCTCGACGGCGCCGTTCCAGGCGGCCGGGATCCGGGCGGCGACGGCGATGGCCTCGTCCAGGTCGGCGCACTCCAGGGTGTAGAAGCCGGTCAGGGCCTCCTTGGTCTCCGCGTAGGGGCCGTCGCTGGCGACGACGTCGCCGCCCTTGCCGCCCTGCACGCGGACCGTGGTCGCGGTGGCCGTCGGGTACAGGGCGGTCCCGCCCCGGATGACCGCGGCCGCGGCCCGGCCGAACTCGCCGTACTCGGCCATCTCCTCGGCCTGCTCGGGCGCGGACCAGTCGACGTCCGCGGTGTAGGTCAGGGCGACATAGGTTGGCATGGGGCCTCCCGGGCTCGTGACCGGCGCCGTCCGCCGATCTCACCATAGGGACGATCGGGCGGCCTCCGGAAGGACACCGCGGGGAAGTCCGTCCCGGGACGCGGACACGGGAAGCGGCGTCCCGGGACGGTACCAGCAGAGTAAGCTATTCGCGCGGTTGGTTCAGGTAGGAATCCGCCCCGGCGGCGGCGAACCCTGCCCTGGCCCCGGGCGAGCTGTCGGCCAGCCAGGCGCACGGGTCGCCGGGGACAGGGGTGGCCAGCCGGTCGAACAGGATCAGCGCCTTCAGCTTGGGCAGGTCGGTCCGGAGGGTCCCCGGGATGTCACGCAGCCACCGCTCCTTGCTCCCCAGGGCCGGGTCGTCGTGGGAGCCGTACTCCGACAGCATGCGCGGCTTGGCGTTGCCGACGGCGTCCAGGTGGGCGTACATGGGCATGGCGGCCTGCCGCAGGCTCCGCCAGGCGTCCCGGGTCCGGCCGGCGCAGTTGGCCCAGTTGTAGGGGTCCCAGGCCACCCAGTCGACCACGTCGTCGCCCGGGTAGAACGCCCACGACCCGGCCGGGTCGTGGCCCATGACCGAGAAGACCCAGACGACGTTGGGGGCGACCGGCCGCACCCGGGCCACGATCCGCCGCCAGGCCGCCTTGAACTCCTCGGCCGAGCCCATGGGCGCCTCCCCGCCGGCCGCGCCGGGCCGGCAGGGGCCGGCGTTGTCCTCCGGCTCGTGCATGAAGCCGACGAACAGCCGGTCGCCGAAGGCGGCCAGCCGCCGGGCCTGGGCGTCGACGGCGGCGTCGTGGCCGCCGGCGGCGATGTCGGCCCAGCAGACGGCCCCGCCGCCGAAGACGCGGCTCTCCCAGCCCTCGAACAGGAAGCGGCCCTGGGCGGCAAGAGCCCGCTCCTCGGCCGTGGGCCAGGTGTCGTCCCAGTCGTGGTAGCGGTGCAGGACGTCGACCCGCCGGCCGTAGACCGCCTCCCGCGCCTCGACGTCACCGGGCCGCTGCCCCGGGTAGCTGCCCCACCAGGCGCCCTCGCGGGGCACCAGCCTGTCCGACACCGCCGGGGCCGGCGGGGTCCGCCCGGTCCAGGTCACGACCAGGGCCCCGGCCAGCCCGAGCACGGCCACCAGCCCCGCCACCCGGCCCCCGATGCCCATCGTTCCCCCCGACGCTCGACGCGCTCCAGCCTAGGGTCCACGCCGCCGGAGTTGGAGTCCACCGTCCGGAACGCGCAAACTGCGGAGTACACGCCCGAGCTCGCACCGCTTCGTCAACCGCCGACGACCGAGGGGGACCGATGACGACGCGACGGACCGCCCGCCTGCTCGCCCTGCTGCTCCTGGTGGCGGCCGCCCTGGCCGTCCCCGCCGCCGGCGCCGCCGCCCAGCCCAGCGGGACGGCCGCGGCCGCGGCGGCCGCGTCGGCCGGGGCCGACTTCGACAACGACGGCTTCGCCGACCTGGCCGTCGGCGTCCCGGGGGAGAACGACTTCGCCGGGGCGGTCAGCGTCCTCTACGGCTCCGGGGGCGGGATCACCGGCGCCGGCGCCCAGGTGTTCACCGGCGTCGGCGGCGGCCCGCTCGTTGGGTCGTTCGGCTCGGCCGTGGCCGCGGGAGATTTCGACAACGACGGCTTCGCCGACCTGGCCGCCGGGGCTCGCTTCCGGACCGTCGGCGGGGCCCAGGCGGCCGGGTCGGTCGGGGTCCTCTACGGCTCCTCCGACGGCCTGACCACCGCCCGCGGCCAGCTGTTCACCCAGGTCGGCGGGGCCGAGGAGCAGAGCGACCAGTTCGGCTCGGCCCTGGCCACCGGCGACTTCAACGACGACGGGTTCGCCGACCTCGCCGCCGGGGCCTCGGGCGAGAACGTCAACGCCCGGACGGGCGCGGGAGCGGTCAGCGTCATCTACGGCTCGCCCGGCGGCCTGGCCGCCGGCGTCGGCCAGCTCTTCACCCAGGTCGGCGGCGCCGTCGAGACCGGTGACGAGTTCGGGGCGGCCCTGGCCGCCGGCGACTTCGACGAGGACGGGGTCGCCGACCTGGCCGTCGGGGCGCCCGGGGAGAACGTGGCCGGCGCCGCCGCCGCCGGGGCGGTCAGCGTGCTCTACGGCTCCGGCGGCGGCCTGACCAGCGCCGGGGGCCAGCTGTTCACGCAGGTCGGAGGGGCGATCGAGGCCGGCGACGCCTTCGGGCACACGCTGGCCACCGGCGACTTCAACCAGGACGGCGCGGCCGACCTGGGCGCCGGGGCCCCGTTCGAGGACGTCGGCGCGGCCGAGCTGGCCGGGGCGGTGAGCGTCCTGTACGGCGCCGGCGGGGGGTTGAGCGCCACCGGCGGGCGCCTGTTCACCCAGGTCGGCGGGTCCGTCGAGGACTTCGACCTGTTCGGCATGGCCCTGGCCGGCGGTGACCTCGACGACGACGGGTTCGGCGACCTGATCGCCGGGGCTCCCTGGGAGCGGGTCGGCACCATCGCCCTGGCCGGGGTCCTCAGCGTGATCCGCGGCTCGGCCGCTGGGCTGACCACCGCCGGCGGCCATGTGATCGCCCAGGTCGGCGGGACCGTCGAGGTCGACGACCAGTTCGGCGCCGAGGTCGGCACCGGCGACTTCGACAACGACGGCATCACCGACCTGGCCGCGGGCGCCCCGGCCGAGGACGTCGGCAGCACCTTCAACGCCGGCGCGGTGAGCGCCGGGGCCAGCCTGTTCACCCAGAACAGCCCCGGCGTCCCCGGCACCGCCGAGAACTTCGACTCCTTCGGCGGCAACGCCTTCAACGCCGGCTGACCGGCCGCTTCTCCGTGGCTGGCGGCTAGCTGCTCGGGGGGCCGTCGCGCCAGGCGGCGGCGCCGGCGGTGGCGGCGTGCTTGGTCTGGGCCCAGCGGCGCCTGGCGATCTCGCTCGGGGGCTGGTCCAGGTGGTCCACCCACTGGCGGGTCGCCGAGATCAGCGCGGAGCTGAGCAGGGCCATGCCGGCGAAGCCGAGCAGGCCGCCGAGGGCGACCAGCACGCCTCCTCCGACGATCAGGCTGCGGTTGAGCTGGATGTCGGCCTTGGAGCTGGAATCTGCCATCGCCTTGCCCCCTTGTCGTCGACCGGCAACATGATGCCCGGCCGCTCTGGGCCGGGCATCACACTTCCGGGGTGATTCTGCGCCGATGGCGTCAGTCGTCGATCCGCTCCTCCAGCCGGACGGTCACGGTGTCGCCGGCCTCCTTGCCGATGGCCCGGCGGATGTCGGCCTTCACGGGCAGCTTGTGGTTGCCGTCGCCCAGGGCCATGAAGGAGCTCCGGAACGGGTGGCCGTCGATCGTCCCCCGGACCTTGACCAGGCCCCGGGTGCCGAAGAACTCGGCCGACTCGGGCCAGATGAGATAGGTGTGGCCGCCCTTGGCCGGGCTCTTCTGGAGCGTGGCCGTGAACTGCTTCTCCATGATCAGGCCTCCTCGACGAGGATGAGGGTGTTGCCGTCCGGGTCCCGCAGGGCGAACATCGGCGGCGCCTCCGGCAGGCGCATGACCTCCGGGTCGGTGTCGACGCCCCCCGATCGTAGATCGGCGTGGTCGGCGCCGGCGTCCTGGGTGGTGAGGCGGATGCCGGGCGGGATGCTCGCCGGGACGAGGGCGATGGTCGTGGCCGCCCCGGGCGGGGCCACCTCGATCCAGCGCCCGTCGCCGAAGGGCAGGTCCCGGCGGGTCTCGAAGCCGAGCCTGCCGACGTAGAACTCGAGCGCCCGGTCCTGGTCGGTGACGGGCACGGCGACGGTGCCGACGCCGGTGATGCGGGTGGTTCCGGTCATTGCGTCCTCCTGTGGTCGCGGGGTCACCCGGATATCGAAGCTGGCGAGCTAGTCTCGACATCCAGGTGGCGGTCGACCGAGATTTCTGGAGGGGCCCGTGAAGTACCTGATCCTGATCTACAGCAACCCGGCGTCCCGGGAGATCTGGGAGGGGTTCTCCGACGAGCAGCGCGCCGAGGGCTTCCGCTACTACGGCGCCATCACCGAGGAGCTGGCCGCCTCGGGGGAGCTGATCGTCACCGAGGCCCTGGCCGACCCGTCGCTGACCAGGCGCGTCACCGTGCGCGACGGCCAGGCGCTGACCAGCGACGGCCCGTTCGCCGAGGCCAAGGAGCTGCTGGCCGGCTTCTACCTGCTCGAGTGCGAGAGCATGGAACGGGCCGTCGAGGTCGCCGCCCGGCTGCCCGAGGCCGAGCTCGGCCTGATCGAGGTGCGGCCCGTCCTGACCCTCGGCGGGATGGAGATGTGACCACCCCGGCGGAGCTCGAGGACCTCCTGCGGGAGCTGGCCCCCCAGGTCCTCGGGGCCCTCGTGCGGCGCTACGGCGACTTCGACACCTGCGAGGACGCGGTGCAGGAGGCGCTGCTGGCGGCGGCGCGGCAGTGGCCCGGGCAGGGGATCCCCGAGCACCCGCGCGGCTGGCTGGTCACCGTCGCCTCCCGCCGCTGGATCGAGCGCTGGCGCGAGGAGGCGGCCCGCCGCCGCCGCGAGCAGACGGCGGCCGCGCTGACCCCGCCGCCGCCCGAGGCCGTCCCGGCCGTCGACGACACGCTCACCCTGCTGCTGCTCTGCTGCCACCCGTCGCTCACCCGGGCGTCCCAGGTGGCCCTGACCCTGCGGGCGGTCGGCGGGCTGACCACGGCCGAGATCGCCCGCGCCTTCCTGGTCCCGGAGGCCACCGTGGCCCAGCGGATCAGCCGGGCCAAGCAGCGCATCCGGGCCAGCGGGGCCGAGTTCCGCCTGCCCCCGGAGGCCGAGCGGTCCGAGCGGGTCGCCGCCGTGCTCCAGGTGCTGTACCTGATCTTCAACGAGGGCTACACGGCCAGCTCCGGTCCCGCCCTGCACCGGGTCGAGCTCAGCGGCCAGGCGATCCGCCTCGCCCGCCAGCTCCACCAGCGCCTCCCCGGCGACGGCGAGGTGGCCGGGCTGCTGGCCCTCATGCTGCTCACCGACGCCCGCCGCCCGGCCCGCGCCGGTCCCGACGGCGCCCTGGTCCCGCTGGCCGAGCAGGACCGCTCCCGCTGGGACGCCGCCGCCATCGCCGAAGGGGTCGCCCTGGTCACCAAGGCCCTGGCCAGCGCCCCGATCGGCCCCTACCAGCTGCAGGCGGCCATCGCCGCCGTCCACGACGAGGCGCCCAGCTTCGAGCAGACCGACTGGGACCAGATCCTCGGCCTGTACGAGCTCCTGGAGCGCCTCGCGCCCGGGCCGATGGTCGAGCTCAACCGCATCGTCGCCGTGGCCATGGTCCACGGCCCCGAGGCCGGCCTGCGTCAGCTCGCGGCCGCCGAGACCAGCCCCGGCCTGGCCGGCCACCACCGCCTCGACGCCGTCCGGGCCCACCTCCTCGAGCTGGCCGGCGACAACGAAGCGGCGCGCGCCAGCTACCGGCTGGCCGCGCGCCGCACCCTCAGCCTGGCCGAGCGCCGCTACCTGACCGCCCGTGCCACCCGGCTGCGAGAATCCCGACAGCGCCAACAGCGAAGGAGGCACTGAGATGGGCAAGGTCACCACCGGCGGCACGATGTCGCTCGACGGCTACATCGCCGGACCAGACGAGAGCGGCTTCGACCTGCTGTTCCAGTGGTACGGCAACGGCGACGTCGAGCTCCCGTCGGCCAGTCCCGACGTGCCGCCGCCCCGCATTTCCGCGGCCAGCGCGGCGCTGATCAAGCCGGAGTGGGAGAACATCGGCGCGCTGGTCGTCGGCCGGCACCTCTACGACATGACCAACGCCTGGGGCGGGCGCCACCCGATGAACGTGACCACGGTCGTGCTCACCCACCGGCGCCCCGACGACCGTCCCGAGGACGACGACAACTTCGTCTTCGTCACCGACGGCATCGAAGCGGCCGTGGCGACGGCCAAGGAGCTGGCCGGGGACAAGAACGTCGCGGTCAACGGCGGGCAGATGGCCCGGCAGTGCCTGGAGGCCGGCCTGCTCGACGAGGTCGGCGTCGAGCTGGTGCCGGTCGTGCTGGGCGGGGGGACGCCGCTGTTCGCCGACCTCGGCGCCCCACCGGTGCAGTTCGAGGGGCCCATCGCGGTGGTCGAGGGCACCGGCGTCACGCACCTGCGCTACCGGGTCAAGAGGTAGGCCTCCGGCACTCCCGGTCAGATGTCGTAGGACTGATTCGCGCACCGCGCTGACCTGCTCGGACGCAGGAACCACGCCCCTGACCTGCAGCTATACCGTCACACCGCATCTCGGCGTGTCTCGCCATTTCTCAGTGATGTGTGGCCCCGATGTGGCCCCACCATGGCCCCGTGGCCCGCCCTGCACCTGCCGGTCGGGCCCGGGCATCCCCACGGCCGCGATGCGCTGGTGCGCTGGGCGGTCCTGCTGGAAGAGGTGATCCCGTAACGCCCAACGGCCCGTAAGCGCTTCATCTGGTGCCAAGGCTTGCCTTGGGGGAACGAACGCCCTCGGTCGCCACACCCACCGCGGCCGGGGGCGTTCGCCATTACCCAGTCGTTAGCGATGACCCAGAGGATGATCAGGGTGGGGGCACAGGTGGGTTGGCGAGGGGGGCGAGGATGGCGGTCCCGAGGCGGATTACCCCTGAGGAGCATGGCGAGGCCCACGCGCTGCTGGTCAGGGCGGTCACCGATCCGGACTGGCAAGCCGCCAGCCAGGCCCTCGATGACCTGATGCGCATGCTGCTGGTGGTTCGTCGGCTGCTGGAGGCCGAGGAGCGCCTCCCCAAGCGCGAGCCGCGACGTAACGGCTGACGGCCCGCAAGCGCTCTTTCCATTGCTAGGCGTGACGGACGGCCCGGCTGGGATGACCCGGGCCGTCGACGCCCGAGGCGCGAACGCCCTCGGCCGTTGGGCCCCCCCGCGGCCGGGGGCGTTTGTCTCATGGCGGTAACGCCGACCCCGCTGTTGGCGTTCCTTCGTTCGAAGTCGATGGGCGGGGTGCGTCCTAACCTGCGCCCGGGTCTACCCATCGGCCCGCGGGCCGGGCTCCCAGCAAAGCGTGGCCCAGGCTGCGACCCTGGGGGGCGCTCCCCGGGGTCGCAGCGCGTTCAGAGGTAGATGCTGTCCCGGGTCACGCCTGCCGAGCGGGACTCGGGCAGGGACACCGTCCAGCCCAGCGGCCCCCGATGCCGACGGGGATCGCTGGCTTGTCCGGGCCCGGTGTCACGGTCGACCGAACCTTCGATGGTGGCCCTGATGTGGCCCAGGGGTCCGCTGAGATACGAACCCCCTGGGCAGAGCGATATAGCCCTAGATGTCGTAGTAGAGGTGGAACTCCCACGGGTGGGGGCGGAGGCGGACGGCGTCGACCTCGTGCTCGCGCTTGTAGGCGAGCCAGGTGTCGATCACGTCCTGGGTGAAGACGTCGCCCTCGAGCAGGAACTCGTGGTCGGCCTCGAGCGCGGCCAGGGCCTCGTCGAGGGAGCCGGGGACCTGGGGGACCTCGGCGAGCTCCTCGGGGGGCAGCTCGTAGAGGTCCTTGTCCAGCGGGCCGGCCGGCTCGATCTTGTTGCGGACCCCGTCGAGGCCGGCCATGAGCATGGCCGCGAACGCCAGGTAGGGGTTGCAGGAGGGGTCGGGGACCCGGAACTCGACCCGCTTGGCCTTGGGGCTGCGCGAGTAGAGGGGGATGCGGGCCGCGGCCGAGCGGTTGCGCTGGGAGTAGACCAGGTTGACCGGGGCCTCGTAGCCGGGGACGAGCCGCCGG
>Ga0081538_10002705_pt1 | contig 17054 bp, 15 predicted proteins | sample TabmetS5T2R1_FD_71022 | JGI IMG/M metagenome (GOLD analysis project Ga0081538, IMG submission 71022) | Tabebuia heterophylla rhizosphere microbial communities from the University of Puerto Rico - S5T2R1 | ecosystem: Host-associated > Plants > Roots > Rhizosphere ... | reverse complement strand
ATGATCTATCAGGACAGATTCACCCTCTGATCGATGTGGAAGATTATCTGCTACATTTAGATATGCCAGAGCATTTTGTGGACTAGACCATTCTTTTGCGGAACGGCTCATGGCAAATATTCCCTCTAGTTGTAAAAAAGCATTGTGGGTTCCAATTAATCTTTTGATTTCTAAATTTGCTATACACAGTCTGTCTGATTGACTACCATACAATGGTTCAATAGAGAGTATACAAAGCTAGGATAGATATGATATTATATGATATATAGTCAAACAAGCAGTTTTATCCAATCTGAAGTTTAATCATTCCCTGACAAAGTCACTTTGATTAATACCTCGAGCAGTTCAAGACGAACTTTCGATCCACGGTGCCACTGGAGAAAGAGAGTAGAGTTGAGAGTCCTGACGATCGTGAAAGACTGCTCCTTTCTCGCTTCGGATAACCGCAGATTATTTGATGAAAATTTTGCGGCTGCACTTGCACTACTAGACGTACCACAATTCCAACAGTATAAATCTTGATTAAATGACATTGCCTGGTAGTTTAAATCAAGTGGCATTAAGGCTAATAGCGCTCGTAGACCCTATGATGCAGCCTAGGGCTATTCAATTTTAGAAAATTATGTTGCTCTAATTCTTCTAATTGTGGCAGATACAATCACATATCTTCAATATCGCTATCTGTTAGCTGTTCAATTTTTTCTCCATCTTTGCAAAAGGACACCTGTCAATTCTACTTTAATAAGCTTCAAAGGCTTGATCCAGACAACTCGAATGTGTCAAAGTTTGCCAAGAAAATAGACGCGTGACTCCTTAATAACTCACATCCGTCGACTTGGCTTATGCCTGCTTCAAAATAGATACGCTATCTACTTTAACTTTGCTGAAACAACTTACAGCTTCGAAATTCTGAATTACGTAAGCTGTCCATTTCTTATTTTACCTGCTGGTTGTTTGTGGAGGTGAAGAAATACCGGGCTAAATAACAATAATAATAATATATCATTGCAGCAATAGCTGTCGAAAAGTGATTGTGTGGCAGCATGTTTAATTGCTCTCCAATGCAGTAAGAATCAAGAAGAAGAAGAAGAAGAATAATGTCAGCTATTGTAAGGAAAAGGTTTGGTTGGACTGGCTGGCTACTAGTCCTTGTCTATTTAGGAGCGCTGAGCGCTATCTCGCTATATATCACACACTCTTTTCTTTTTTTGCCAGACTTGTCCTTTTACGACGTATTTATTGAGGTTATCATTTCTACTCTTATTCTTTATGTCCTAGCTCAAGTGTATCGTGCTCTCAATAATAACAATAATTCATATTCAAAATGGTAGGCAAGGGGCTTGAAGCTGTTATCTTTCATTTTTGGGTTTATTGGACTTACATATCTAAGCATCAGTCTTGTTCTATTCTTTTCAATTAGTAATAATTTCGATGACCCTGACTTTAATAAGCTCAATCCTGAATTACAGCATTCTCTCATTCAAAATTCTTACTTTTTTGCAATCCTTCTCGCTATATCAAGTATTGTTGCATTTACCGCAGCAATCGGTTTAGCATATCGCCGCAAGATTGGTTGGTATACTGCAGTAGCTCTTGTATTGCTTCAGATAGTGGCAGTCACAGGGCTGCTTGATAAACAAAGGGCAACAGATTTCGTGCTTCCCCCAGAGATAGCAAAACAGCTTTCTGAAGATCAGATACATCAAATTGAAACAGTATTTGTGCCTGTGCTTATGAATGGAGTATTTGCCACGCTTGTCGCAAATATTGTGATTGTTACATTTCTAACATTGCCTAGGGTACTTGCGATTTTCAATATGCCACCAGTTATCTTGGCATTACGGCTGGGAAAAGGCCACCATCATTAGTAACATTCAACCAAAGGGCTTTTTTAAGCTTCAGAGCCATGTTGCAAAAGTGTACTATCCTACTTTAGCATTAATAATTATCACGCCAGAATTACTGGACGCAATAGGGTACATCTGCAGGAGCAGCGGTGTATATGATCGCGTCGTAATCATTGATAGAGTGGATAAGCGACAGGGACTCTATTTCCTCATAAATGACTGACTCCTATAACACTCCAAAACTGCGCAAACACCAATGGCATTCCTACCTGTAGAGATTCTGGATCAGCAAACTTATCTTCAAACACTATTCTCGCAGAGGCCATTGCATTCTTTTCAGCTGCCATGATATCCTTGGAAGCGCCATAGCTCTCGGCAAAACTTCTGTTCAATGCGATTGTAGCATCTGTCATGGTGCTTGCCGTCTTGTTGTAGAACACGTAGCTGCTGACCACTAGATCTGAAAATGCGCTCCAGGCATCCCAATATCGCATGACGGCTTCTGTACTCACGCTACTGGTAGCCCATTGAACAATAAAATTCTTGAATAGTTCATTGCACCATTCCCATGCCACCAGAGCCTGTCTGATTACCTATGCTCTGTTGGAACTGTTCCACGATCTCTTGGTTCTCCATCTTGTGGCCTATCATCTGCCCTCCCCTAATCTCTGAGTCATCCATCATATTCATTAGCCTCCCTTTAGTGAAATTGTGGTTCTGAACTATCATAGAATGATCTTATCAATTTCTGTCTATAACCTTTAGTGACTACGACCATCAATACTATTTTTTTGTCATTCAATTATGTGACTATCAATAATTGCATCTTTTTTCTTCTATCGATAGACGTAGGCTCCAGCACCAGACAGATATCACAGGCGCCCAAGCTAGTAGTTATCCGCATGCCATTACTAGCGACAGTATTGACGACGTACAAGCGACCGTACGAGCTATTTTGTTTCGGCTAAGTATATCCCCCCTACGATGTTAAGGGATATAGACATCTTGTTGATTTTTCAGGGTTATCATCGTGGCAACGATAGTATGGATGGAAATAGGCACTAAAGCATAAAGCTGGCATACTGATAAAAACTGTTTAAGCGATAGCTGCAAGTGATATCTCTACAAATGTAGCAGAATACTATATGCTAAAAGACAAACAATTGGAGAGAAAAAGCTATGATGTTGGATGTGCACACTATTGCTATTGTTGTATACACGGCCATCTCCTTAAATAATTCCATCTCTTCATGTATGTGTATATGAGACAAGAACATGTAACCCTATACGGTGTAGAGGCTTCACAGCTATATGACAAAATCAGACAATATCTCAAAGACCAAAAACTAGACATAATCCATGAAGAGAAGGAAGGTAATTATCGGAGTTTAAAGGCACATAAAGGTACTGCAGGTAGTGTTGTCATTGGAAATGTACGAGATGTTGAGGTAATGATGAGCGGCACCGAGGGTAACTATGAATTAATTTTACGCACAGGTGCCTGGGGTAGGGATATACTAGTTCCAGCAGCTATAGCAGGTGCTCTGACTGCCGGGCTAGCTGCAGTTCCTGCAGCTGCAGTAGCCGGTTATAGAGCACATGCATTTGAGAAACATTTTTGGGATTATATACAAAAGACCTTAGCTGAGATAGGAAAAGGTAAGGCAGAGATGTCTGAACCTGTAACAGTGAGTCCTTAAATTAGGACTGGAAGAAATATGTACTAGGCTCATTAGATAAAGCTAAAAAAACTGAACGGTGTAGTAGTATTTACGAGGCAAAAGGCTGGACTTTGAGCACCAAAGTTCAGCATGAGGGTCTTTTACGATTAATGCATAAGTTCAAAGCGCTTCCTCTATATGATGCTATGGACATTCGAGTACCGTGTCACTTGGTAGTAACCATAAACCTATTCAAAAACCAAGACAGTATATACATCAATAGTGCAATAATAATCCTGTGCGTGTGTGTGTCTCCAATCATTTTCCATACGCGCCATTAACAACCTTGATGTAAAAATCTTGCATGTACGACCCTCCCAATGGAAATCCTTTCTATCCTCTAAACCCTATTACATGTAGGGACCTAATCCCAACCGGTCCGCAAGAATTTTCCTTCGAAACTTTTTGACTACCTTTGTATATTTCTGAATTGGAACCTTCAGTTTGTGCTGTGCTTCTAAAAGCATGGGGACTCTTGAGCCCGCGCCTAATAAATTATAGACAAAGACTATCATTTGTGATATTAAGTAAAATCTTTAAAGCTCAAAGAGTCGGGGACTCCTCTATATGCAGAGAGACCTAATCCCATCGAACCCGCGAATTATTATAGGTATTATATATTCCACCACCACAGGATCGAAAGAAATAGTGTAGAGAGAGAGGGAGATATATAGCACGATCTTACATTTTGCAAATACATCTGATCTCGACCATAAGCTCGGGGAACGCTAGACGCTGGATTTGCACAATGGTGCTAGCCAATACAGGATTATTGCCAGAAAAGACCTCTTGCTTGCATTTAACCCTTGCAGCAAAGGCTGCATCCATATCTGTCACAAAGAGCACCTCATCTACTATATTGTCCATCGTTGCGCCATACTGTGCCAGCACCTTTTTGATGTTCGCGTAGGCTTGGCGCATCTGCGCCTCCATATCTCCCCGACCTACAATGTTGCCCTTGTCATCATGGCTCACCTGTCCAGAAACATAGATAGTATTGTCAACTTTGACTGCCTGAGAGTAACCGTACTCTTTCTCCCAAGACATTCCAAGGGACTTGGCCTCTTTACTGATTGCCATTTTCTTGCTTCCTTTAAAGTTATACGTTCAAACAAATAAAAAGTTCACTATATCAGTTATTACTCAATTAAGTTAGATGGTTAAGTTTGCATCTTACTGTACAGCTATTACTAGGCAAGTAGCAGAGAAAAGGGCATAGATGATGATGACGACTATTCGGAGCCTACCTAAGCTCGCTAGAGGCTCCATTGCTCAATTTTTGAGCAGAAGCATATGTTATGATGAGCAAAATCCCTACTCACCCTTTTGGGCTTTCGGGTGTTGCAATTGTTGTCCGGTTGTTGGCTTTGACTAAATCACAGACCGCACGACTGTGCAACTTCTCTACATGGCGAATTATCGAATAAGTTACTTTCCGCCATAGAAACCTGACAACATTGTTTTTCTATATAGAGAATAGAGTCACAAGTTATTATTGCCATGATACACAGAGAGAGAAAGAAAAGAGATTGCAAAGCACATTGTGGCAACAACAACAACAACAATAACAACAGAAATCAAATAAGGAATTTCAATTATTGAAATTAGCTGATCAAGTCTTTTATTTCATACTCTGCTGCTGACTGCGACGGTTCTAACCATCATGGATAAAGACCTGTGCCAAGGTTGTCAAGAGAAAGAAGCTGAAATCTTTCAAGATAACGGAGATTATTGCCTAGAATGCTGGCAAGATATTACACATCCCCATATCTAGGCCACCATCTTGAGATCAACAATAGAAATCCAATATATCATACACAGCTAGCTTTTCAATATAGATCCTATACAGCTAGTTTTTAGGGTATCTCATGCTATCTAATAATACTCACAGTGGCTCACAAAGTGCATATGCCCACAAAAAAAGAAGAAGATGTTCCAACGAGTTCCCGCTTCCAGCCCGCTCCTCTCAAGAGCAGCGACAGCAGGACCGCAGACAAGAGAAGCAAAAGAAGGTGTCTGTGCGATGAATGCAGAGGAGTGCTGGAAGTTTTAAACGATGCAGACGAAAAGGGTCTATACTTTACTATTGCAAGATGGAGAGAGGAAGAGCTGATGCGCGCTAACTTTTTCTGAGCGGTTCTTGCAGATTGAGAGGTTTGAAAAGTCCCTGCTGGTTTCTCCCCATGCAGGTGGCTGATTGATTGATTTATTGTTATTTGTGTTTGCCGCTGTGTATGTTTTGATTTTTGGTCTGATGTTTTTCACGATGTGTAGGTCTAGAAGTCAGAAATCAGCTCTTTTCATTTTGGAACCGCACCGTGGGCATGTCCCGCTCTTGAACCTCTGACCACAAACCATGCATACATAGCTGACGCCTCCTCCTCCTCCACTACCAGCGCCGAACAAACCACCAAATCCTCCTCCAGCGCTAGAACCGCCGCCCATCATTCCCATACGTCGCATTTGCCACCTGCGTATGTAGTAGTTCATGACTAGAAACACTCCAATTATAGCGACAAGGGAGAGTGGAAAAGGCAAAAGGAAGGATAATGCTAGGCTTATGGCAAGGGATATTGCTATCCACATCATCTGGGTCTGCAGGAATCTTTTTGTGTCAGCATTCATTATTCATTATACACTCTGTCTTGTCCTTCTAAGAGATATCTTCGCCTTACATACGTAAAAATCTTGGCTTTCGTAGTGTTCAATGTCTAGAACTCGCTTCTTGTCATCCGGTAATGCGCTACCAAGCATTTCTTCAAGCTGTATGGCATTGATGATGGCAACGCCTGCGTAATGGTTGTTAAAGTCTATTCTTAATTTCTTGACTTAAAAATTGCACCTCAATTGCATATCTGCATGACCAATCTCCGTCTAAATTTGATGTAAGGCCCAATCAGCGTCTGTTTCTTTCTATTTGCTGCACTAGTAACTTTGAATCAGCCTCACCTTTCTGGAGTCTCCTCTGGATGTTCTTTGTTACTACCTTCTCATAGTATTCTTTGTGAATTGGAAATGAGATATCCACTTTTCTAACCCCTAGATACGATTCCATTGCCTTTACGACTGAATCCAGAACAAAAACATCCTTGGTACAACAAAGCCAGTATATTATATTATGACTATGCCACGGAGAGTATAGAAAAAATGCGTCCTTGACAAAGCCGCTCTCCGGTATCGCGACATAAGCCGCCTTTTCAATATCTGCCGAAACAACAGAAACAATGTAACCGCGCATGGCTACGGGATTTACTTCCGTGGAAAACTCCAGGATGCGGTTTTCAATCATCTTGTCAAGCCTTCTAGCAACTGTCTTGGATGACATCGAAATCTTTCTGGCAATATCAGATATTTTCATTCGGGGGTTGGCAAGCAGGCACCGGATTATTCTTAAATCCGTGTTTGTTGGCTGTTCCCTGACACTTGGAAATGAAATTACTTGCTTCTCTACGAAAGATTGGCCTAGCGCATCGACCAACAGATCAAATTTCTCTTCAGCCTCTTCCTTGATGGCCAAAAGGAACGCCAAAGGATTTCCGAGGGATTCTGCTTTGTAGAGGATGTCCCCTAACAAACGAAGGCTCTGTTGGATATGCTTTTCATCACCTTTACTTTTCTTCACATACACTAGCCAAAACTTGCTGTAACCCAACACAGATGGATTCACCCTAGCAATGAAATTTCCAAAGATGCCGCCTGACTGCATTTTCTTCACCCTAGCTTTTACGCTCTTGGCAGTCAAGCCTATTTCCTTTCCTAGAGTGTTGTAAGACACTCTGGAATTTCTTGTCAAGACATTGAGTATCTTCATGTCGAGCTCATCTAATGTTGTCCCGTCCAAGGCTACTGACTATAAGATATGGACATATATAAGGTTGGAGTGTCCATTCTCTGGCCTAATGCTACCACCAAGGATAAGAATAGGCCAGTGATACAATTAGGCATGTCAAAAAATTCGACAGGAAAAAAATCGCTGTCGTAACCGGAAGCTCAAGCGGAATGGGATTCGAAACATCACTCTTGCTGGCAAAGTACGGATTTCATACGTACGCAACAGTAAGGAATCCGAGCAGGGCCAAAGCGCTGAAGGATATTTCTGACAAAGGTGAACTGCCAATTCAAGTTGTCGAGCTGGACGTGGACAGTGACAAATCAGTGAAGGATGCCATCGATAGGATTTACAAGGAAAGTGGAAGAATTGACGTGCTGGTCAACAATGCTGGTTATTCATTGCTCGGAGCATTAGAGGATCTATCAATGGATCAAGTGAAGGCCCAGTTTGAGACTAATTTGTTTGGCCCTATAAGAGTGATGAAGTCAGTGCTTCCTATTATGAGAAAACAGCAAGAAGGTGGAACAATAGTGAATGTTAGTTCAATGTCTGGCAGATTAGGATTTCCGTTTCTATCAGCGTATGCTGCGTCCAAGTTCGCGATTGAAGGCTTGACTGAATCTCTTGTCTATGAAACCCAGCCGTTTGGTATTAAACTGGTGCTCATAGAGCCCGGCATAACGAAGACCAACTTTGCTGAAAATGGCAGATCTCCCCACACGACTGTAGATGCCAGTTCACCTTACACATCGTTATCGCAGAAAATATTGAAAAGTGCAAGTACCTTGATGGAGACTGCTACGCCGCCAGAAGAAGTAGCGAAGGTGATCTTGAAGGCTGTAACAACTGATAATCCTGATCTTAGATACAGAACAGGAAATGACGCGGAACAGATGGTTGAGGCCAGGAGTGCAATGTCAGACAGGGAATGGCAACAACTTATCAGTCAACAATATCTTGCCTAATGGGATCGCCTTGACTAGGAGTTAAACAGACAAAAGTACACTCCCTCTCACCTCTTTTTTTATGATTCTTAGCCACAAATGCATTTTGTCTAATGGTTTTTCCATAACTTAAAGGTAAATCAGAGGGGAACTTTTCCGAGCGATGCGATCTCTATATCAGAGTGTCCAGCTGCTCGTAAGGGCTCGACGATCTCACGTTGGAGATCAGGCACATAACATGCTATCAAGTCCGCCGATTCGCTCTGCTTTGTCGGCAAGACATACACATTCCTCAATGTCGCCGGGATAATGCATGACTCTGCACGGTCAAGTATTTCGCTTCCGCCGTCATACTCGATCAGTAGAGGTGAGCCGACGTTTGAGAGCGTCAAGCAGCGTTGTGGGTGCGGTGGCTCTTGATGAGGTTCTATTAGCTTCCAGCGTTCAAGCGCAAAATAAGCTCCGGCGCAGCCCACTTTGTATTGGTTCCCGCCTTTACGTCGCAGCGCAAGTCCGGCGTGAGGGTGTGGTTGGTAGTCTATGCACAATTCGTCGAGTGTGTCGTCAATTTTCTTCATCCAGTCATCGAACGTGCGATTATTGCCTTGCATGTCAGTAGGCATCACGTCTTGCGACAAATCAGATGTCTGCTGGACCTCAAAGACCAGTGTGCCGGGCCCGAAGCTGTGAAGCACGCCACCCGGTACGTAAATTGTATCACCTGCCTTTATGCGAAACCGTGTCATTACCGAATCGTAATAATGCTGCTCGAAGGCATCGCGCAACTCATTACGTGTCACACCGGGCCTGACTCCTGCTAGCGCTGTAGCTTGGGATCGTGCCCAGAGAATATGCCATGCTTCTGTTTTGCCATTCGGTTCGCCATACTTCCGCCGTGCGACGTCATCGTCGGCGTGTAAGTGTATTGGCAACATCCCCGAAGCGTCGATAAACTTTTCAAGGATAGGGAAGTGTGGTCTATCCCACCCCTTACCGACGAGTTCATCCGGGTACTTTTTGACAAGTTCGTTCAATGTGTGCCCGGCTAGTCTGCCGTTGGCGACGATGCCGCTCTTGTCTTTGTAGCTACTTATCTCCCATGTCTCGGCGATCTTGCCTTCGGGCAGTCCGTGTTTGCCGAGGAGATCGGCTATGCGCCGTTCGCCAAAGATGTAAGGGTTGATATGGAACGTGAGCTTGATAGGATAGAGATCCATCTACGTTACACCGTGTAACACTGAATGAACTTTTAAGGGTATGTGGAAGTTGCGCTCCGCGATATTGCCATCATCAAATGATTGCATAGTGTACTCTACCTTTTTTACTGTCACGGCATCACAGGCGTACCACCTGTGACAGGCACGTATGCTCCAGAAATAAAGCTGCCATCATCAGACGCAAGCAGTACATAGAGGGGCGCGATTTCTGCCGGTTGTGCAGGTCGCTTCATTGAAGATTCCTGTTCGCCAAACTGAGTCACCTGCTCAGTTGGCATCGTCGAAGGAATGAGCGGAGTCCAGACCGGTCCTGGGCCGACGGCATTAACTCTAATGCCTTTTTGAGCAAGTAGTTTCGCGAGCCCTCCGGTAAAGTTGGCAATGGCTGCCTTGGTTGCCGAGTACGCGAGCAATTTCGGCTTTGGCATTACAGCGTTGATAGAACTGGTATTAATAATCGCACCACCTTTCGGCATGTGTGGTAACACAGCTTTTGACAAATAAAACATCGCATAGATGTTTGTCTTGAAGGTGCGGTCGAACTCTTCTGAAGGAATCTGTTCGAGGCTCTCGCGACTCATCTGGAACGCAGCATTGTTCACGAGAATATCGATCTTGCCAAACTCCGAGACGGCTCGTTCGACTAGCCGCTTGCAGTGACTCTCTTCTTGAATATCCCCTGAAATGGCAATGCACTTGCGTCCTTCTTTCTCAATGATGCGCACGGTCTCTTGCGCATCTGACTCTTCATTCAGATACGAAATTAGGACGTCAGCACCCTCACGCGCAAATGCTAGCGCAACGGCGCGACCTATGCCCGAGTCTCCTCCCGTGATGAGCGCCGCTTTGCCTTCGAGCTTGCCTGAGCCGCGGTATGAGTTCTCGCCGTAATCTGGTTTAGGCTTCATCTTTGACTCTATGCCAGGAACGTCTTGGTATTGTTCGGGGAACGGCGGTTTGGGTCCCTTTTCTATTAGATCTGGTGGCATATTCAGATCATCGCCCCGTTAGTTCTTGTTTTAATTACAGACCTGCCTTCACACTGTTGTTTGGATAATGTAGGAAAAAAGCACATCTTCTCCTCATACAATGGCAACCAATCTTGAAATGATTGACCGCCATTTACCTTCCACGGGTATTCCGCTATGCGTGTTCTTCTGTAATTGGAGCTCTGCATCCCTACAATAGCCATGGTTTCTCATTCTCCTGTGAGTTCAGAAGAGAGCTTTTTCTATAATCGCCAATTTGTTTTGATATATTCCATCTATACATAATCACAACGTATTGTGATTCGGACATGAATAGTGTTAAGCCATAAGCAATTTAATAATTAGGAATAGAAGATACCGATATACAATTATACTTTCTTGAACCCAGCCACGCACATGTCACGTCAAATTCTTGCTCAATTGTCCTTGCTCTCTTTATTTTGCGGAAGATACTAAAACGAGAGAAAAATGTTCTATCCATAGACCAACTTAACTGCTGACTAAAACGTTGAAAGGCTTATTAACTACAATACCTCAGGATATTGCTATTAGACTTTGAAAATTGGAAACAAAAAAAATATCGTTTTAGTTTTAGTATTCGGATTTGTAATGCTATCTTCTTTTGTCACTCCACCATTTGTGTATGGCACTTTTTCTATCAATAATAATAACACTAAATCCTCAGATAGTGACGCAATAGATTTAGGAAATCCATTTTTTGTAGAGCAGTATCAGACTGTTGTAGAAAAGCCAGGGAAAACAAACACGAGTTTAACTGATAGTTTTACAGGCAAAGGGGTACTCAATGGGACTCTGGCTATTAGTATTGAAGGGAATGCTACTGAGACCTTCAGAAATAATGAAACATCCTATATACAAGGAACTACAAAGTATATGACCGATAGTGGTGGCGTAGCATCATACAGCTTCGAAGCTATTGGCAAATACAATCCAGATGGTACTTTCGAAAGTAGAGGCGCAGCAGTTTTTAATGATGGTGCTACAGGAGAACTCTCTCCTCTAAGCAACACAGTAGGAATATATAAAGACCGAGCTGATAGCAACGGGAACGGTACATTTCTTATGTGGCACTGGAAATAGACCCTGGAAAAAAGGATATAGCGATTAAATGTAACAATGGGATTTATTAGCAATCTTAACGGAGCAAAAACTTTGGAGTCCATGGTGTATATGCATGCAGATGAAACCCTACAATGACGAATCAAACTGCAAAAACGGAAAAATATGACTGGAACTAACTCAACCGATTATAGTATCAAGTCTTTCAGCCAACAAAGCAAAAGAGAAAGATGACTACTATTCTCGTAGTTTATTACACGCATCAACACCAAGAAATTATTGCAGCGCATCGACAGGAGTATGAAAAAGCCAGATGCATGTACAACTTTAGCATCAACTGCAGCAGACAGGCTGGTATAAACCATAGAATCCAAAGGCCCTACTGTGGACTCTATTGGCGTTTGCTGCGATTTTTGACTCTTATGCTATTATAATCATATAATTTAGCTTCAGCATGAGGGTCTTTTACGATTAATGCATAAGCTCAAAGCGCTTCCTCTATATGATGCTATGGACATTTGAGTACTGTGTCACTTAGTAGTAACCATAAACCCATTCAAAAACCAAGACAGTATATACATCAATAGTGCAATAATAATCCTGTGCGTGTATATATGTGTGTATGTGTCCAATCATTTTCCATACGCGCCATTAACAACCTTGATGTAAAAATCTTGCATGTACGACCCTCCCAATGGAAATCCTTTCCATCCTCTAACCTCGTCCACAAAGTATCGATATCAACCACTGCAAATGCTCGATCACCTTTTTTTGATACTGCAATCTTTTGGATTCTTCGTTTATTATGTACTAGACTATGTGAAGCAGAAAGATCAAACCAACTCTTTTTCCATCGTTCATAGTCAAATCGACCAATTTCAAGAATCCCACCTAGGGGGTCATGCGAATTTGAGGTTTTAGGCTATGGCCAAACCATGTCTGGATGAAAGAGGCTCATCAATTTGTCTATACAACCCTTAGAGCATTTCCTTCAAATGAAGCAGAGATTGCCAAAATGACATAGCTTATGTTGACATTTTGGATGTGGTGTAATCGCTCAAAGATAGAGCTAATGCCTTGCTCCAACGAAAGGATGCCCGATATTCCAAAGAGCAGGGTAGCGACAAGAAATGACCAGAAGAACTGCTCCTTGCTATATTCAAATGGATCACGCTCCGTCGCTGCCTTTGCACTCGTCTTGAGTCCGATTAGTAAAACAGTACCTGATTGAAAGTATCCGATGCAGAGTGGTACGCTTCTGCCCACATGGCGGTGCTGCCAGTAAAGACCATAGCGACGAACTTGGCTATGGCTATACCAAGATTGCCAAACAATACACAGCATAGATTGCCTTCTTAGAACTGCCTGCCACAATCAAAAATGATTGTGACTGCAACATAATTGAGAAGCTGATTGAGGCCGGAAAAGAAGAGTAGCCCAACAACCTAAAGGAATGCCATCACAGCACATGGGATAACTAAGTTATCAAGTAAGCATCAATGACTAAATTCTGTATAAGGATCTTGTGATTTAACGTACAGAAGTAGACAAACGTTTCGAGTACTTACAAAATGATCACATCATGTGACTTTGTATGAATCCTGCATATCTCCTAAATAATCATCGATCAATCAATTTCTATAGATGCTGTTTCTCATGAAGAAGATCAAACATACAAGTTTCATTCTGACAATGAGGATGACGACAATGATGATGCTGTTAATACCGGCCAATATTGTGTTTTTTATTGAATTTGCACCGCTAACAACATCGCCGTTGGCATACGCTACTAGTAATAATTGCATCAATCTCTCATACAGAACAATCGAAGTATCATGCGACACAACTTTTGCACAACTTGCCAAGAATGTTAATGATGACTCACTTTTGAAAATACTAGGTAACGGTGAGTACCTTTTGAGCGCGGACCTCAACATAAATGAAGACGCAAGCCTGCTTATCGCTGCTCCAGAAGTTACATGGATAAAGATAAGCAACAAAGGATCTCCACAATACAACATCCTTGTCGATGGCGGCCAAATGGACATCAAGGGAGTTAAAATGACTTCATGGGATCCGGAAAAGAGTGCGGTAGTTGACCAAAATAGCAAAGGTTCAGTACCACGGCCATACATCAATTATAAAGATGCCAAAGGTGGAATAATCCAGAACTCAGAGCTTGCATACATGGGGTATGATGGAAATGAAAAGAGAGGTTTTTCACTTGCAGGAGATACTTCTAACATTGAAATCAGAGATAGTGATTTTCATCACTGGTGGTATGCTTTCTATTCCAACGGCGCCGAAAATGTTACAATAGACAATAACCAATTCCATGACAACTACAAGTATGCGATAGACCCTCACACTGGGACGCATGACATGAAAATAACAAACAACCACGTATACAATAACCCCGGCAGCGGAATTATCTGCTCTATTGATTGCTACGATATTTTAATTGAGAATAATACGATACATGACAACGGAAAAACCGGAATAAACCTTTCTCGCAACATGCACGACTCTATAGTGAGGAACAATACAATATACAACTCGCCAAGAGGAATCTCAATAAGCGACTCACCCAACAATGAAATTTATGACAATACCATATACAATGTTGCAGAGGGTTTTCACTATGTCGATGGACATACTCCGAAAAACAACATATACGATAATACGATACATGAAGATGAGAAATATGATGATGATGATGATTGATACCTCTTGACCTGCAAACTAAAGGATAAGAGGATGGATGAGATTTTGGTCTGTAACTACCCAACTTAGTTCTGCGGCGGATGTCATTGCCCTGTATTTGTCAGAAACGCAACAAACAGCCTCGTGCGCCTGCGACTGCGCGGTACGGCTGAAAAGCATAGCTATCAACTGATCGCAAATTTAGCCTCAAAAGATGCATCTTGTCTTTTACAGGAAGCCTTCGACATCGCCATCAAAAGCAGGTGGTACAAGATCAGTAAAATATCTAGGATCAGACGGAGACAGCTCTAGGCAATGTATTTCCATTTCCTTAACTTTTGCGATGTTGGTCTTATTATTAGTATAATCAATTCCGCCACCCAATCTTTCGTCAAATATTATCAATAGCAGTTCTAGACGCCGCAGTGTTTCTCTATGAAAGCAACAATCCTATTTGCGGTCCTCGGGCTGAGGTACTCTTCAAATTTGCGAGGACCGCACCGGCTGAACCGCCGCCGACGATCTTATCAAAGAAATTGGCCAGTCCTTCTGCCAGACTTGTAGGATTGCTATAGTTTGCATATTCCCGGCGAGAGATCCTATACAATTTTTGCGGCATCCTTAAATAAAAACCCCATAGATTAAGAGTATGTCAGCAAGACGTGATGATAAAATAACTTTTGTGGTTTTTCTCGTTCTGACTACAACACTTATTGCGAGTTTTACTTTGACTCCGTATTCTGGCTTTGCTAGTACGGAGAGCAATAATACTTTAATGCAACCCGATGGAACACAGGCCATGGGAACAACAACGAATGCAACTAGCACTAACGCAACTATCATTTTAGTTCATGGTGGATGGGCTGATGGCTCTTCGTGGGGCAAAGTGATTCCAATTCTAAAGAACGCAGGACATAGAGTTATTGCAGTGCAACTTCCACTTCATAATTCGGCTGATGATATTGCTACTGTAAAACGTGCAATTGAGCTCGCTGGTGGGCCAGTCCTTCTGGTAGGCCACTCCTATGGTGGATTTGTGATAACAAATGCTGCTTATAGCAATCCCAATGTCACTGGGCTAGTTTATGTCGCTGCCTTTGCACCTGATAAGGGAGAATCCCTTGGGACATTCGTTACTCCAGCAATGCTACCGCCAGGAATCTTGATTTTGGATAGTGCAGGAATGTCATACATAAACCCAGATATGTTCCACGATGCGTTTGCTCAAGATGTTAATATGACTGAGGCCGACATAATGGCTATCGCACAAAAACCATTTAATCAATCAATCTTTACCGAACCATCTGGCCCTCCGGCTTGGAAACAATTGAAGACATGGTATCAAGTGTCTGATAGCGACCACATGATACCTCCTGACACACAACGTATGTTCGCACAACGGATGAATGCTACCACTATTTCAATAGACACCAGTCACGCATCATACGTTGCACATCCAGATGAGATTGCCCAATTAATCCTAGATGCAGCAGCAGGAGGAGGAGGAAGAGCAATGACAGGAGCTGCAGGAACAACACCAGCACCCACAAGTTGACAAGCAGGTAAGAAATTAGCACCAATTTCGTAGTTCGTCCATAGGTATGAGCAAACTGCTTTCAGTATCTTAACCTACCTTTCGTAGTACGCTCATTCATTCTTTGCAGTAGGAAGTCCAAACATGCCATATTAGGCCTAACCAAAGCGGCCGCACTAGAATATGCCAAAGCCGGAATTAGAATAAACGCGATTGCTCTGCGCGCAATCGAAACTGAAATGATGGAACAATCAATTGGAAATAACAAACAAATGCGAGAAGCTCTCGTCGCCTTGCATCCCATCGGTCGCCCTGGGAAGCCTGAAGAGATAGCAAATGCCGTCATTTGGCTCCTATCGGATAAGGCATCGTTCCTTACGGGCCATACATTACTAGTTGATGGGGGGTTAGCCGATAAAATGACAGAACAATTCGACTTTAAGACGATGTCAATGAGTATTGATGAAAAAACTGTGGGGCAAATCATGAATTGCTAGAATGAGGGACGTCGCACCTGGTCAAAATAAGGGACAAGAAGACCAAGAGGAAGAGTCCGTACGACGTGGCTCAAATCTGGGACCTCCATGAATTGCTTCAAATCCTTCCCTACGCTACGCACATCAGAAATAAGGCAGCCATCACTCTTTTCTGGGACCTCAATGCCAGAAACCACAAAATTACGAAGCTGGCCATTTACGATGTCAGGCTGCGGGAGAACTATGGGGAGGCCGAAATGGCTAAAGAAGGATACGAACTCATCCCGTCTAAAGTTGGACTCTACTTTTGAGTATCGCGTATGTAATGCGTTGATCCTTCATATAAAATAGGAACCAAGCCATATTACACAATAAACCCAGATATTCCAAGAAGTCAATACTGGTATGATGACGATATGAGCGAATTCGACAACCTTACAACCGCAGATGTCGTTGCAGAGTCTTTAATTGATTGGGGAGTAGATGTCATTTTTGGGTTACCTGGAGATGGCATCAACGGTTTCATTGAGGCTCTGAGGCAGAGACAGGATCGAATCAAATTTGTTTTGGTCAGGCATGAGGAAGCATCAGCCTTTATGGCATGCGCTTATGCAAAATTTACGGGAAAAATTGGCGCATGTGTTGCTACTTCAGGTCCTGGCGCAATCCATCTGTTAAATGGATTGTATGATGCCAAGCTAGACAATACTC
>Ga0081538_10002704_pt1 | contig 17054 bp, 15 predicted proteins | sample TabmetS5T2R1_FD_71022 | JGI IMG/M metagenome (GOLD analysis project Ga0081538, IMG submission 71022) | Tabebuia heterophylla rhizosphere microbial communities from the University of Puerto Rico - S5T2R1 | ecosystem: Host-associated > Plants > Roots > Rhizosphere ... | reverse complement strand
GATGTGGCTTGCCGAGCCGGCGAAGATGAGCCCGGCCGAGAGAGCCAGGATCGTGAGCACGAGGGCCGCGGCGAGCACGACCTTGACCAGGCGACGGACCAGGCGGTGACGCCTGCCCGCCGAGCGGGCAGCACGGGTTCTCCGGACAGGCCGGACACCAGCCTCCGCGCGCAAGGCGTCCGAGTCTACCAACCGTCTGCGTAGACTAGTGCCGTGAATTTCGAGCTCACGCCGGAGCAGCGCGAGGTGCAGGCGACCGTCCGCCAGTTCGTGGACGAGCGCGTGCTTCCGAACGCGATCGAGAACGACATCAACCACCACCTCGACCTGTCCGTGATCGAGGGAATGGCCGAGCTCGGACTGCTCGGGATCGTCGTCCCCGAGGAGTACGGCGGGGCCGGCATGGACTTCGTCTCCGAGGCGCTCTCCTGCGAGGAGATCGAGCGCGGCGAGGCCGCGTTCCGCACGCTCATCTCCGTCCACGTGGGCCTCAACTCGCTCTCGCTGCTCCGCTACGCGAACGAGGAGCAGAAGGAGCGCTACCTCGCGCCGCAGGCCCGGGGCGAGAAGATCGCCTGCTTCGGGCTGACGGAGCCGGCCGCCGGCTCGGACGTGGCCGCGATGCGGACGACGGCACGCAAGGAGGGCGACGTCTACGTCCTCAACGGCCAGAAGAACTGGATCTCGTACGCGGCCGTCGCCGACCACGCGCTCGTCTTCGCCAAGACCGACCCCGACGCGAAGCACAAGGGGATCTCGGCGTTCGTGCTGGAGAAGGGCATGCCCGGGCTTTCCGCGGCCGAGACCGAGAACAAGCTCGGCGTCTGGGCCGGCTCGACCGGCGAGCTCTTCTTCGAGAACGTCGAGGTGCCGGCCGAGAACCTGATCGGCGAGGAGAGTCAGGGCTTCGAGATCGCGATGTACGGTCTCGACCAGGGCCGCTTCACGGTGGCGGCGGGCGCCTGCGGCGTCATCCGAGCATGCCTCGAGCGGTCCGTGGAGTACGCGCGCGAGCGGGAGACGTTCGGGCAGCCGATCGGCAAGTACCAGTTCGTCCAGGACATGGTCGCCGAGATGATCCTCGGCTACGAGACGTCGAAGCTGCTCGTCATGCAGGCGGCGTGGATGAAGAACGAGGGCCGCCGGAACACGCGTGAGACCTCGCTCGCGAAGTGGCACGCCACCGAGTCGGCGTTCAAGGCCGCGCACCTCGCGATCCAGGTGCACGGCGCGTACGGCTACTCGGCCGAGTACGGGATCGAGCGGTACTTCCGGAACGCGCGGGCGCCGATCATCTACGAGGGCACCACGCAGATCCACAAGATGATGCAGGCCGAGCATGCACTCGGCTTCCGCAGGCTCAACGGCCGCGACGGCGACGTCTCGCCGATCGCGTCGTGGGCTCCCGCCCTCTCGGGCGTCCACCGGGCAGCCGGCCCGGTTCCGACGGGCGCTTAGCTCTGGTGCTTCGCGTCCCAGGCGGCGCGCCGCGCCGCTGATCCGAGCCAGCGGCCCTCGGGCTCGACGAGGTCGACCGAGACGATCGCGTCCGGGCGGATGAAGCGGCCGTGGAAGAACGGCCACTCGTCGTCCGCCGAGAGCTGCTCGACGACGTTCTTCGCGTGGTCCTTCGCGTCGGCGGTCGAGTGGAAGGCGCCGATGTCAAGGCGCTCGCCGTCCGCGAGTCGGAGCACGACCATGCAGCTCATGACGGCGTCTCCCTCCTCGTCCGGCGGGGGCTGATCGAGGACCGGCGCCGCGAGGACCGGCTCGGGCGTCTGGACGACGGGCTCGGGGGCCATGACGACGGGCTCGGGGGCGACCACAGGGGCCTCGACGGGAGCAGGTGCTTCGACGACGGGCTCGACGGGTGGGTACGAGATCGAGAGCGGCTCGGCGACCGGCGGCTCCGGAGCCACCACGGGCTCGACCTGGAGCACGGGCTCCGGCTGGACGACCGGCTCCGGCTGGACGACCTGAGGCTCCTGGACGACCGGGGCGGGCTCCGGGGTGCTGACCCATAGGCCTTCGCCCGCGACCGGCTGAGCGACCGACTGCTCGACGACCGGCTCGGGCTGGACGACGGGAGGAACGACGGGCTGCTCGACGACGGGCGGCGCCACCGGTGCGACCGGCTCGGCGGCCACCAGCGGAGCGACCGGCTCGGCGGGCACGACCGGCGGAGGTGCGACAACCGGCTCGACGGGCGCAACGGGGGCAACCGGAGCCGCGGCCGGCGCCGGAGCAACTGCGCCGTACGCCGTCTCGATCTGGCGCTGGAGCGCCTCCCGGCCGGCCACGACGAGGTGCGGCTCGCAGTTCAGCGCGCGCCGCACGTTCTCGATCACGAGGTCGTTCGACGGGTCGGCGACGGCGACGACGGGAAGGCCGTCACGGAACGCGATCGGGAGCACGCTGTGCAGTCGCGCCTTCTCGACCGACAGGAGCTGGACGGCGGTCGGATCAATGACGGCAGCGTCGAGCTGGACGAACTGCAAGCCCTTCTGGCCGGCGAGGAGCCGGCCGAGATCGTTCTCGGAGACGAGGCCGCGCTCGAGCAGCACCTCGCCGAGGCGCTTCCCGCGCTGCATGCCGTCCTGGAGCGCCTCCTCGAGCTGCTCCTCGGTCAGCAGGCCCTCGCGGAAGATCAGGGTGCCGAGCGGGACGTCGCGCATGTCCGAGACGGGCATGGGCGCAGGCGCCGCCGCCTCGACCGGAGCGACCGGCTGGACCGGCTGCGCGAGCGGCTCGACAGGAGCCGGAGGCGAAAGGGTCAGTGGGGCGAGCTGGGGCTCTGGTGCAAGCGCGGGCGCAGGCGCCTGGCCGAGATTGAGGTCTCCGGACTCCGCAGTGGACATGCCTTCCTCTCGTTGAAGCTGGTGTGGGCCGACCGGATCGGTATCGGCGGCCCAGTTCGGCGCGCCGTCACTCGAATGAGGGATGCCCGGCGTCTCGCTAAACGAGGACACGGCTCAGCTCCTCGAGCGACGTGATACCGGCGGCGACCTTCGCGAGGCCGTCGTCCCAGAGCGTCCGCATTCCGCCTTCGATGGCGGCCCGCTCCAGGTCCTCGCGGCTTGCGCGAGCGACGGCGAGGGACTCGAGCTCCTCGGTCATGACGAGCAGCTGGTAGATGCCGATCCGGCCGCGGTAGCCGGTGTGGCCGCACCGCGGGCAGCCGCGCTTCCGGTAGAAGGCGGCGCCGTCCGAGGCCGCGGCGACGTCGGGCGAGACACGGTTCCGGAGCAGCTCGTCGATCGACGGGCTGTACATCTCGCAGCAGTGCGGGCAAAGCTTTCGCGCGAGGCGCTGGGCGAGCACGGCCGAGACGGCGGAGCCGGTCAGAAACGGCTCGACGCCCATCTCGTTCAGGCGGGTCAGGGCACCCGGCGCGTCGTTCGTGTGCAGCGAGGAGAGGACGAAGTGGCCCGTCAAGGCGGCCTCGATCGAGATCTTCGCCGTCTCGGCGTCGCGGATCTCGCCGACCATGACCACGTCGGGATCCGCGCGGAGGATCGAGCGCAGAGCTGCGGCGAACGTCAGGCCGGCCTTGACGTTGATCTGGATCTGGCTGACGCCGGGGAGCCGGTACTCGACCGGGTCCTCCACGGTGACGATGTTGATCTCCGGCCGGTGGATCTCGGTCAGCGACGAGTAGAGCGTCGTCGACTTACCGGAGCCCGTCGGGCCGGTGACCAGAAGCGCGCCGCCCGGCTTGTTGATGATCTCCTGGAGGGTCCCACGCATGCTCTCCTCGAGCCCGAGCTCCTCGAGCGTCGGGGCCGTCTTCGACTTGTCGAGGAGGCGCATGGCGATCTTCTCGCCGTCGACGGTCGGAAGCGTGGCGACGCGGATGTCGAGCAGGCGGCCGGCGGCGGCGGCGCTGAGCGAGATGCGGCCGTCCTGGGGCTTCCGCCGCTCGGCGATGTCGAGCTTCGCGAGCACCTTCAGGCGGGTGATCACGCCTGCGGTCATCCGCTTCGGGACCCGCTGCACCTCGTGCATGACGCCGTCCGTCCGGAACCGCACGACGAGCGCGTCGGCCTGGGGCTCGAAGTGGACGTCGGACGCACCCTCCTCGGCCGCCTGGAAGATGATCGAGTTGACGAGGCGGACGAGCGGCGCGTCGGAGATGCCGTCCTCGGCCTCGAGGTCGTCCCCCGCCTCCTCTTCCTCCTCCGGAACGAGCTCCTCCTCGGCCTCGAGCATCGCACGGGCACCGAACGCCTCCGCGGCGCGGGCGAGCCGCTTCACCTCGTGGAGGATGTCCTCGCGCGAGGCGATGGCGAGCTCGATCTGCAGGCGTGTCGCGAGCTTCAGCTCGTCGATCGCGTTGACGTTCTGCGGGTCGGCGATCGCGATGCGGAGGATCCCGCCCTCGATCGCGTAGGGAATGGCGACGATCCGCTCGAGGACGTGCAGAGGGATCTCCTTCGCCGCGTCCTGCGAGACGCCCGTGTCGACGAGGTCGACGACCGGCATGCCGAAGCGCGTGGAGAGCGCGTTCGCCACACGATCCGGCGCCGCGAGGCCCTCGTCCACGAGCGCCTGCGCAAAGGACGTCGTCTTGCCGGAAGAGCGCGCGAGGGTGACGTCGGCGGGTGAGAGCAGGCCGGTCTGCTCGATCACGTCGGCGACGAGCTCGGCGAGGCCGTTGACCGGGAACGCAGGCCGAAGCTGACCCCCGCCGGAGGCCTCGGTCTCCTCCGCCGCAGGAGTCCGCAGTTGAGCTGGCCGTTCCAACTCCATAACCCGAACGAGGTAATCGGCAGGTGAGCCGAATCCCTTGAACGCTGTTCGTCTCTAGAGCAGCAGCCCGAAGTAGGCGTCCATGAGGGCGTCGCCCCAGAAGAGCGCGACGACCGAGCCGAACGCCAGGAACGGCCCGAACGGGATCCCCATCTTCCGCGCCTTCGAGCCGTGGCGCGCGAGCAGGAAGACGGCGGGGACCAGGGCGGCGACCATCCCGAGCATGAGCGCGACGCCGACGGTCTTGCCGAGAGCGGCGCCCATCAGCAGCGCCAGCTTGACGTCTCCCATCCCCATGCCTGCCGGGTAGGCCAGCACGGCGAGGAACAGGAACCCGGACGCCCCGAGCGCCCCGAGAGCCCATTGCGGGCTCGGCTCGAGCAGTGTGTTCGCCACGAGGACGACCACGAATGCGGGGAGCACGATCCGGTTCGGGATGATCCGGTGCGTGAGGTCGATCGCGGACACCGCGACGAGCACGGCGCAGAAGAAGGCGGCCACGAGCATCTCGCCCGTGAGGCCGAACACGAAGACGCAGCCGGCGACGAGCGCCGCCGTCACGAGCTCGACGGCCGGGTAGAGCGGGCTGATCCGCACGCCGCAGTTCCGACAGCGGCCGCGAAGCAGCAGCCACGAGAGCACTGGGACGTTGTCGCGCATCGAGATCGGCGTCCCGCACGACATGCAGGCCGACGCCGGCCTCACGACTGACGTCCTCCGCGGCACCCGCGCCGCGACGACGTTCAGGAAGCTGCCGAGCGCGAGCCCGGGAGCGAGCGATACGAGAGCGAGCTCCATCCCCGCCCTCTTATCGGGGCCGAGCCGTCCCGGCTTTAGCCGGCGAACATCTGCGGCGGATTCGGCTGCGCGTAGACGATCGGGTTGCCCGGCATCCCCGCCGGCACCGACGTGATCGTCGGGAACTGGTCGTTCTGGACGTTGTTCGCGAGCTTCACCGTCCGGCCGACGATCGGGCCGTCCGAGCGGGCGTTGTTGACGAACTGCACGTCGTAGGTGGCGAACAGGCCGCCCTGGAACTGGGCGTTGTTGTCCACGAGGATCCCGTTCCCCACGCCTGCAGTGCCGCCCGAGCTGTCCGCGACGACCGTGAGGAGCTCGTTGTTCGGGTTCCACGAGGCGAAGGCGCAGTCAGAGCCGGACACGCCGCCGCACAGCTTCGAGCCGTTGTTGATGTAGAAGACGCCCGACAGGTAGAGCGTCGACTGGCCGTCGTACTTGTTCAGCGAGCCGTTGGTGATGCTGGCGCTGCCGTCGATGAAGATCGTGCCCTTGACGGTCAGCGTCTTCGTCGTGGTGTTCCAGATGATCATCCCGATCGTGTCGCCGTCGTCCCAGGTCACCGTCTGAGAGTTGACGTGCGAGGCAGCCGTCGTGCCGTTCGCACCGCGGATGACGGTCCACGTGCTCGTGCCGAAGCCGCCGGTCACGGTCATCTGCTCGTCATCGATCCTGATCCGGAAGGTCGTCAGCGGGAACCCGGCGGAGGAGGAGACGCTCAGGGTCGTCTGGCTCGCGTTCATGGCGCCGGTGAGCGTCGTGTGCGCGCCCGGCCCCACGCGGCAGCTGTACGAGCTCGCCGGCGTGAGCTCGAACACGCCGAGGCTGTTGTTCCGGTTGGGGTAGTTGTTGTCGAACGACGGCGGCGTGCCGCTCGACGCCGTACACGGCTGAGCCGGTCCCGGGGCCGCGTCGTCGTACCAGACGTCAAGGTTTGCGGTCGGCTCGGGGATCAGCGGCGCGGTGTTGTTCACACCCACACTGGCTCCCGGCATGATCTTGGAGAAGATGTGGCGGCTGTCCTGGTTCCCCGTGCACGGGGTCGCCCACGAGCCGCCGCCGTACCGGCAATTGCCTCCGACGTAGGCCTCGACGCGCGTGCCGCTCGAGCCGATGTCGGCGTTGTTCCCGAGGTCGACGTTGCCGCGGACGATCAGCGACTCGGACGTGATGTCGACGTTGTTGTCGAGACACAGGTTGCCTGCCACGTAGAAGCGCGACTGGCCGCTGAGGTTGTTGTTCAGCGTCACGTCGCACGTGTTGCCGGTGGCTCTGGCGTAGATGTAGTTCCACGCCGGATTGTTGTTGGTCTGCGTGTTCGTCGGGATGACAGGAACCTTGGCGACGAGTTTTCGCCTCACCTGCGCGACTCCTGATCCGGTCGGGTTGTTGTAGAGGCCGAGCGACGTGATCGTCCACATCGCCGCCGAGCGGTCGAGGGTTCCGTACCACTTCGCCGTGCCGCCCTCGTAGGTCTGCGAGGAGGCCGTCGCCTCGGTCGACGGCAGGAGCGAGGACTCGAGCGCGTTGTTCGACGGGTTGGCGAGGACGGCCATCGCGTTGTTGAGCCCGGCCTCGGCAAGTGAGAAGGCGCGCTCGTCCTCCTTGTTGAAGCTGCTGGACCGCGCGTTCGACGTCGTGTAGACGAGCGTGGTCACCCCGACGGTCGAGAGCACGGCGAGCATGCCCACGGACATCACCAGGGCAATTCCACTCTCTTGCTTGAGGAGCCTTCTCATCACCGCAGCCACGCGTGTCCCGACCGGCACGCGCTCAGATCACATTTCGCAACGAAACGCCGCCGCGTGTCTCCCCAAAACGGGTGAATCGCAGCTCTAGAGCCGGGTCGTGTTGCGAAGGACGATGTCGGCCTCGAGCCGCCAGGGATGCGTCTTGCTCGCACTCGCGTCGATCGGGAGGACGACCCTGAGCGTCCCGAGCTTTCCCGTCGCCGGCGCCGCGTAGTCGAAGACGTTGTTCGTCGTGACCCAGTCGGCGATCGGCACGCCCGCGCGGCGGAGCCGGTAGCGGTTCGCCGAGACGAGGCTCAGGTCGTAGAGGACGGTCGTCGCCGAGCCGCCGGCGGTCGGGCACTGGGACGGCAGCGTGATGGTGATCGCCGTCGAGGCGCCGCTGGGCGTGATGCCGCTCGCGCAGTGAATCTCGCGGCGCATCCGGTCGACCGCGAGGCGCGCGTTCTGCTGCGCCTGGAACCGCTCGTTCATCTGGAGCTCCGCGTTCGTCGCCTGGACGAAGAGGACGGTGAGCCCGGTGAGCACGGTGCTGAGGATCGCGGTGACGGTGAGGAGCTCGACGAGGCTGTAGCCGCGCTCGTTCGCGAGCAGGCGGCGGAGCTTGGTCATCGCGACTTCGCGCGCACGGCGGCGAGCGCGCGCCTCGCGGCGGCTTCGCTCTTCGACCCGATCTTCCACTGCCGCTGAACCTGCTCGTCGACGCGGATCAGGGTCTCGAGGGCTTGGGCGCCCCGGAACCAACCGAAGCGTGCGCCGGTGACGATCCACTCGTGCTGGTAGAGCCAGTGGCTGACGTTCGCCCTCGTCTTCGTCGGATGCGCCTTGACCCAGCGCTCGAGGCGTGATGCGCGAGCGGTGAGCGTCATCTCGTCGAGCGGCTCCGCCGGTGCACCGGCGAGCCGGAAGGCGGCCGGGCGGGCTGGACGCTTCGGCTTCGCGGCCGGCTTCGGCTTGGGCTTCGCAGCCGGCTTCGGCCTGGGCTTCGCGGCGGGCTTGGGCTTCGGCTTGGCCCTCGGCTTCGGCTTCGGGGCGGGCTTGGCGGCCGGCTTCGGCCTGCCGGGCAGCTTCACAGCGGTGCCGTCGTAGGGCGACGCGTTCTCGGGGCTCCCCTCCTGTGCGTAGCTGCCGTTGCGCGAGAGGCCGAGGTGGATCGTCGGCATGCCGGTGTCCACGATGCGCGTGCCGGCCGCAGGCGTCTGCGACGTCACGGTGTTGGCGGGATAGCCCTGGACGGACCCGACCACGCGCCAGGCGAAGCCGGCCTCCTCGAGGGAGCCCTTCGCGAAGACGTACGCCTGTCCCACCACATCCGGGACGGAGAGGATCTCCGGACCGGCGACCTTGACCTCGTTGGGAGTCGTCGTCGCGCCGAACTGGCTCTCGGCCGCGAACGAGATCGTCGCACTGCCCAGGACGAGAATCGCCGTCAGGGCAACGATGCGCGGGAACACAGATGTAAGCCGGGCCGCCACAGCTAGTCGTTTGTCGGCAGAACCCTCGTTCGAGTTAAGGGGTCAGCGAGAAGGCGATGACGCCTTCGGGGGATTCCTCGTCCTCGACCACCTCGAAGACGGGCCGGTGGACGACGGCGAAGACCGGTGAGCCGCTCAGCGGCGAGACCGGATGCGGCTGGGTCTCGGTCACGCCCTGCCAGCTGAACGCGGTCCCGGCGAAGGACTGGAACCACGGCTCCTGCTGCGGATAGGTCAGGTCGGGGCCGGTCTGGAGATGGAGGTGCGGGCCCGTGGAGTGGCCGGTCGAGCCGACGAGGCCGACCGGCGCGCCTGCCGCCAGCGTCGCCCCCGGAAGGACGGCCGGCTCGAGGAAGGAGAGGTGGCAGTAGGTCCAGGTGCGCCCGTCGCCCATGCGCAGCACGAAGCCGATGCCGCAGTTGCCGGCGCCGAGCGGCCAGGCATCCTCGACGACGCCGTCCGCGAGCGCGTACAGCTGGGTGCCCATCGGCGCGGCGATGTCGGCGGCGGGATAGTCGTGGTGGAACTCGCCGACCGAGACGACGGACGGGCCGCCGCCGACCGGGAAGACGTAACCGCCCGAGTACGTCGCGCCGCCGAAGAGCGCCGCGGCCTGCGGCGAGAACGACGCCGGAGTGGCGCCGGCCCGGGCGGCGTCGAGGGCCAGCTTCGCCTCCTTCAGCGCAGCGCGGCGGTCGGCGACGACCTGGTCGGCCGCGTGCGCCCGAATCCCTGCCTGGGTCGCCCGCTTCTCCAGCTCGAGCCGGGTGGAGAAGAGCTGCGCGCGACCCGCACGGGCCAGGAGCGACCGTTCGAGCCGGTCCGCCTTCCGGGCGGCTCCGACCGCGGCGACGAGACGACGGTTCGCCTTCGAGACGTCGCGGCGGGCTCCGTCCAGCTCGACCTGCAGCCGGTCGAGCGTGAAGGTGAGGACGCCGCCGCCGTTCTCGTAGAGCGCGGCGAGGTCGAGGACGTCCCGCACGTACCAGTCCGCGTGGTTGTAGGCGAAGACGCCGCGGTAGAGGTCGGTGCGGCCGCCGGCCGCGGCGAGGTACCGCGCGGCCGAGAAGATCGCGTCCTCGGGCGCCCACGGGTCGGCGACGCCGTCGCCGTTCGCGTCGGTTCCCCAGCGGAGCCAGGTGGACGGCATGAACTGCATCCAGCCGACCGCGCCGGCGGAGCTCGGCCCCATGTTGCGACCGAAGTTCGACTCGATCTTGTTGATCGCCGCGAGCACCTGCCACGGGATTCCGTACGTGGCGCCCGCTTGGTGCCAGAGCGCGCTCAGCTGCTGGAACGAGAGCGTGCGAGGCGAAACCGTCGAGACGGTCCAGCCGGGCGGGAGCGCAAGCGAGCCCTCGGCGTTCGGCACCTCGGCGCTCGGAAGCAGCGGCCGCGCGGGCGCCTCGCCCACGACTGCGAAGACGGGGCCCGAGGCCCCGGATGCGCTCGCCGCACCGACGAGTGCGAGCGCGAGCGTGACGATCGCCGCAGCCTGCTTCATCGGTTTACGTCGGCTCGGAGTGCGCGACGCGAAGCTCCGGAAGCGCCGCCGGATCCGGCTGCGGCTCTTCGGCGGCGCGGACGTCGGCGACCTGCTGCTTCTCGGCCCGCTCGAGCGCGACGAGGAAGTCGTGGCGGTTCGTGGACGCGTTCGCCGCGATCTCGCGGTCGACCTGGCCGGAGACGACGAGCTCGATCAGCGCCTGGCTGAAGGTCTGCATCTCGAAGAATTCGCCTTCGGCGATCGCGTCGTGGATCTCGTCCGGCCGGGCCTCGCGGATGAGGTCGGCGACACGCGCGTTCACGACCATGACCTCCACGGCCGCCGCCCGGCCGCCGCCGATCTTCGGGATCAGGCGCTGGCTGATCACGCCGCGAAGGACGCCGGCGAGGATCGACCGGATCATCTGCTGCTTCACCGCGGGGAAGAACTCGGTGAGACGGCCCAGCGTCTCGGCCGCGTCGATCGTGTGCATCGTCGAGAAGACGAGGTGGCCAGACTCGGCCGCCTGCATCGCGGTCTCGGCCGTCTCTGCGTCGCGGAGCTCGCCGATGAGGATCACGTCGGGGTCCTGCCGGAGCGCGCGGCGCAGCGCCTGGCCGAAGGACTGCGTGTCGAGCCCGACCTCGCGCTGGTTGACGATGCACGCGATGTCCTCGTGGAGGATCTCGATCGGGTCCTCGATCGTGACGATGTGCTGGCGCCGCGTCCGGTTGATGTGGTTGAGCATCGACGCGAGCGTCGTCGTCTTTCCGGAACCGGTCGCGCCCGTGACGAGGACGAGCCCGCGGTGCTCCTCGGCAAGGCGCTTCACGCCCGGCGGGAGCTTCAGCGTCTCGAAGCTCGGCACCTCGCGCGGGATGACGCGGAAGGCGAACGAGACCGCGCCGCGCTGCATGAAGCCGTTGACGCGGAAGCGCGTGAGGTCGTTCGACGTGTACGAGATGTCGAGCTCGCCGGTCGACCGGAAGTCGACCTGCTTCTGAGGGTTCACCGCGGTGACCGAGGCGAGCACCGTCTCGAGGTCCTGCTGCGTCAGCGCGTTGATGCCGTCGACGGCAACGATCTGGCCGTCCAGACGGGCGGCCGGAGGCCGGCCGAACTTCAGGTGGACGTCGGTGGCGCCGCTCTGGACGGCGCGCGTGAGGAGCTGGTCCAGGTCCATGCCGCGACCCGGCCTGCATCGGCACTCTGAGCGTCTCTCTTTAGGTTGGTGAGCCGTACGAGCGTCTCGACGGCGCGCAGCGCGGCGCCGCCCGGGCCCCCGATCTGAGCCGGCTCCTGGGCGTCGGCGCGGAGCAGGCTCTCGATGCCGCGGAGGGCCAGTGGAGCCCGCAGGAGCGCGAAGGTTAGGCGCGGGAAGCGGTCGAGCGCAGTCTTCGCGCGCCAGGACGCGGCCGCCTGGCGGGCGAGACGGCGCTGCAATTCCCCTGCATATCGCCCGAAATCCGCCTCTCGGCCCGCCAGGATGCCGAGCGCGTTGTCGGCGGCGAGGCGGGCGCTCAGCGCGGCCTCGTAGATCCCGTCGCCCGACACCGGATCGATCAGTCCAGCCGCGTCTCCGACGAGCGCCGTGCGGCCGCGCGCGGCGACCGCGCCGGGCCGCCGCAACGGCAGGTGGTGGCCGCGGACCTCTGTGAGCGAGTCCTCGGGGATTCCGTGCTCGCGGCAGAGGCGTCCGAGATGCTCACGGAGCCGCGGAGCCTCGTCGCGCCACCCTCCCACGCCGACGTTGACGTGATCGGCCTTCGGGAAGACCCAGCCGTACCCGCCCGGCACGACGCCGAACTCGATGCAGGCGCGCGTTCGCCAGGGCTCGGGGTCGACGCGAGCATTCCCTTCCAGCGCGACCGTCCGGACGTGATCGCGCAGCCCGAGCTCCCGGCCCACCGTGCCGTTCGCGCCGTCCGCGCCGATCACGACCCGCGCGTCGAAGTCCTCCGCCCGCGCGCCGTCGAGGAACTGAGCGCCGGCCTCGCACGCCCGGTCGACGAGGAACGCGTCGAGCCGGCTGCGCTGGGTCATCTTGATCAGCGGCTCGCGGGTCGTCCTCGTGAAGCGCCGCGCGTAGCGGAAGCCGAGGTCGAAGACGTCCACCTCCGCCTCCACCACCGGCTCGATCGAGAAGGGGAGGAACCGCTGAGCCCGCACGGTGACGCCGCCTCCGCACGGCTTGTCCCGCGGGAACCGCGCCTTGTCGACGAGCAGGACCCGGGCGCCGCCGCGGGCGAGGTGGAAGGCGGTCAGTGACCCGGCCGGGCCGGCTCCGACGACCAGGGCGTCGAAGCGAGGCATCGCTACTATCTTCCTTCCCCTGGGGGTGTTCCCGAGTGGCCAAAGGGGACGGGCTGTAAACCCGTTGGCTCTGCCTTCGGAGGTTCGAATCCTCCCGCCCCCATTCCTCCGAGCCGGTAGATCAGGAAGACCGGCAGCAGCACGAGAGCCGCGGCGCCGAACGCGAGCGCCGTGACGCCCAGGAAGTCGAGGACCAGACCGCCGAGGAGCGCCAGGCCGGCGCCGAGCAGCGCGGCGATCAGATCGTTGGTGCCGAGCAGCTTCCCGCGCTCTGCCGGGCTCGTGCGGTCCGCGAGCTGCGCGGTCGCCGCGACGAAGGAGACGTTCCAGCCGACGCCGAGCCCGAACAGCAGCAGCCCGGTCATCCAGACGCCCTCGAAAACCTGGATCCCCGCGCAGGACACGGCCATGATGATCAGGCCGGTAAGGAGCGCTCGTGTGCGGCCGATCCGGTCGATCACCGGCCCGATCACGAGGACGAGCGCGTACATGCCGAGGACGTGCGCGCCGATGATCGGGAAGATCAGGTGCTGCGCGTGGTTCCGGTGGTCCACGACGACGTAGCCGGTCAGGTTCATGACGCTCACCATCACGGCCATCGACGCGAACCCTGCGAGCATCGCCGGGATCACGCCCGGGCGACGGATGATCTCGCTCAGCGGCGCCGCGGGGGGCATAGGCCCCTCGTCCGCCGGCGCCATCAGCTCCCCGATCCGCTTGGGGTCCGGGCGCACGTTCAGCGCGAGGACGAGCGCGACGAGCGACAGCGCGCCGGCGCCCAGCCACGGAATCGTCAGGACGCTCGCATCGAGCTCGTCCTTGCCTGAGAAGAGAGGACTGAAGACGGCCGGGCCGAGGATCGCGCCGAACACGGCGCCGCTCAGCACGTAGGCGATGCCGCGCGCACGCCGCTCGGGCGGGTACATATCGCCGGCAGCCGTCCGGATCAACAGCGCGACGCCGCCCGAGGCGCCGACGAGCATGAACCCGAGGATGACGGGGACTGCCGTCTCGGTCGCCGTCCCGAACGCGGTCAGCGCGCAGCCGATCGCGCCCAACGTGAAACCGGTCACGATGATCGGGACCCGGCCGAACCGATCCATCGCCCAGCCGGCCGGAAAGGCTGTGAGCGCCGACGCAGTGAGGAAGATCGCCGGCCCGAGCCCGAGGAGCGACTCGAAGCCCGTGACCAGCACGAAGGTCAGCGACGAGACGGCCGCGACGAGCTGGAGCACGGCGGAATTGACCGCCATGACGGCCGCAAGCAGTAGCGTGTTACGCCCAATCGGCAGGTCGGCGGGCGGGGCGGCCACGCGACCGATTGAACCACGTAAGCGGCCGCCGACCGATGAGTTTTCTCCTGAGGCGAGGTCCTATGGGGAGAGCGAAAAGGAGGGAGACATGCCGGATCACACCGTCGTGACGCGTGAGGAATGGCTCGACGAGCGGCAGAAGCTGCTCGAGGCCGAGCAGGAGCACGCGGCCAAGAGCGAGGAGCTCGCGAACCGCCGGAAGGAGCTGCCCTGGGTTCGCGTCGAGAAGGAGTACACCTTCGATACCGAGGACGGGAAGAAGACGCTCGCCGAGCTCTTCGACGGCCGCTCGCAGCTTCTCGCCTACAACATCATGTTCGGGCCGAGCTACGAGCTGGCCTGTCCCGGTTGCTCGAACCTGGCCGACCACCTGAGTGAGGCGGTCGTCCACATGAACCATCGCGACGTGACGCTCATGGCGTTCTCGCGCGCACCGATCGAGAAGCTGAAGGCGTACAAGCAGCGGATGGGCTGGACCTTCCCGTATGTGTCGACCCACGGCAGCGACTTCGCCTTCGACTTCCAGCTGGCGCTGACCGACGAGCAGATCTCCGAGATCGATGAGGTCCAGACGATGCTGAAGGACCCGCCCGACTGGCTCGAGCACTGGGCCGAGCAGGTCGGAACGGACCTGGAGTCGGGGATGTCCGAGAACCCGAGCTGGATCGCATTCGCCCGGGAGAACGGCGACGTCTACCAGACGTACTTCCACGCCGCGCCCGACCGCGACTTCGTCGTGCCGTACTACTTGCAGCTCCTCGACCGGACACCGCAGGGACGGTCGGAAGACATGACCGCGTACCGCAAGGACGAGTACCCGGACTGATGGCCACGATCGCCCGCAACCCGGCGATCGCGGTTCTGCTCGGAGCTGCCGCCGTCGCGTGGGTCGTCACCTACGAGCGGATGCACGGGATGGACGCTGGTCCCGGTACGGAGCTCGGCGGGCTCGGCTGGTACCTCGGGATCTGGGTGACGATGACCGCGGCGATGATGCTGCCGACGACGGTGCGCGTGGCGCGCGCGGTGTCCTTCGCCGTCGGCTACCTCGCGGTGTGGACCGTGTTCGGGCTCGCCGCCTACCTCGTCTTCCGGAACGGGATCTCGACCGAGGTCGCCGGCGTCCTGCTCGTCGCCGCCGGCGTCTACCAGCTCACGCCGCTCAAGCAGCGCAGCCTCGGTCGCTGCCGGACGGCCCACGACGGCGGCGAGCTCCGGGGCGGCGTCATGCACGGCCTCGATTGCGTCGGCTCGTCGGGCGGGCTCATGGTCGCGCTCTTTGCGCTCGGCGTGATGAGCCTCTGGTGGATGGCTGCGATCGCAGTTGCGATCTTCACGGAGAAGGTCCTGCCGCAGGGCCCGCGCCTGACCGGCGTCTTCGCCGTCGCACTCGTTGTCCTGGGGATCACCTTGGCAGTGTCGCCCGAGAACGTCCCAGGGCTGAGCGAGATGGAGGAGATGTGAACATCGGAACGCGAGAAGAGTGGCAGGAGGCGCGGGACGCCCTGCTGGCCGAGGAGAAGGAGCACACCCGCCGGGGCGACGAGCTCGCGCGCAAGCGTCAAGAGCTCCCGTGGGTGCCGGTCGAGAAGGAGTACAAGTTCGCCACGGAGGACGGCGAGAAAACGCTGGCCGAGCTCTTCGACGGCCGCTCGCAGCTCCTCGTCTACCACTTCATGTTCGGGCCCGACTACACCGCCGGCTGCCCGACCTGCGCTGCGACGGCCGACAGCGTCAACGGCGTTCTCCCGCATCTGAACGCGCACGACGTGACGATGCTGTTCGTCTCGACGGCTCCCCTTGAAAAGCTCCAGTCGTACGAGCGCCGCATGGGCTGGCGCCTCCCGTGGGTGTCGGCGGGCGACAACGACTTCAACCTCGACCTCGGCTTCTCGAGGAGCGAGGAGCAGACACGCGAGTGGGTCGAGCCGATGTTCGACCAGCTGCCGCCGGTCGCCGCCCGAAACGCGAAGGACACAGGTACCGACGTCGTCCGATACCTGACCGAGAGCCCCGGCTTCAGTGCCTTCGCGCTGAAGGACGGCGTCGTCTATCAGACCTATTCGACCACCGCTCGCGGGCTCGAGTTCCTGATGGGCTACTACCCGATCCTCGACCGCTCGCCGAGAGGCCGCGATGAAGGTCCCGAGTTCCAGCTGTGGATCCGCCCGCACGACGAGTACGAGCGATGAGCGTCGGGACGCGGGAAGAGTGGCTCGCGGCCCGGAAGGAGCTCCTGGCCGACGAGAAGGAGCTCACGCGCCGCAGCGACGAGCTCGCGCACAGGCGGCAGGAGCTGCCCTGGGTGCCGGTCGAGAAGGAGTACGTCTTCGACACCGCGGAGGGGCCGAAGACGCTCACAGACCTCTTCGACGGGCGCTCGCAGCTCCTCGTCTACCACTTCATGTTCGGGCCGTCCGTCGAGGGCTGGCCGGATGCCGGCTGTCCGGGGTGCTCCTACACGGCGGATTCGCTCGACGGCTCCGTCACGCATCTGGCGCATCGAGACGTCGCGTTCGTTGCGGTCTCCCGGGCGCCGATCGAGCAGCTGCACGCCTACCGGGAGCGGATGGGCTGGAGCTTCTCCTGGGTCTCGTACGGCGACAGCGACTTCAACATCGACTTCAGCGTCTTCACCGAGGAGGGCCGCCGCACCGGCAAGGGCTTCAACTTCGGAACGGCGAAGCACGCCGACATGGACCTGCGAGAGGAGGAGCTCCACGGGCTGAGCTCGTTCGTCCTCGAGGACGGCGTCGTCTACCACACCTACTCGACGTACGACCGCGGGACAGACGTCCTGAACGCGACCTGGCAGCTGCTCGACCGGACGCCGAAGGGTCGCGGCGAGGATCCCGAAGGCTGGCCGCGCCGCCACGACGAGTATCCAGAGGAGGACACATGAACCTGCCGCGTGTCGTGTCGGAGAGCGAGTGGCAAGAGGCCCTCGACTCGGTTCGGGCCAAGGAGAAGGAGCTGACGCGCGCGCACGACGCGCTCGCAGCCGAACGCCGGCGACTGCCGCGGGTGCGGATCGAGAAGGACTACGAGCTCGACGGGCCGGACGGGAAGGCGAGCCTCGCGGACCTGTTCGAGGGCCGCAGCCAGCTCATCGTCTACCACTTCATGTTCGGGCCGAGCCAGGACGCGGGCTGCGACGGATGCTCGCTCG
>Ga0081538_10002703_pt1 | contig 17055 bp, 17 predicted proteins | sample TabmetS5T2R1_FD_71022 | JGI IMG/M metagenome (GOLD analysis project Ga0081538, IMG submission 71022) | Tabebuia heterophylla rhizosphere microbial communities from the University of Puerto Rico - S5T2R1 | ecosystem: Host-associated > Plants > Roots > Rhizosphere ... | reverse complement strand
CGAGCTGGCGCGGTCCGGGGTGCGGGCCGCGATATTCGAGGGCTCCTAGCCGCGCCGTAGGGTCGCCCGCCTCGGGAGCTCAGACCTTGACGGCCGCCCGCCACCATTCCAGCACGCCGGCGTCGCCGAACACCTCGAACCGGTCTGCCGACACGCGGTTCCACAGCAGCAACAGCAGGTCCGACGCCGTACCCCGCACGGCCACGTCGCCCTTGGCGTGCCGGTGCTCGACCGTCAGCCGTTCGCCCGCCAGGGTGATCAGCCACTCGCCCTCGCCCGGCTCGTCGCCGACGTCGGTGGCGTGGAGGTGCATCGTCTTGCCCTCGTTCTCGCTGTCGAGCTCGGCGGTACCCCGCCACGGGAGGATCACCTCGAACAACTCGTCCACGGCATCGAGCGCCAGGTCGGTACCCACCGGCCGGCCGTCGCCTGCGGCGGCCTGCGCGTCCCACCGGTGGACTGCGGTCTCGATGGCCATGCGCCGGGGCCAGAAGATGGGTGGCTGGTCGCCCGCCCATGTCTTCACGGTCGTCCCGCCGGTGGCCGCGCCGGCGGCCGCCTCGATTGCGTCGATCAGCTCGGACAGGCCCGCGCGCGTCCACTCGATGACCGCGTCCCCCTTCGGTGGGAGCGGGACGTCCGGTGCGTCGCCGCCCCGGACCCAGCCCGCAGTCCACCTGTAGGTCCGCCCGACGTGACCGACCAGCCGCGCCATCTTCCACCCGGGGCAGGTGGGGACGTCGGCATCGAGTTGACCGCCGGCGGCGGTCAGGAGGTCGGCGGCGTCGCCGCGGAGGGAGTCGAGGTACGAGGCGCGATCCATACCCCCATCTTGCGCCAGAACCCATCGCCCGGGGAGACGCCGGCCTAGGCGGCCAGGAGCCCGAGCAGCTCCTCGTGAACCCGGCCGTTGGTGGCCACGCCGCTGCCGGCGCCCGCATCCTCGCGACCGTCGAAGCTGGTGAACCGGCCGCCGGCCTCGGCGAGGATCACGGGCATCGCCGCCACGTCGTACAGGTCCACCGCGGGGTCGACCATCGCGTCGACGCGGCCGGTGGCCACCAACGCGTAGCCGTACCCGTCACCCCAGGTGCGCAGCGCGCAACCCGCATGCTTGACGGCCAGCAGCGTCTCGTCGGACCAGTGGCCGTACCCGCTGGTGGTGAGGTAGGCACCGTCGAGCGTCGCCGTCTGGCTCACCCGGGCGGGCCGGCCACCGCTCCAGCAGCCCAGCCCCCGGCCGGCGTAGACGGCCTCCCCCAGCGCCGGCAGCCCGATCACACCCAGGGCCGGGCCGTCCCGGTCGTGGAGGGCGAGCAGTGTCGAGTACAGCGGGACGCCGCGGGTGAAGGCCTTGGTCCCGTCGATGGGATCGACGATCCAGCGCCGTCCCGAGCGCCCCGGGACCTCGGGCTCCTCCTCGCCGAGCACGCCGTCGTCGGGGAAGCGGTCGGCTATCCGTTCCCGCACCAGGCGCTCGGCGGCCCGATCGGCCGCGGTCACCGGCGTACCGTCGGCCTTGGTGTCGACGGCGAGGTCGGCCTCCTGGAACCAGCGCAGGGTCACCTCGCCGGCGGCGGCAACGAGGTCGACGGCGAAGTCGAGCAGGGCGGGCTCGATCGGGCGCGACATGGCCGCCATCGTGACAGCCCGCCCCGGTCAGCGGGGGCCGTCGGCGCCCTCGGTGGGCGCCAGGATGAAGAACAGCCGGGCCTTGCACGCCGCCTTGCCCCCGACGGTGGCGGTGCCCTGGCCCCACCCACCGCGTGCCGAGAGCCGATCCATGACCACCTCGAGCTGCAGCTCGTCGCCGGGGCGGACCAGGCGGCGCCAGCGCACGTCCTCCACCCCACCGAACAGCGGCAGGGAACCGGCGTAGCGCTCGTCGGACAGCAGGGCCACCGCACCCGCCTGCGCCAGCGCCTCGAGCTGGATCACCCCCGGCAGGATCGGGTTGCCGGGGAAGTGGCCGGCGAGGAACGCCTCGTCGCCGGTGACGCGGTAGCGGGCCCGCACTCGCCGACCCGGGACCAGCTCGTCGACGGCGTCGACGAACCGGAACGGCGGCCGGTGGGGAAGGAGACCGACGGGGTCGTCGCCCGCCGTCATCCCTCCGGCTCCGGCGGTGCCGCCACCTCCCCCGCGCCCAGCGCCACGGCGTGGACGCCGCCGTCGACATGGACGATCTCGCCGGTCGTGGCCGGGAACCAGTCGGACAGGAGCGCCACGCAGGCCCGGGCGACGGGCTCAGGGTCGCGAACGTCCCATCCCAGCGGCGCCCTGTGGCCCCAGGCGGCCTCCATCGCGCCGAACCCGGGGATCGACCGCGCCGCCAGGGTGCGCAGAGGGCCGGCGGCCACCAGGTTGACCCTCACGCCGCGGCCGCCGAGGTCGCGGGCGAGATAGCGACAGGTGGCCTCGAGCGCCGCCTTGGCCACCCCCATCCAGTCGTAAGCCGGCCACGCCTGCGTTGCGTCGAAGTCCAGGGCGACCACCGCTGCGCCCGGAGGCATGAGCGGCAGCAGCGTCTCGGCCAGCGACTTGAGCGAGTAGGCCGACACGTGCATGGCGGTGGCCACATCGTCCCAGCGGGCGGCCAGCAGGCCATCCTCCTGGCCGAGGCACGCCTCGGGGGCGAACCCCACGGCGTGGAGCGCGCCGTCGACCTTGCCCCACCGCCGACCCAGCTCGTCGGCGAGCGCCACGTGGTGGGCCCCATCGGTCACGTCCAGCTCCACGACGTCTGGTGGCGAGGGCAGGGTCCGGGCGACGCGCTCGGTGAGCCGCATGGCGCGCCCGAAGGAGGTGAGCACCAGCTCGGCGCCCTGCTCCTGGGCGAGTCGGGCGACCGCCGCGGCGATCGAGTCCTTCGTGAGGACGCCGGTGATGAGCAGCTTCTTGCCGTCGAGCAGCATGGGCGTTCGTCCTCGGGTCACAACGGGATGTTGTCGTGGCGGCGGGCCCGCAGGCGCTCGCGCTTGGCGGCGAGCGAGCTCAGCGCGCCCGCGACCGCGCTGCGGGTGTCCGCCGGGTCGATGATCTCGTCGACGTAGCCCCGCTCGAGGGCCGCAACGGGGGAAAGGTGCACGGCCTCGTAGTCGGCCTCGAGCTGGCGGCGCCGCTCCTCACGTTCCCGGTCGCTGGTGGCCCCGTTCAGCGCCCGGCGACCGAGGATCTCGACCGCGCCCCTGGCCCCCATCACCGCGATCTCTGCGGTCGGCCAGGCCAGCGCGCAGTCGTTGCCCATGGACTTGCAGTCCATGACGATGTACGCCCCGCCGTAGGCCTTGCGCAGCACCACGCACACCCGCGGCACCGTGGCCTCGGCGTAGGCGAACGCCAGCTTGGCGCCATGGCGGATCATGCCGCGCCACTCCTGATCCCGTCCGGGACGAAAGCCGGGCGTGTCGACCAGGGTGAGGAGCGGCAGTCCGAAGGCGTCGCAGAAGCGGACGAAGCGGGCGCCCTTTTCGGATCCCTCGATGTCGAGGGCCCCGGCCAGCTGGCTCGGCTGGTTCGCCACGACGCCGACGGGGATCCCGGCCACGCGCGCCAGGACCGTCACGACGCTGGTGCCGAACCGGGCCCGGAGCTCGATGAACTCGTGGTCGTCCACCACGTCGGTGATGACCCGGCGCACGTCGTACGACGCCCGGCCGTCGGCCGGGACGGTGTCGGCGGCCGCACGGGTGGCCCGGCTGGCGGGGTCAGCGGTGGCGACCGTCGGCGGTGCTTCGTGGTTGTTGGGTGGCAGGTGGTCGAGCAGGTCGGCGACCGTGTCGAGCGCGGCGTCCACGTCCTCGACCACCAGGTCGGCCACTCCGGTGCGGGTGCCGTGCACCCACGAGCCGCCGAGCAGGTCGGCGTCGAGGGTGGCCGATCCGGTCATGCGGGCCGACGCCTGGGGCCCGTTGACGAACGCCGTCGCCCTGGCGGTCATGACGACCACGTCGGCCAGCCCCAGGACGAGCGCGGTGCCGCCGAGGCAGGGGCCATCGACCACGAGCACCACGGGCACCAGTCCGGACGCGCCCGCGAGTGCCCGGGCCAACGCCCCCCAGCCGTGCAGCGACGCCAGCCCGGCGGTGCCGTCGACCCCCACGCCACCGAGCACGCCGACGACGGGAACGCCGGCGTCGACGCCGATCGCCACCGTGCGGGCGATCACCGCGGTGTCGGCCTGGATCGGCGCGCCCCGGAACCAGGCGACGGGTCCGTCGAGCGGCAGCCAAGGGGCGTGGCCGACGCCGGCCTCCACGGTCCCCGGGCGGCCCCGGCCGACGGGCAGGCGCGGCGGGACCGAGGTGGCGGCGACGACCGTGGCCACCGTCACACCGGGCCGAGGACCAGTGCGGCGTTGTGACCGCCGAAGGCGAACGAGGTCGACACCGCCGGCGCCACCTCGATGGTGCGGGGCTCGCCGGCCACGACGTCGACGGGCAGGTCGGTGTGCCGGTGGTTGGCTGTCGGGGGGACGACGCCCCGCCCGGAAGCGAGCAGGGCGGCGACGGCCTCGACCGCGCCGGCGGCGCCGATGAGGTGGCCGGTGACGCCCTTCGTCGACGTGACGGGCACGGCGCCGGGACCGAACACCTTGGCGATCGCTGCCGCCTCGGCCGCGTCATTCTGGGGCGTCGACGTGCCGTGGGCGTTGACGTGCCCGATGGCCCCGGCGGGGATGCCGGCGTCCGCCAACGCCATCTCGATCGCCGCCACGGCACCCGAGCCGTCGTCGATGGGCGAAGTGATGTGGTGCGCGTCGCAGGTGAGGCCGTAGCCGAGGACCTCGCCGTGGATGCGGGCGCCGCGGCCCACCGCCCGGTCGTACGGCTCCAACACCACGAACGCGGCTCCCTCGCCCATCACGAAGCCGTCACGGTCGTCGTCGAACGGCCGCGAGGCCGCGGACGGGTCGGGGTTCTTGCTCAGCGCCCCCATGCGGCTGAAGGCGGCCATGGCCACGGGGCTCACGCTCGCCTCGGTGCCACCGCACACGACCACGTCGGCCATGCCGTCGCGCAGCAGGCGGGCACCCTCGCCGATCGCGTGGGCGCCGGTGGCGCAGGCCGTGGCGACGGCCAGGTTGGGCCCGGTGAAGCCGTGACGGATCGCCACCAGTGCGGCGGCGGCATTGGGCATCATCATCGGCACCAGGAAGGGGCCGACGCGGCTGGGTCCCTTCTCGACGTACCCGATGACCTGGTCCTCGAGCGTGCGGATGCCTCCGATGCCGGAGCCGGCGACGACCGCGCAGCGAACCGGGTCGGCGCCGAGGTCGTCGGGCGACGGCGCCGGGAGGAGCTCACCCGTCGGATCCATGCTCACGCCCGTGGCGTCGCCCACTGCGTCGGCGGCGGCGGCGACGGCCAGCAGGGCGGCCCGGTCGGTGCGGCGCACCTCCTTGGGCCCCACGTACGGCACGGCGTCGAACCCGCGCACCTCGCACGCGTAGCGCACCGAGTGGCCGGAGGCGTCGTAGAGCGTGATCGGCGCCGCTGCGGGGCGCGCCGCCACCAGCGTGTCCCACAGCTCGTCGACGGTCTGGCCGCCCGGTGCCTTGGCCCCGATGCCGGTGACGGCGACGCGCGGTCGACCGCGGTGGTCCGTGGCGGCCCCGGCGAGGGCGGGGGTCACGCCGTGGCGGCGCTGGCCGCCAGGATCAGGTCGAGGGCGTCGCCGACGGTGCGAACGTCGGCGAGGTCGTCCTCGGGGATGGTGACGTCGAGGCTGTCCTCGAGCTGCATGACCAGCTCGACCAGGTCGAGGCTGTCGGCGTCGAGGTCGTCGGCGAACGACGCCTGCTCGGTCACCTGGTCGGGCTCCACCGACAGCACGTCGACGGCGGCCGTGCGGAGGGCGTCGAAGGCGGCGGATCGGTCCATGGTGGTGGGTCCTTTCTTGATGGATCGGGGAGGATCTGGATCAGCGGGTTCGTCCAAGGGCTCCTGCCAGGGATGGTCAGCGTCCCATGCCGAGGCCGCCGTCGACGGGCACGACGGCGCCGGTGACGTACGAGGCCGCATCGGAGCAGAGGAACGCGACCACGGCGGCGACCTCGTCGGGGGTGCCGAATCGGCCCATCGCCGTCGCGTCGGCCAGCGCCCGGCGGCGCGCCTCGGGAAGTGCGTCGGTCATCGGTGTGGTGACCGGCCCGGGCTCGACGACGTTGACGGTGATGCCGCGGGACGCGACCTCACGGGCGACCGACCGCGACAGCCCCACCAGGCCGGCCTTGGCGGCGGCGTAGTTGGCCTGGCCGGGTGACCCGGTCGCCGCCACGATCGACGACACGTTGACGATGCGGCCGTAGCGGGCCCGGATCATGGGCCGCAGGGCCCTGCGCACGACATGGAAGGGCCCGCTGAGATCGGTGTCGAGCGTGTGGCGCCAGTCGTCGTCGCCGAGCTGGACGGTCAGCTTGTCCCGGTTGGCGCCGGCGGCGTTGACCACCAGCTCCACCGGCCCCCACGCCGACTCGATGGCCGCAAAGGCGCCGTCCACCGCGCCGGCGTCGGTGACGTCGGCATGGACCGCCATGCCGGTGCCTCCGGCCCGCTCGATGCCCTCGACCACCTTGTCGGCGGCGCCGGCCGACGTGCCGTACCCGACGGCGACGCGGTGGCCGGCGGCCGCCAGGGCGCTGGCACATGCGGCGCCGATGCCGCCGGATCCGCCCGTCACGAGGGCGATCCGGGGCGTGACCCGGTCCGTCATCCGGGCGTCCCCCAGCGCCACAGCACGGTTCCGACGGTGAGCCCGGCGCCGAAGCCGCACGCCAGCACGAGGTCACCGTCGCCGAGGCGCCCGCTGTCGGCCTCCTCCGCCAGCGCCAGCGGGATCGAGGCCGCCGAGGTGTTGCCGAAGCGCTCGACGTTGCTCACGGTCCGCTCCGGGGGGACGCCGATGCGGGGGAGGACCGCGTCGACGATGCGGGCGTTCGCCTGGTGGGGGACGAACCACGTCACATCGTCGGCGGTGCAGCGGCCACGGGCCAACGTCCGGTCGACCGAGATCGCCACGGCGCGTACCGCCCGGCGGAAGACCTCTCGTCCGTCCATCTGCAGGTAGTGCTCCCGGGCCGCCACCGTGTCGGCGCTGGCCGGCAGGGCACTACCCCCGGCGGGCACCACCAGCAGGTCGATGCCGCCGGGGTCGCCCACGAGGTCGCAGGCAACCAGACCGGGCGCCGCGGGCTCGGGCGGCCCGGGGTGGGCGGAGGCGCTCGACCCGCTTCCCGCCAGGACCAACGCCCCAGCCGCGTCGCCGAACAGGACAGCTGTTCCGCGATCGTCGGGGTCCGTGAAGCGCGTGAGCGTGTCCGCACCCACCACCAGGGCGGTGCGGGCCAGGCCCTGGCCGATCAGCGCCGCGGCGGTGGTGAGGCCGTAGACGAACCCGGCGCAGGCGGCGTTGAGATCGAAGGCCCCGGCGGTGATCCCGAGCTCGGCCGCCACGATGGCGGCAGTGGCGGGGATCAGGCGCTCTGGGGTGCTGGTGGCGACGGCGACGACATCGACGTCGGTGGCGGCAAGGCCGGCCCGGTCGAGCGCGGCCCGGCTGGCGGCCACGGCCAGCGGCCCCGTGGACTCGCCCGCGCCGGACACGCGGCGCTCGCGGATGCCGGTGCGCTCGGCGATCCAGGCGTCACTGGTGTCGAGCGACCGGGCGAGATCGTCGTTGGTGACCCGGAGGGCGGGCAGCGCACATCCCCAACCCGCGACCACCACGCCCGTCGGCATCGAGACGCCCGAAGGGAGGGATCCCCGGTCCCGTGCGAGGTGGTCGATGGGAGGCGCCGTCGTGCTCATGCCACGACTCGCACCCACGCCAAGGGCTGGTCGGCGCGCACCCGTTCCCCCGGGAGGGCCAGCAGGCCCATCAGGAAACCGGTGTGGGGGCTCGTCACCGGCACGGTCCCGTCGGTGACCTCGATGGTGCCCATCTGCTGCCCGCGGTAGACGATCTCGCCCTCGGCGGTCACGACCTCGGGCGCTGCCGCCCGGAACACACCGGCGGCCGGCGCGGCGATGAGGCGCTCCGGGACGTGCAGATCCTCGGCGATCGGCTCGTCGTAGGAGGTCATGGCGGTGAGCGGGTCGTCGACTGCGGTCATCGGGTAGCTCCGGCGAGGGTGTTGGCGGCTAGGAGGTTGGACAGGTCGGCGGGAGTGGTCACGTTGAGGACGGCCACGTCGGGAACCGTGCGCTTGGCCAGGCCGGCGAGAACCCGCCCGGGCCCGACCTCGATGAACGTGGTTGCCCCGGACGCCGCCAACGTGCGCTGCGACTCCCGCCAGCGCACGGGCTCCACCAGGTGCCTGGTGAGCTGGTCGACCCAGCAGTGAGGGTCGGTGTGCCCGAGGGCGTCGGTGTTGGCCACGATCGGCGCGGTGCCCTCCCGGAAGGCGATCTCCTCGAGAACCGGTCTCAGCCCGGTGGCAGCGTCCGCCAGGAGCGGCGTGTGGAAGGCGTGGCCGACGTCGAGGGCCATGACCCGGCGCACGCCGAGCTGTCGCGCCCGCTCGGCGGCGGCGGCCAGGCCCTCCGCGGTCCCGGCGATGACGACCTGGCCCGGCGCGTTGTCGTTGGCGATCCACACGTCGTCGCCGCCCTCACAGACCCGTGCGGCGACGTCGAGCTCGGCGCCGACGAGCGCCGCCATGCGGCCGGGCCGGGCATCGGCCGAGGCCTGGGACAGGTCGGCGCGCTCGGCGGCCAGGCGGAACCCGTCGCTCCGGTCGAGCGCGGCGGCGGCGAGCAGCGCAGTGACCTGGCCGAGCGAGTGGCCGGCGAAGGCGACGGGGGGCTCGTCGAGCCGGGGCGCCAGTGCGTCCCAGGCCACGAGCGACGCCAGGAGCACCGCCAACTGGCTCGCACCCGTCGCCGCCAGCTCGCCTGCGTCCGCCTCGAGGAGCAGCCGCGCCAGCGGGCGATCGAGCACGGCCTCGACTTGGCCCACGACCTCCCACGCCTGGTCGTCGACCCAGGCGCGCCCCACGCCTGGCGCGGCCGCGCCTTGGCCGGGAAAGATCACGGCGTAGGGCACGGGCGGGGACCTCCAGCGAACGACAATCGGCGGCGGGCAGGGTGTCCGGGGTCCGACCGGCCCACGCGCGGATCGTTACATGGCCGTGTGGAATTCTTCTAGGAATTTGCAAGCGAACTGGACGAAGGGATCGCCCGAGGGATGCCAGAGCAGACTCGCGGTGACGGATCGGCGCCGCACCGCTACCGAGCGGCCGATCTGGCGGCCGAGGTGGGCATCAGCGTGCAGCTCCTGCGCTCCTACCAGTCCCGGGGCCTGCTGCCCCCACCCCGGCACGAGGGCCGGGTGGCCTGGTACGGGCCGCACCACCTCGAGCGGCTCCGCCACATCCGCAACCTCAAGGAGCGCGGCTACTCGCTGCGCATGATCGAGGAGGTCGTGGGCGATGCGGCCGAGCCGGGGTTCCCGCACATCGAGGAGCACGAGGTGCTCCGGCTCGGCGAGGTGGCCGAGCGGAGTCGCGTGCCCGTCGAGCTGCTGCGGGCCCTGGAGGCGTCGGGGCTGCTGCGGCCCCATCACATGGCCGAGGGCGACCGCTACAGCGACGCCGACGTCCGGTTCGTCCGCCACGTGCTCACGCTGCTGGGCGTCGGCCTGTCGCTCGACGACCTGATGCGCATCGCCCGCCAGCAACTGGTCACGTCGGACGCGCTCGGCCGCGACGTCGTGAACGCGTGGGCGCAGCTCGTGGGGACGCGACTCCGCAGCAAGCGACGCGAGGCTCCCGACCAGGCGGCCCGCGTGGCGGCGTCGCTGCGGGCGCTGGCGGCCATCGTCGGCCAGTTGGTCGCCTACCGGGTGGAGCGGTCGGTGCTCGATGCCGCGCAGGCCGAGATCGAGGCCGAGGGCACCCCCGCCGAGCGGGAGGCACTGGCCCGGTCGCTGACGTCGCCGCCGGGCCGGGCGCGCCAGTCCGACGAGCTGCCCAAGCGTTAGCCCCGGTACCCGGGTGCGCCTACCGGTGCCGCCGGGGCACGATCACCAGGTCGCCGCCGTCGTCGATCACCGACACGGTGGCGTCGAACACCCGCTCGACGAGCGCGGGTGTGAACACCTCGCGCGCGCTGCCCCGGGCCACCACCCGTCCCTCGTGCAGCAGCACGAACCCGTCGGCGTGCTGGGCGGCGAGCGTGAGGTCGTGCATGGCCGACACCACGGTCAGGCTCCGCCTGTGTCGCAGCTCGTCGACGAGCGCCAGAACCAGCTGCTGGTGGCCGATGTCGAGGGCGGTCGTGGGCTCGTCGAGCAGGAGCAGGGGCGCGTCCTGGGCCAGCGCCCGGGCGATCACCGCCCGCTGGCGTTCGCCGCCCGACAGCGTCACCACCTCGCGGTCGGCCAGGTCGGCGAGGTCCAGGAGCTCCAACACCTCGGCGAGCACCGCGAAGTCCCGCGCACCCTCGCGGCCGAGGAAGGGGATGTGCGCGGTGCGGCCGAGGAGCACGTAGTCGGCGACCGAAGCGCCAGCCGGGATCGTCGGTTGCTGGGGAGCGACCGCCAGCAGACGCGCCCGCTCGCGCGGACCGAGGCCGTCGGTTGCCTGGCGGCCGAGGGTGACCGTGCCCGAGTGGGCGACGGTCCCTGCCAGGGCGCGCAGCAGCGTGGACTTCCCGGCGCCGTTGGGCCCGACGATGCCGAGCCACGACCCCGCGGCGACGTCGAGATCGATCGGGTGCAGCACAGTCCGTTCGCCGTGGTCCACGCTCACGGCGCGCACGTGCACGTAGCCGGCAACGCTCGCAGCCGTGGCCCGCTCCTCCGCGATGCTCATGCCCCCCTCCGACCCAGGAGGGCGAGGAAGAACGGCGCCCCGACGAACGCGGTGATGACCCCGATGGGGACCTCGGCCGGGGCGAGCGCGGTGCGGGCCACGAGGTCGGCCAGGACCATGAACGCCCCACCGCCGACCAGCGTGAGCGGCAGGACCACCCGGTAGCTGTGCCCGGCGACCAGGCGGATCGCGTGCGGGACGATGATGCCGACGAAGCCGATCAGCCCGCTCACGGCCACGGCGGCGGCCGTCCCCAACGACGCCGCCACCACCACGACGAGCCGGGTGCGGTCGACGGGCAGCCCGAGGTTGGTTGCCTCCTCGTCACCGACCGCCAGGACGTCGAGGGGTCGCCGGTACAGCAGCACGCCGACCGCTGCCAGCACGGTCCACGGCAGGATCAGGCGGACCTCGGACCAACCGGCCGTGGACAGGCCGCCGAGGATCCAGGCGTACACCTCGCGCACGGTGTCGTCGGAGCGCTGCTGGAAGTAGGTCTGCACGGACGTGAACAGGCTCGCCATCGCCACACCCGCCAGGATGAGCGACGTCGTCGTGCCGGCGAGCCCGCGCCCGGCGGCGCGGCCGACGAGGTAGGTGAGGCCGACCGCCACCAGCGCCCCCACGAACGCCGCCGCCGGCAAGACGTCGAACGGACCCCAGCCACCTTGGGCCCCGTAGGTGAGCACGAGCGTGGCACCGAGGCCGGCGCCCGCGGCCGCACCGAGGAGATAGGGGTCGGCCAACGGATTGCGGAAGACACCCTGGTAGGCACCGCCCGCCACGCTGAGGGTGGCACCTACCAGCAGCGCCAGCACCACTCGGGGCAGGCGGATGTCCCACAGGATGGCGGCCTGGCGGCTGTCGAGGCCCGAGTCGACGCGCACCAGCGGCAGCCTGTCGAGCAGTTCGAGCCCGACCCGTCCGACGGGCATGCCCGCCGGGCCGATGCTGACCCCGGCCACGAACGCCACGGCGAGGAGGGCGAGGCAGGCCAGCCAGGTGCGCCGGCCCCGGGGCGCGCGCCGCGCCGCCACCGTCCGGGCCGGTGCTGCGGCGGGCTGCCCTGGCCGTCTCAGGTCCGTGGTCGCCATGGCCGGGGGAGGCGCCTGTCCCTACCCTGCCTCGGACGTGGCCTTGACGACCGTGCGCAGGAAGTCGACCACCCGTGGGCCCCAGCGCGAGGTGATGTCCGGGTCGAGCTCGACGATGTCGCCGTTGCGCACGGCGGTCACCTCGCCCCAGCCGGGACGGGCGGCGACTGCGGCGGCGTCGACACCGGCGGCCTCGTCGGCGAGGAAGATCACGTCCGGGTCGCTCTCGAGCAGCAGTTCGGCTGACACCTGCGGGTACCCGGTGCCGTCGTCGGCAGGGTCGGCCACGTTCTCGAGGCCCGCCAACGCATAGACCTGGCCGATGAACGTCCCCGACGTGGCGGTGTGCAGCTGGTCGTCCAGCTCGTGGTAGTAGGTCAGCGGATCGTCGCGCTCGGCGGCCTGGTCGGCGAGGTCTTCGATGTCGGCCCGCATGTCCTGGACGACGTCAGCTGCCTCGCCGGAGTGGCCGGTGGCGGTGCCGAGCTGGGTGATCTGGTCGTAGCTCTCGTCCAACGACGTGGCCGCCGGGTACTCGAGGACGGGGACGTCGACGCGTTCCAGGCCGGCCACGACGTCGTTGGCGTCGAACGACAACACGACCAGGTCGGGCTCGTAGGTCGTGATCGCCTCGACGTTGGGCTCGAAGCCCGACAGGTCGGTCATCGGCGTGCCCTCGGGGTAGTTGGAGAAGTCGTCCACGGCCACGACCTGGTCGCCGGCGCCGATCGCGTAGAGCATCTCGGTGGCCGTGGGCGACAGCGACACGATCCGCTCCGGCTCGGCTTCGATCGTCACCGTCCCGTTGGCCGCCTCCACGTCGACCGGAAACGATGCGTCGGTGCCACCCTCGGCGCCGGCGTCGGCCTGGCCGGACTGCGGGACCGAGGTGTCGTCGTCACCGCACGCGACGGCTAGGGCCAGCGTGGCGGCGACGGCGAAGGCGAGGGCGGGGAACTTGGGGATGGGACTCACGGTGATCCTCCTGTCGGCTCGAGGGGTGGCCTGTTCGCCGACCGGGCACCGGGGCCCCGTCGCACGAAGAGCCCTGTCCTCGAAGGGTTTCGTGCGCCCGCGGGCCAGGCGACCTGGCTCGTCCTCGTTCGAGGCATCACAGTTGCGGGACAGCGCCGGGATGGACCGGACTTCGCTGGCTCGCGGACTCGGCCGGGAACCGTACTGCTTTTTGCCGGCCGGCCCGTACCCTGATGCTCCGCATGTCCGAGTCCCTGTCCGTGAGCGCGTCGCGCCGTCGCACGTTCGCCATCATCAGCCACCCCGACGCGGGCAAGACCACCCTCACCGAGAAGTTCCTCCTCTACGGCGGGGCGGTGCAGGAGGCCGGCCAGGTCAAGGCCCGGGGTGAGCGGCGCCGCGCCCGGTCCGACTGGCTGGAGCTCGAGCAGAGGCGGGGGATCTCGATCTCGTCCGCCGCCCTCCAGTTCCCCTACGGCGGCGACGTGCTGAACCTCCTCGACACGCCGGGTCACCGCGACTTCTCCGAGGACACCTATCGGGTGCTGGCCGCGGTCGACGCCGCCGTCATGGTCCTCGACGCCGCCAAGGGCATCGAGGCGCAGACGCTCAAGCTGTTCGAGGTCTGCCGCACGCGCAACGTGCCGCTGCTCACGTTCCTCAACAAGTGGGACCGGCCCGGTCGCGACGCACTGGAGTTGCTGGACGAGATCGAGGCGAGGCTCGACCTCCAGCCGGCGCCGGTGACCTGGCCCGTGGGCATCGCCGGCGACTTCCGCGGCCTCATCGACCGTCGGACCGATCGCTACGTGCGCTACGGCCGCACTGCGCACGGCGCGGCCGAGGCGACCGAGGAGGTGGTCGACCCCGAGGACGCCGCCCGCGGCCCCGACGGGGACTGCTGGCGGTCCGCCCGCGACGAGGTGGCGCTGCTCGAGGAGGTCGGGGGTGGGTTCGACCCCGACCTCTTCCTCGCCGGGGAGCAGACGCCGGTCTTCGTCGGTTCGGCGCTCACCAACTTCGGAGTCCGGCCGTTGCTCGACGGCATCGTCGAACTGGCGCCGCCGCCGGCGCCGCGGTTCGACGTGGATGGGGCCGCCCGCAAGCTCGACGACCCCTTCTCGGCGTTCGTGTTCAAGGTGCAGGCCAACATGAACCCGTCGCATCGCGACCGGGTCGCGTTCGTGCGGGTCTGCTCGGGACGATTCGAGCGCGGCATGGTGGTGACCCACGAGCCGACCGGACGGCCGTTCGCCACCAAGTACGCCCATTCGCTGTTCGGCCAGGAGCGCGACACGGTCGACGAGGCGTTCCCCGGCGACATCGTGGCGCTGGTCAACGCCGCGGACGTGCGCGTGGGGGACACGCTCTATGTCGACGTACCCGTCGAGTTCCCGCGGTTGCCGGAGTTCGCACCCGAGCACTTCGTGACGGCGCGGCCGCGGGACACGGGGCGGTTCAAGCAGTTCCGCCGCGGGATCGCGCAGCTCGACGAGGAGGGCGTGGTCCAGGTGTTGCGGGATCGCGACCAGGGCGACCAGGCACCGGTGCTCGCCGCCGTGGGCCCGATGCAGCTGGAGGTGGCGGCCTGGCGGCTCGAGCACGAGTTCGGCGCCGCCACGGAGCTGTCGCCGACCGCGTACACCCTGGCCCGGCGAACCGACGAGGCATCGGAGGCGACCCTGCGCACCCTGCCGGCGGTCCGGGTGTTGCTACGGGCCGACGGAACCCGCTACGCGCTGTTCGAGAGCCCGTACTGGCTGGCACGGGTCGAGTCCGAGAGTCCCGAGCTGATGCTCGAGCGCCTCGTCGCGGAGGGCACCGCGGGCTGACACCCTTGGTCACGAGCAGGCCGTGCCGTCCTCCGGCGGCTCCAGGTCGACCAGGTAGCGGGCCACGGCGTCGTCGATGCACGTCACGCCATTGCCGACCACTGTGTGACCCTCACCCTCGTAGGTGAGCAGGACCCCGGACTCGAGTCGCTCGGCGGTCCGCACGCCGGCCTCGTAGGGCGTCGCGGGGTCTCCGGTCGTCGACACCACCAGGATGGGAGGCGCTCCGGGGGCGGTCACGGCGGGCAGCGGTTGCTCCTCGACCGGCCACATGGCGCAGCGGACGTAGTCGTTGACGATGGGCTCGCCGAAGTGGGGTGCCTGACGAGTCGCGTCCACACCCGCGGCCAGCAGCTCGTCCGGCGATTCCGGCCACTCGAGGTCGAGGCAGTTGACCGCGAAGTAGATGTCGAAGTCGGCGATGCCGATGTACTGGTCCGCCAGGTCCACCATGGCGGAGCCGTCGCCGTCGAGGCCGTCGGCGATGGCGTCGGCCAGCTCGGGCCACAAGGACTGGCTGTAGAGCGGTAGCGCCAGGCCCGTGGACAGCTCGCCGGGGCCGAGGTCGCGGGGCGATCCCGGGATCGGCTCCTGCTCGACGCGAGCGCTCAGCTCGTCCAGGGCGGCGGTGGCGTCGGGAGCGATCGGGCACGACGCGTCGGCGTCGCAGTCGTCGGCGAAGGCCGCGAACGCATCCTCGAACCCGCGGGCCTGCTCGGCGGCCAGCGCGGTGCCCGTCGGGCCCAACTCGAGCACCCCGTCGATCACCATGGCCCGGACCCGATCCGGGAACATGTCCGCGAGCATCTGGCCGATGGCGGTGCCATAGCTGAAGCCGAGGTAGTTGAGCTGCTCGTCGCCCATGGCGGCGCGGACGGCGTCGATGTCGCGGGCGACGTTGGCGGTGCCGAGGTGCGGCAGCAGGTCGCCGGCCGCCGTCGCGCAGCCGTCGATGTAGGCGGAGCTGACGTCGAGCAGCGTGGTTTCGTCCTCGGGCGAATCGATCGAGTAGTCGACGCCGTAGAGCTCGGTGAAGTCGCCGCCGCAGTCGATGTCGCTGGCGCCGAGGCCACGGGGGTCGACGCCCACGATGTCGAAGCGCTCGGTGATGTCGTCCGGCAGGGAGAACGCGAGCGTGGTGGCGAAGTCTGCGGCGCTCGCTCCCGGCCCGCCCGGGTTGACGAACAGCGGGCCTATGCGGTCACCGGTGGCCGGCACCCGGGCGATGCTCAGGGTGAGGGTGTCGCCCTCGGGCTGGTCGTAGTCGACCGGCACGTCCAGGGCGGCGCACTCTGCATCCCCGGCGCACTCCTCCCAGTCGAGCGTGTCGCCGGCGCCTTCGTCCGGGCTATCGGACCCGGTGGCGGACGACTGGTCGCCGGACCCGTCGTTGCCCGCCTCGAGCGGGTTCTCGTCGGCCTCGCTGGTGCAGGCGGCGGCCACGAGCACCAGGCACGCTGTGAGGACCAGGGCGATTCGATGCACCGGCCGACGGTATCCGCGCGGGACCATCGCCGTGAGGTCGGCCGGCTCCGTCTGGCGGTGGCGCTCACCGGTGAAGGAGCAGCCACTCCCGCGGCGAGAGGCCGGAGGCGTGGATCTGCGCCGCGATGTCACGCCCGACGTAGCGCAGGTGCCACGGCTCGAACTCGTAGCAGCTGCGGTCCTGGGCGTCGGCGGGATAGCTGAGCACGAACCCGTACTCGTGGGCGTGCGCGGCGACCCATTGGCCGGCCGGTGTGTCGGCGAACGCGGCGCTGAGCTCGCCGGCGTCGGGGTTCAGGACGTCGAGCGCGGTGCCGAGTTGGTGCTCGCTGTGGCCGGGCCGGGCGACCCCGGCGGCAGCGCGTGACTCGCCCACCCGTGCGACCGCGTCGCGGAACAGGCCCTCCTGGTGGGCGTAGCTGCGGTACGCGGAGACGACGACGATCGGCGTGCCGTTGGCCCCGGCCGCCATGCGGAGTGCGGCCAGATCGAAGGCGACGAACGCGCGGACCCGGTCGCGCTGGGCGAAGCCGGCGGCCGTCACCTCCACCAGGTCGCCCGGGACGAAGTCGGGCGGGAGGGCGCGACCCGTGTCGATCACGATCGTCGCCCAGTCGGCGAGCGGATCGCCCTCCACGGGCTTGTCGCCCTGTTCACACGCCGGTATCGGCGGGGCGGTCACACGGGGGGTGGTCGTCGTGGTAACCCGACGGGACGGCCCGGCGGTGAGCGCCGAGCCGTCCGACACACGCGTCGAGTCATACGTCACCCACAGCCCGACTCCGACGCCGACCACGAGGATCACGACGCCCAGCGTGGCGATCCATCCCCTCACGGCGCCGCAACCTATGTCGCG
>Ga0081538_10002702_pt1 | contig 17059 bp, 20 predicted proteins | sample TabmetS5T2R1_FD_71022 | JGI IMG/M metagenome (GOLD analysis project Ga0081538, IMG submission 71022) | Tabebuia heterophylla rhizosphere microbial communities from the University of Puerto Rico - S5T2R1 | ecosystem: Host-associated > Plants > Roots > Rhizosphere ... | reverse complement strand
CTGCCCACCCGTCATCTGTGCCATAAATTCTCCTTCGCCGCAGTTCAATTGGACGACCCCCTCACCCCGGCCCTCCCCGCCGTCCCTCTTCAGCTACTTCAACTAGGCCATGCCTGCACTATGTGCCGGGAAGCGCTGCAGCACCGCCGGGTCATGGCCGGGCAACCGGAGATTCGGCCCAGAGGCGAATCCCCGAATGGCGTCAAAGGCGCGGAACATCGGCTCCATAATCGGCCAGGATCTCGGTGCGGTATGACCGGCAACGTGATGGGTAAGGTCCAGCCCTCGAACATCTGCAAGCGCCGCTTCAGCCATGGTATTTCGCATCCAACCTGAACCTGGAGACCCGCTCTGCGCAGCCACCCTCTAGCCATAAAACCGAGATACCAGCAATCCTCGATGACGATCGATGTGGAGCCCGTCGCAGAGCAATAGAGGCTATAGGGCCTTTAAGGAGGCTAGAAAGGCGTAAGGTAGGGATAGGATATCGGCTCCCCACGCCGGTGTCAATCTCGGTCTGCTCGTTCCGCCCGATCCTCTTGCAGGTGGATGAGACAGAGGTACCCGTGTGTGATGCTGCCCACCGCCCATTCAGAAAAGCGCCCGCCCATCCTGATCCGTCACCACAACTCCGTTCCCGTGCGAGGCCCAAACTCTGGTAGTGCCCCTCGGTTCCCTTGAGGCGTCGTTCAAGCTGAGGTCCCAGGTGTTCCTATTGGTCGAGAGGATCAACACACGTTGCCTGAACGAGATAGGACTGGCACTTGCCGGTGGTTCACCCATGGTCGGGCAAGCCGCCTGCCCTTCATGACTCTCACTCGGTCTCAGCTTGGGGGGATTTCCCTTGACCCTGTGCTGCCGATTTTCCGATAATGACAGCTCAACTGGGTCGGTCGCGACCGCTTGGTGCGGGATAGTTCCTGAGGAGCGCTTAGCCTAGTGGCAGGGCCGGAGGAGAGCCAGGATGGACTTCGCCTTTACTGACGAACAGGAACTCATCAGAACCGAGGTGCGCAATCTGGCGCGCAAGTTCGATTGGGAATATTGGCGAACCAAAGACAAAACCGGTGAGTATCCGCACGAATTCTTCGACGAGTTCGCTAAGGCGGGTTGGCTTGGGATTGCGATTCCCAAGGAGTATGGTGGTGCCGGCCTGGGGATTACCGAAGCCTGCATTTTGCTCCTGGAGATCGCCACCTCCGGAGCCGGCACGACGGGTTGCGCGCCCATTCATTTCGCCATCTTCCCACCGATGCCCGTCGTCAAGTACGGGACTGCAGAGCAAAAGCAGCGCTACCTGCCTAAGCTGGCCAGTGGCGAGCTGCGCATGGCGTTCTCGGTGACGGAGCCCGACGCCGGCACGGATACCAGTCGGATCACGACCCGTGCGGTGCGGGATGGGGAGGACTGGCTGGTCACCGGTCAGAAGGTCTGGACCTCGAACGCCAAGTATGCCCAGAAGACTCTGCTTCTGGCCCGCACCACCCCGTTCGATCAGGTGGCCAAGAAGACCAAAGGCATGAGCCTGTTCATGGCGGACTTGGACCCCAGCGCTTGCCGTCTGCAGGAAATCGACAAACTCGGGCGCCATGCGGTGGATTCCAATTCCCTATTCATCGATCAACTCCGCGTCCACCGCGACGACCTCATCGGCCAGGAGGGCGAAGGGTTCTATCAGTTACTGGATGGCATCAATCCTGAGCGCATCGTTATTGCTGCGGAGGCGGTGGGCATCGGCAAGGCAGCCCTGGCCCGCGCCATCGACTATGCCAAATCGCGCGTAGTCTTCGGGCGGCCGATCGGCCAAAATCAAGGCATCCAGTTCCCACTGGCGGACGCATATGCGAAGCTGGAATGCGCCGAATTGATGGTGTTCAAAGCTGCGTGGCTTTTCGACCACGGTCATCCCTGCGGCAAGGAAGCAAACATCGCCAAGCTGTGCGCTGCAGAAGCTGGATTTGAGGCGTGTGACTGGGCCTTACAGACTCATGGCGGCTTTGGCTATGCGAAGGAGTTCGACGTGGAACGGCTCTGGCGCGAGATTCGACTCTACAAGATCGCGCCCGTGTCCCAACAAATGGCGTTAAATTACATCGGTGAACATGTCTTGGGTTTACCGAAGTCGTATTGACAACAGTCGTGGTAATACCTCGTAGTATATGATCATGCGTGGTAATATACATCAGCTATTATCATTTGTGCTTATATACTAGTATGGATGAGCGCGGCGATCCTCATCGAGATTTGTAACACAGCAGGGCTTGTTACTACATCACACCATGTATTGCGATCGTTTTACCCGCAATCACTTGGAGGACCATTGACGTGAGCTCATCAATTTATTTGAAACAAGTTGAGCTGGGGCCGATGGCCAACTACGTCTACTTCGTTGGCGACTCTGACAGCCGTGAGGTGGCGGTTGTCGACCCCGCCTGGGACGTGGATCGCATCGTCGAAATGGCGCAGGAAAGCGACCTGACGATCACGAAAATTCTCATCACCCACAGCCATTTCGATCATATCAACGGCGTCGAAGCTCTGCTCAATCGCGCCAAGGCCAAAGTCTACATCAACAAGGCGGAAGCGGAGTTCATGAAGGCGGTCTGGCCAGATCTGGTCAAGGTCGACAGCGGTGACACCACACGGGTCGGAAACGTCGATATCACCTTTCTGCACACCCCCGGTCATACTCCGGGCTCGCAGTGCTTTATGGTTGAGAATCATTTGATCTCTGGAGACACCCTGTTCATCGGCGCTTGTGGTCGCTGCGACCTGCCGGGCAGTAGCCCGGAAGACATGTACCGCAGCTTGACGCAGAAGCTGGCCAAGCTCGACGATCATACCGTCGTGTTCCCTGGTCATAACTATGCGGCCAGGCCGTATTCCACCATAGGCGATGAGAAGCGCTTCAACCCCTACTTGCAATTCCAGTCGCTGCAGGATTTTCTGCGCCGTGGCATGGGGATTGTGCAGCGGTTGTAGTCAAGACCGTCATCGACCAGATGAGCGCTGTGGAAACGTTTGCAGATGTTGCTTTTCTGGGCAGATCGAGCCGGCCAATGCGTATCAAGATCTTACCAAGGTGTCTTCAGCATCCTTTCATGGGGCGCTGCCATGCGTCTGCACATCATGACGTGCTAGAAAAGTAAAATAGCCATAATGATTTCAGGCCAGTGCCGCGGGAATCTGCCTCCCACCTTTGTGGCACGTACGAAGTCCGCCAGGCAGCTCTCACGGCCCTGAGCCCCCGGACCTTTCTCCTCACCTTGATTTCCGCCCCATTCTGCAGTACAAGGAATCGATATCTACTCCCAGACGAGCGTTCTGCGACACAGTGAGGTGATCTATGCAGATCGGTGTGGTGTTTCCGCAGACGGAAATCGGCGCGAGTCCGGCGGCTATTCGCGACTATATACAAGCGGCCGAAGAACTCGGCTACGCCCACGTGTTGGTATTTGACCATGTGTTAGGCGCTGATGCTCGACGCCATTCCGATTGGAATGGCCCGTACTCCCACCTGGACATGTTTCACGAACCTTTCGTGCTGTTCGGCTATCTCGCCTCCCTCACTCGGCAGCTGGAATTGGTGACGGGGGTGATCATTCTCGGTCAACGCCAGACCGCACTGGTGGCGAAGCAAGCGGCGGAGGTCGACGTCCTCACCGGCGGGCGCTTGCGCCTTGGCGTCGGCATTGGCTGGAATCAGGTGGAATACGAGGCGCTGGGGACCAATTTCCATGACCGCGGGCGGCGTTCAGAGGAGCAAATCGCTGTCATGCGCGCGTTGTGGACCCAGGAAGTTGTGAACTTCAAGGGTCGCTGGCACCAGATCACCGACGCCGGCCTCAACCCCCTCCCCGTTCAGCGTCCCATTCCGATCTGGTTAGGCGGCAGAGCCGAGGCTGTGGTCAAGCGCGTGGGGCGTCTGGCCGATGGCTGGTTCCCGCAATTCCCTCCGGACAAGGCGGGAGAGGACACGCTGAACCGCATGCGCCAGTATGCGCGCGCGGCGGGACGTGATCCGGCGGCAATCGGCATCGAAGGGCGGATCAGCTTTGCCGGGGGCAGGCCCGACACGTGGGCGCAAGCGGCTGAGGCCTGGCAAAAGCTCGGTGCCACGCATCTGTCCGTGAACACGATGAAAGCCGGACTCCGGTCGCCCGATGACCACATCAAAGCCATTCGCCAGTTTAAGGAGGCGCTGGCTAACGACCTTCCCTAGCGAATACGCTGGCAGGGAGGCGTCATGTGAGACTGGTCCGGGACGTCATCGGGTGGCTACTGTTGTTGCTGCTCTCCGCATGCGCCGCGTCTCACCCAGAGGAGCCCGCGGATGTGCGGTCTTTTGGCCTCACGCCGGGACCTGAACGTCCCGCTTCTGGCCGGCTCCTGACCCGAGGAAGCATCCTAGTCGCGGAAGTGCGTTTGAAAGACTTCGGGTTTGACCCAGGGCCGGTCGATGGTACGTATACAGCGGAGACGGAGGCCGCGGTCCGGGCCTTCCAGGCCCGCTATGGCCTGCCGGTGTCGGGGCTGCTCGATCGCCCGACTCGCGAAGAACTGAAACTTGGGGTAGACCCCAAGCGGGGGGACTAGCCAAGGTTCGTGGCTTGTCGGTTTCCTCCGTGATGACTTGGGCCTTGCGGAACGCCTCCTTAGCTGCCGCAGCGGCGTTCGCCGGTTCAGGATCCGTGCGAGTGCCACGAGGACCGCGCGCGACTGATGGCCAGACCCGTGGAAGGGCCTGTGACCATCCATCGCCGCAAAAGGAGCCTGTCAGGGGTCGAGCTGGGATAACAGCCTCAGACGCGGCACGCTCTGTCAGCCGAGCGGTCGCACGCTGAGCGAGGCTGGGGGAGGGGCGATCGTGCTGGGTAGGACATACCTCGTGATGTACACGGATGGACGGGGACAGTCGCAAACCGAGCGTGGACGTCTGGTCGCCCTGGACCAGGAGGGGTTTGTGTTGCTGGAAGTAAACGGCAAATACCTGCTCGTCCCCAAGGCGCGCGTGGATGCGCTGGTTGAGGTCGAATGACCGAGCCCGCTTGGGGCCTTAGTTGGCGATGGCAACCGTAGTTGCCCCATGGTGACGCTCGTTCCAACCACCCGATCGTGCCTCGCTGCGCTCGCCCTCTCCCTCTCCCGGAGGGAGAGGGAGCACCGGCTGGCCTCTTAAGCCGGGGCCATGCTCCCGGGAGGAGAGAGACTCGCTTCGGCCATGATCGGTGCAGCGTAGCGATTGACCGGGTAGGGGGTGGCCACGGCAGCACGGCAGGCGGCAGCGACATAGGGCCGCAATTGCTGCGCTAGGGCCCAGGCTGTGGTGTTTTGCGCGCGCAGCCGGTCCGCAGCTTGCTGGGCCAGGGTCCGCAGCTGGCCTTCGTCCGCGGTCAACACCCGCCCTTGATCCAGGACCACCCGTCCGCCCACCAAGACAGTGGTAACGTCGGCGCCGGTCTCGGCATACACTAGCGCGTTGAGGGGTTGATTGAGCGGTTGCAGGAATGCCGAATTAGTCCGCAGCAGAACGAGGTCGGCTTTCCGTCCCGGCGCCACCGCGCCGATGTCGTCCGCCAGCCCAAGGGCACGTGCGCTCCCCTGGGTGGCCATGCGATAGACCTCTCTAGCGCCCACCCAGTTGTCTTGATCATGCGGAAAGCGGACTTTGTTGACCAGTGCTGCGAAGCGCATGGCCTCAAACATGTCCAGGTTATCCGAGCTCATCGATCCGTCGGTTCCCAGACCGACCGTCAGGCCGTGGTTGAGCATCTCCCGCGTGGGCGCGATGCCGCTGCCGAGTTTGAGATTGCTGGCCGGATTGTGCGCCACGGTGGCACCGGCGTCGGCCAGCCGTTGAATGTCCTCGGGAGTCAGCCAGACCCCATGTGCTCCCACGAACCCAGGTTTGAGCAGCCCGAGCTCGGCCAGATGGCCGACGATGGTTGTTCCCCAGTGTCGTTGTGCGTAGACAGCCTGGACCTTCGACTCGGCCAGATGCGTGTGCAGTCCCACCCCATATTCCTGAGCCAGTCGCCCGCAGCCCAACAAAAAGTCATCGCTGCATTGCCCGGGGATGGTAGGTGCCACGGCGACGCGGATGCGCCCACCGGCTGCACCGTGCCATAGACGAAGGGTAGTTTCGGTAAGCTGTAGAAGGTCTTCGGTGGGATCGGCCTGCATCTGTTCCACCGTCTGGCGCAGATCCGGCGGGAGGATCTCGAAGAGGTCTGGAACGACTCGATAAAACACCACATCCCCTACGGCCGGCGCTACGACCGCCCGTAATCCAATATCGATATAGGCTCGCACCACGGCCTCGACCACCTCACTGGTCGGGGCGGGCACCGACATGAACAGATCGTATGCGGCCGTGCACCCGGTCTTAAGCATCTCGATGGCGCCGATCGCCGCGGATAGGTAGTGATCTTCCGGAGTGCGGCAACCGTTCAGGGCTGGGCTATGCGTTAAGAGATCTTCAAGCGTCCAGTTGTCTCCGAGACCCTTGAACAAATTGTTGTGCGCATGGGTGTGGGCATTGACGAGGCCAGGCAGTACCAGATGCCCGGCGGCGTTCAGTTCTTCGGTACCGGGTGGGCTGGAGAGCTTACACCCCACCGCGACGATCTGGTCTGCCTCGATGAGCACGTCGGCAGGTTCGAGGGCCATCTGCGTGCTATTCAACACCTGTCCGCCCCGAATCAATAAGGCCATCTTAGGCGCCTCCTCGGACCACTGTCTGTCTGACGCGCGCCGGGCTCGCCGGGGAGCGGATGAGATGCACAGGCCCTGCCCGATCGGTACCGGGCTTCAGCGCGACTCAACCGCGGCAAAGCTTAGTCGTAGCAGGGCATGGCACTCGGCGCAGACCAAAGCATCCGGGGGATCACTTGCTGGTGTAACGCTGTACACTTCTAGGCTGTCGCACTGCGCGCAGGCGACCGTCGGGGCCAGGGAATCGTGTTCCTGCAGCGGTTTTTCGACGCCAGGGAGCGCCCGCCCCAACGGCTCAGTGAAGAGCTCGAAGGTAGTATAGCAAGCTGCACAGATATGATTAAAGCAGCATTTGGGCTCGCAGGTATAAGTGATCTCAGGCGAATCACAAGACGGACATCGCACCACCAGCGGCTGAGGCGTCATATGCCACCCACCCCCATAGTGCGGCGCACCATCAACACCTCGTCAATGATGAGGCCCTCCACCGAGCCCCGCCCAGAGGGGGGAGGGCTCGAATGGAGGTGAAATCCTCTGCATCCACGTAACTTTGTCCCTGCCTTCATCGGCCTGAGAGCTCCCTCAAAAGCGGCACCACCTCGAGGTCGACGCCGAGCATCTCATCCACCGGCAGGGCGTGCAGTGGGCAGAAAAAAGCAGTCTCGACGTCATCGCCGTTGCCCTGAGGTATGAGTGTCCCTCCCACCAGTCGCACTTCCCAATGGGTGGCAATCAACTGTTGAACGGGATTCAGCCGGGCGCGATGGAGCTGGTTCGTCGCCCACAGCACGCGGACCGGCTCCACCTCCAGGCCGGTCTCCTCGGTGAACTCACGGCGCAGGGCGTCCAGCGGCGCCTCGCCCAGTTCGATCCCCCCTCCAGGGAAGCCTACAACGCCGAGAAAGGTCTTCGGCGCACGCACGAGCAATACCTGCCCATCCTGGATCAGCACCCCATAAATGGCCGGTCTGAAACGTTGAACCCCTGTATGAGTCATATCCACACGATGATCCATGCCCTCGCCCCGGTACTCACCATGCTCGCTGCTACGGCCCCTCGTCCCCGGCCCGGCGTAACGCCCGTGGTGGAAATTCCCGATACGGGTGCTTCGCCAGCTCCTCTTCCTTCAGTTCAAGCCCTAAGCCTGGCCGCGTTGGGAGCTTGATGTAGCTATGCTCGACGCTGAACGGATTGACCGCGATCTCGTCGCCCCGTCCCTTAAAATTGACGAAATACTCCGTAATGAGGAAGTTCGGCATACAAGCCGCGACTTGCAGGGTAGCCGCCAGGCCAATGGTCGTGCTGTTATAGTTATGAGGCGAGACGACGACCAGGTACGGCTCCGCCATGGCGGCGATTTCTTTGAGCTCGAGGATGCCGCCACAATTGCAGACGTCGGGGTTGATGATGTCGGCGGCCTGTTTCTCGAAGATCTCACGAAACTCGGCCTTGGTGTATAACTCCTCGCCGGTGACCACGGGCAGGTGGATGTCCCGTTTGCACGCAGCCAACTCGTCCAGACTGCGAGCCGACACCGGCTCTTCGTACCAAAAGGGTTGGAACGCTTCCATCATGCGCGCGATGCGGATGGCATGCATGGGCGCCAAACGCCGATGCACTTCGACCAGGATGTCGACCTCAGGGCCAACAGCCTCGCGGACCGCCCGCACGTTCTCCACCGCCGCTAACTCGGTCTTACGGTCGATATGCGTGCGCCAAGGTCCCGGAAAAGGATCGAACTTCAGCGCGGTGAAACCGCGGGCGACTGTTTCGGCTGCCTTTTTGGCGAGGACGTCGGGGGTCTTGGCGCCCTCATACCACCCGTTGGCATAGACCCGGATCTGCTCGCGACAGGGCCCCCCCAAGAGATTGTATACGGGGGTGTTCAGGTGCTTGCCGACGACGTCCCACAACGCCTGCTCGACCCCGCTCAGGGCCGAGTAGAAATCCATGGCGCCCCGCTTACCGGCGAAATCATGGTACGCCATGTGGGTGAAGTGCTTGATGTGGAACGGGTTGCGGCCGGCCAGATAGCGCCCCAGTTGCTGCACATGGGCAGCGATCGACTGGTCACGGTCGGCCTGGGTATAACACTCACCCCAGCCGGCGATCCCCGCATCGGTCTCGACCTTCACGAACAGCCAGTTCTTGCCCGAACCCGGGTCGACCAGTATCGGCTTCACGTGGGTCACCTGCATAGCGTTCTCCCGTCGCACAGGCGTTACGACTGGCCATTCCTGACGTCGCGGACCGCCGTGACGATGTCGTCGACGTCCAGCACCATCGTCATCAATGCCACGTGCTCTTCGTAGATTTCCGCCGGAATCATCGCCTTCACTTCGGGCTCGGTGATGTGGTAGACCGCCAGCCCGAGCTGCGTGCCAGCCAGGGCGCCGGCCCAGGACGGATCACCCTCTTTGACCGTCAGGGCATACAGCCGACTGCTCTCGACATTCGGCGTTCCTAACAGGACTACCAGCTCATCCCGCTTAAAACGCTCAGCCGCGCGTTTAATCTCCTCTTGACCTTCCAGGTCAAGGGCGCCGGCGGCCGTTCAGACGAAGCAATGGGTCATTTCCAGGATCACATCCGCCCCGGCGCTTTTGGCACATTCAGCCAGCGCTGGGCCTTGAATACCATCACGCTCGCCAAGCGCGATGACCTTCTTGCCCTGCAGGTTCATAATCGTCTCCTCAGCCTTCCCTTGCGGGTGTGCCGCCACCAGACCGTCACCACTGTAGCATGCTTTCTCCATCGTGTGAAGACCGTACGACGCGGGGGCTAGGTGCGGGGCGGCTCCAAATCGGGCAGGTCGAGTGCGGCTCGTAAATGGCCGAAAGTCTTGTCAGACCAGTGTTTGGTGAGATTGTCGATGGTCATGAATGAGCGCGACAGCATGCGATCGATGTACAGCATGCCGTTCAAGTGATCGATCTCATGCTGGAGAATCCGCGCGTGCCAACCCCGTGCCTCGATGACCACCGGCTCGCCGCGCTCGTTGAGGCAGTCGACGCGCACCACGAGGGCGCGGGGCACGAGGGCGGCGAAGCCGTCCAGGCTCAAACAGCCCTCGAAGAACACGGCGGGACCGTCCTGGAGGACGGTCAGCCGCGGATTGACGATGACATGAAACGGCACCACACGGCGTTCACGCTCTTGCAGAACGGCCGGGGCGACGCCCTCGAGGTATTCCTGGCGGTCCTCGATGACTGCGAGCTGCAGTGACTGTCCGATCTGCGGCGCAGCGAGCCCTACCCCCGGGGCCTCGCGCATCGTGTCGCGCATCTGCTCGATCAAGCGCTGCAAGGGGGCACTGCGAATTTCCTCCACGGTTAACGGTCGCGCTCGCTGGCGCAACACTGGTTCGCCGACCTGTCGAATATTCACTGCCATCGAACGAGTCCTCCGGTCCCCTCTCCTGAAGACGTTGCCAGGACTTACCACCAGGCTGGCGCCGGCCGCACTGGGGGTTCGATCCCTGAGGCCAAACGGGCCCTGGCCTCGGCCAGCATGGCCTTGACCGGCCCGATCGAGGCGGCGATCGGTTCGGCATCGCTCTCGGTGACGAAGCCCAACCCGGTAAGACGCGCGAAATCCATCACCCACCGCGCATCAATGGGGCCCGTCGAAGGTGGCGATGCCGGAGCCGTGGATGCGATCGGCCCTGGTTTGATCGGCGCGCGCCGTTGATACCACCCCGACGCCTGTTCGTAGGCATGCCCCACGCGCAGCACAGTGCTTTCTTCCCAGGCCCGCCCGATCACTTGCATACTCACCGGCAGACCAGCCGTGGTGAAGCCGCACGGCACGGCGAGCGCCGGGAGTCCCGTCAGGCTGACCGGGCGCGTCAAACTATGCATGTCAGCCTGGGGGGAGGCGTGACCGATGGGGTAGGCTGGGTAGGCGGTGGTCGGGACGACGATGACGTCAACTCCCTGGAGGGCGGTCAGAAATTCGGCGGTGATCATCTGCCGCAGGCGCTGAGCTGTGATACGCTCTTCGGCGGTCAAGAAGGCGGCGCCGGCGATCTTGTGGAAGAACGCTGGGGTGTAATCGCGCGGCCGGGCAAAGAAGTTGTCACGGTGATAGACGAACGACTCGGTGTAGGCGATGGCCCAGGAGGCCGCCGGACCGAGCCAGGCATGTGGCAGCTCGACCGGTCGCACCACCGCGCCCAACGGCGGCAACGCGTCGATCGCCGCACGGACGGCGGCGATGACCTCGGGATCGCCTCGTTCGAAGAAATACGTGCTCGGCACGCCGATGTGGACGTCTGGCAGATCAGGTCGTAGTGCGGCCTGATAGTCCGGCACTGGTTGTGTCGCGGCGCTGGCGTCGCGGCGATCCGGGCCGGCAATCGCTTGGAGGAGCATGGCCGTGTCCATCACCGTGCGTGCCATCGGGCCGGCATGGTCGAGACTCCAGCTGAGCGGGATGATCCCCGCCCGGCTGACGCGCCCGTAGGTCGGCTTCAGGCCCACAATGCCGCAAAACGAGGCGGGATTGCGCACCGATCCCCCCGTATCGCTTCCGGTGGCGCCGGTGACGAGATGCGCGGCCAACGCCGTGCCCGAGCCGGAGCTTGACCCTCCGGGCACCATGGCGGTATTCCACGGATTGCGGGCGGTCCCAAAGACTTCCATGCTGCCCGAAGCAAACTCATGGGTGTTGAGTTTCCCGAGGCAGATAGCGCCTGCCCGCCGCAGCCGGGCGGCCACGGTGCAGTCCTCCTTGGCGAGATAACCAGCCATCACTTTCGAGGCGGCCGTCGTCGGCATGCCAGCGACATCATAAATGTCCTTATACGCCACCGGGATACCGTGCAGAGGCCCGCGATAGCCACCGGCCATGATGTCGATCTCGGCTGCCCGCGCGGCCGCGAGGGCCTGATCGCCGGCGATATGGAGATACGCACGGAGGCTGTCGTTGAGCGCCTCAATGCGTTCCAGGTGGGCTTTGACGATATCGACCGGTGATACCGTGCGCTGGCGAATGAGCGGCGCCAATTCGGCGGCTGAGAGAAAGCATAACTGACTCATGTCCACGGCGGTTCCTCCTTCTGCGATCTCACCAGAGTGGCTAACTCCCCCGCCATTATATCCTACTTCTCACGGGTATGAAGATGTCATCCGCGGTTGGGGGTAGAAGTGGTAAGCTATGCAGACCAATGATAGGGGGGGCTTCGCCTGGGCTGACTGATTGGAACGATTCGCCAAAAAATCTCATGAAACATCTGTAAAGGAGGGCCGCCTGTGAACTCCGGTGCAGAACCATCGCCAATGGCCGAATCGCAGTCCACCCCCGCGGTTCCACCTCCCGGGGGCCCGGCAGCCCTCACCCCGGAGGGCGGTTGCGGAGCCGGGTCATCCTCCGAAGGCTCGGCCCAGCGCCAGCAGCTCGCGCGTATGCGCGCGGCACAATTGAGCGCTGTCCAACGCGTCGCTGCAGGCAACGAATTGGCTCGGCTCGGCGATCCGCGCTTCCGCCCGGATGCCTGGGATCTCCTCGATGATCCCCTGCTGGGTTTTGTCGAGATCCCTGCTGGCCCGTGTGTGATCGGCAGCGATCTAGGCCGAGATCCGAATGCGTATCCCGACGAATGCCCACAACACGAAATCACCCTGCCGCGCTATTATATCGGGCGCTACCCTGTCACCGGCCGGCAATTCCGGGTGTTTATCGACCATACTGGTCATAAGCCCGAAAATGAAGGCAGCCTGTACGGACCTCCCAATCATCCAGTGGTGTGGCTCGGCTGGTTTGATGCGCTGAAGTACTGTGAGTGGCTGACGCTACGCCTGCGCGACTGGGAAGCCACGCCGGAGCCCCTGATGACGCTGCTGCGCCAGGAGGGCTGGTGCGTGACGCTGCCGAGCGAGCCCGAGTGGGAGAAGGCGGCGCGCGGCGCCGATGCGCGCGCCTACCCCTGGGGCGACGAGCCCGACAATAACCGAGGCAATTTCGGGGGCACGGGCATTATGACCACGAGTGCCGTGGGGTGTTTTCCAGAAGGTGCAAGCCCGTATGGGATCGAGGATATGAGCGGCAACGTGTGGGAGTGGACGCGCAGCGTCTGGGGTTCCTATCCCTATCCCGCTGACGTGGCAGGCCGAGCCGAGCGTGAGTACCTCGAGGTGCGCGAGGGGGTCCGACGGGTGCGGCGGGGTGGAGCCTTCTTTAGCTCGCCACGCAGCGCGCGCTGCGCGGTCCGGCTCGGGAGCGGACCCTATCCGCATGGCGGCGGCATGGGATGCCGGGTGGTGTTACGGCCGCCATTGGCCTGAGTGGTTCAGGCGAGCCATGCCTCCTCCGAGAGCGGACACACCAGGACGCCGCACCGGCCGTCCGCGCCACGAGCGCGGTGGCCGATAGTTAACCTTTTCTAACACTCGCCTGCCCGTGTGGAGATCGCCTGGGGCATTCAGGGCCCTGTCTAGCCCTATTCTGATGGTAAGGAGGGATCAATGACATCGCATCGATTGGCTCTGATCATGGTCATACTCATAGGGCTAGCGGTGGCGCTCTTGACAGGGTGCGTGGCCTCTCAGGCCGGGGGGAGCACGGGTCTGCAGCCTGCGACGGACGAGCTGTTCACCGCGGGCGACATCCAAGTCGCGCAAGAGCATTTGCGCGCGTTTGGGTTTGACCCGGGGCCGGTCACGGGTGTCTTTACGGCCGAAACCCAGGCGGCAGTGCGGGCGTACCAGAGCCGCTACGGCCTCCCGGTCACCGGACTCCTGGATCCTGCGACCCGGCGCGGCCTGCTCCCCGGATTCGATCAACGACCGAAGCTGTAGCCGAGGCAGGTTGTAGGGATCGCCGGGGGCACAAGGGGCCGTGTCAAGCGGTATTTTAAGGGAGGAGGGAGTCGATGAAAGCGATGCTGCTGATCCTGGCGCTTTGCCTGAGCACCGGCTGTGTCACCCAGCCATCGATGCCACGACAGAGCTACAATCCCCTGAACGCCTATGAGACGTCCAGCTCGACCATGCTGGACGAATCGTGCCTCGTCGAAGGAGGTGACTAATTCGGATGCCGATGCATACCGCCATTGATCCTGTGCCTGGACGAAAGGAGCCGCGTATGAGCCACGCCGAGCTGTTGTACCCACCGAATCAGTCACCGCTTGTTCCTCGCGGGATCTGTATCGATGACCAGATCGGGTCGGTGATTCAGAAAATTGCGCAGGAGTCCGACGTCGTCCGAGCTTGGCACGAACTGGCGAACCGCCCAGGTGCCGCCACGGTCGCACTGCCCCAGCCGCCAGAAATGAAGTCAGGCCACGACACTAGGCGCCGACCGCGCTAGGACCCGGCAAGCGGCAAAAAAAAACCGCGCACCGGCGTCATGCGTCTCGTGACAAGAGGGGTCCTCCTAAGGGTTAGGCGGGGCTTGGCTGCGACCGCGCCCGGGCCACGAGCTTGGACACGACCCCTTGGGACGGCCCGGACGCGCTTCCGGATCACGAGCCTAGCGGCGCCGTCGTGCTCTGCCTTGCGAGCCAGGCGTCGAACGTGGTCGGTGCGAGCTGTGCCTCTGGGCCGGCCAGAAGGACCTCACCGGCCGCCTCCACTCCAAAGACGCCATTCCGCCAGCTCGGGATCAGCCGGATCGACTCCCCCCGGGCCGACAGCGTGCGCCTGGCCATGTCGACCAAGTCCTGCGGCTCCGGTCCGGCAAGGTCGGTGGCCCGTCCCCGCGGGGGGCCTGCCACCATGTCGGCGAGAACGTCGCCGACATCGGCGGCCGCGACCGGCTGCACCAGCAGCGGCGGCACCGTAGCGACCTGACCCACTCGCGTCCACCCGACCACCTGGCCAGCAAACTCGTGGAACTGGGTGGCACGCTGGATCGTGAAGGGAATCGGCCCGGCGGAGAGGATCTCCTCCTGCATGCGCTTGCCGGCATAGTGCGCGTTGCCCTCCAGGCGGTCCACGCCGACGATGGACAGCAGCACATGGTGCCTGACCTGTGCCCGCTGCTCGGCGCCCAGGAGGTTTCTCGTGGCAGCGGCGAATAAGTCCTGGGTCGCCTGGGCGTTGGCGGCCTGCACGTTGGTGACATCGATGACGGCGTCAACTCCGACGAGGGCGTCGTCGAGACCTTCACCGGTGAGCACATTGACGCCGCGTGCGCGAGCAACCACGATGATGTCGTGTCCTGCCCCCCGCAGGACCTCGACGGTGTGGCGACCGACGACGCCGGTGCCACCGATCACTGCAATGCGCATCGACTTCCTCCTTCCGACAACTGTAAGTGGTCGTGACCGGGAGCGGCCTAGCCATAATGACTTCCGGGAGTGTAGGCTGACCTCCGGTTCACCCCGTGGGTGAGCTTGCCAGCAGCCAGAGCCACCGTATGCCAAAGCCTACCCACGAACGCGGAGGTCAGCCATGACCCAGTCGAGCATGCATTCGGTCGGCTTGGATGTCCATAAAGAGTCCCTCGCGGTCGCCTACGTGGCCCAAGACCATGGCGCGGCGGTCGTCACCCTGGGGACGATCGGCACGCGCCAGTGTGACCTCGCCACACTGATTCGCCAGCTGCACTCGAAGGCCACACCCCTCGTGCGTGCCTGAGAAGCCGGGCCGTTGATGAGCTCTCTGGGCCTGACGCCCGCGGCATATTCCAGTGGCCCACGGCGCTCCCAGGGGGGCATCACCAAGACTGCCAATAGTCATGCCCGCCGAGCCCCAGTTGAAGGCGCGTGGGCGTACCGCTATCCAGCGCAGGTCAGTCGCCATCCCCAACTGCGACTGGCACAACCGCCCAAACCCATCCAGCACCGCAGTTGGACGGCGCAGGTCCGCCTAGGCAAACGGTATCGCCAACTCGTGGCACGCGGCACGAACGCCCACCAAGTCGTGGTCGCTATTGCGCGAGCATTGGTCGCCTGGAGGTGGGCTATGGCCCGGGACATGACCCTCCCGGCGTAGACACCACGTGACGCTTGGGCTTTCCCGGAGAGGGAAGGCAGGTTGAACACGTTGATCGGAAGAGGCGCAGCCCCGGCATGGTACAACCCGCGTGGGCGTGAAGCGGCAGCAAGACACCCCCGTGCCTCGACCGAGGCCCGTACCCGACGGACACCGGTGCGGTGAGCCGACGGCCAAAACCCCTGGCGTTTTAGCCGTCCGCTCTAGTGCCAGACTGTGTGAAAACTCTTTGCCCTCCCTCGCTCTAGCAGATATGATGTCGCTGTCTAGCTGAGGGAGGCATGTCATGGGACATATCGAAGGCGCATCACGCGCCCAACACATTCTCTTTCCAGAGGTGCTTGATGATTACATTGCCGAGGATAATCCGGCGCGTTTCATCGACGCCTTTGTCGACAGCCTCGACCTCGGCGCCCTTGGCTTTCGACGGACGCGGCCTGCAGCCACGGGACGTCCTGCGTACGATCCTGGAGACTTACTCAAGCGGTACATCTACGGCTACATGAATCGTATCCGCTCCAGCCGCCGGCTGGAGCGGGAAACATACCGGAATGTCGAGCTGTTCTGGCTCCTCCGCAAACTGCACCCCGACTTCAAAACCATTGCGGACTTTCGCAAAGACAATGTCACTGCCTTCAAACAGGTCTTTCGTACATTTGTCCTGCTGTGCAAAGAATGGGGACTGTTTGGTCAAGAGTTGGTGGCGATCGACGGAAGTAAATTTAAAGCTGTCAATAACAAGCGGAGAAACTTTACCCAAGCAAGGCTCAAGGAAACCTTGAAAGATATTGATGCCAAAATCGAACACTATATGCGTGAATTGGACATGACTGATGTGGAAGAAGCCAATATTCAGCAACCGACCGCAGAAGCATTGCAGGAGAAGGTCCGACAGCTGCGCGAACGTAAAGGTCGTTACGAGGGCCTGCTGCAGGAGATGGATAGCGCTGGCCAAAGTCAGGTGTCCTTGACCGACCCAGACAGCCGAGCAATGCCTAAGAGCCCCAAAGTGGATGTAGGCTACAATGCACAAGTGGCGGTTGACGCCAAGCACCACCTGTTTGTCGTGCAAGATGTCACCAATGCGGTCACGGATGTAGATCAACTCAGTGGCATCGCCATCCAGGCCAAAGACGCCTTGGAGGTTGAGCAGCTCACCGTGGTCGCGGATATGGGCTATTATTATGGCGAGGAAATCAAAGCCTGTGAAGAGGCTGGCATTGAGCCCTATGTCGCCAAGCCGTTGACGTCTGCCAATCGCAAATTGGGTCTCTTTGGGAAAGAGCCGTTCACCTATGATCCGGCACAAGACTGCTACCGCTGCCCAGCCGGACAGGCGTTGACCTTCCGCTTTGCAACCGTCGAACACGGGCGGCCTATTCGCTACGATACGACCACGGCGTGCCGTG
>Ga0081538_10002701_pt1 | contig 17062 bp, 20 predicted proteins | sample TabmetS5T2R1_FD_71022 | JGI IMG/M metagenome (GOLD analysis project Ga0081538, IMG submission 71022) | Tabebuia heterophylla rhizosphere microbial communities from the University of Puerto Rico - S5T2R1 | ecosystem: Host-associated > Plants > Roots > Rhizosphere ... | reverse complement strand
CGTTGCGAAGATCCCGTACTTTTTGGACAGCTTCCAGCCCGACTGGAGCACGACCGGGAACTCGACTCCAATCGCCTGCGCCTTGCGGCGGTTCTCCTCCACCCCGCCGCGGCTGACGAGCACGAGCATGAGGTCGTCTTGGCCGTGCTCGCGATCCAGGCGGACGAGATCAGGGAGGAGCGCGTCGCACGGGCCGCACTCAGGGTCGCTGAAAACGAGGAGGACCCGGCGTCCGCGCTGCTCGGCGAGCGAGACCCCACGGCCGTGGAGATCGGGCAGCTCGAAGTCCGGCGCCAAGGCACCGGCCTTCAATCCCTCACGCTGGATGCGGCTGTCCGAAAGTGAGAGCTCGCTGCGCCTGCGTCGGCCGGCGGCCTCCTCCGCCAGCTCTGGAACCTCGTGCGCTCCGATTGCGATGGGCTTCGCAATCCGACCCTTCTCGTCGAGGAGGTACGCCGCGGGCGTCCCTATGCGGGCGAACCCGGCGACGGTCTGCCCGTCGGGCTGGAGAAGCACCTGGCTCCGAAGCCCGTGCTGCTCCATGAGCGCTCTGTTCGCCTCGGGGCTCCCGTAGCTGACGAAGAGAAGCTCGGTCTTCCGGCGCGAGAGGTCGCCGCTGAGTCGCGCGAAGTCGTCTGCAATCCGTCGGCAGAAGCCGCATTCGGGGCTCCAATGGACGAGGAGGACTCGCTTGCCCTGAAAGTCCTCGAGACCGACCTCGGCGCCCTCGAGGCTGGCCAGCCGGAACGGCGGGAACGGAGTCGCGAGCGGAAGGCCTCCGCGCGTATCGCTTGCCCCGGGCATGTCGACGGCGCCCCGCCCCTCGAGGGCCTCGATGCGAAGGAGCAGCCGCCCCTGCTGCCTCAGGAGCTGAAGGACGAGCCAGCCGAGCGTCAGGACCGCGAGCAGGAGAGCTCCGAGGAGTGCCCACATCACGATCGTCATACGCAAACCTCTCCGCCCGAGGTCCCAGGCGCTTCGTGCGTCTTGACTCTAGGGCGGCGAAGCGCGACCGTCAAACGAGCGCAGCAGCTAGGTTGCAGCCGGGATGGCGAGCCGCGACGAGATCGTCGCCTGGGCGGACGAGTACCTCGAGCTCGCTGCCTACCCCGACTACGGGCCGATGGGGCTCCAGGTGGTCGGCGCGCCGGAGGTCCGGAAGATCGTGTGCGGCGTCTCAGCGTCCCGCGAGCTCTTCGAGAAGGCCGTCGAGTCCGGCGCGCAGATGGTCGTCGTCCACCACGGGCTCCTCTGGGACAAGGAGCCGCGGCGGATCGGCCCGGTCATGCGTGAGCGCTTGCGCGCGCTCTTCGACGCCGGCCTCAGCCTCGTCGCCTACCACCTGGCGCTCGACGCGCACCCCGAGGTCGGGAACAACGCCTTGCTCTGCGACGAGCTCGGTATCGAGCGCGACGGGCGCTTCGCCGACGGTCTGGGCTTCGGCGGGCACCTTCCCGACCCGGTGCCAGTGAGCGACCTCTCGGAGCGCGTACAGGAGCGGCTCGGCCGGATGCCGCTCGTCTTCTCCTACGGCCCCGAGCTGGTCGAGCGCGTGGCCGTCTGCTCGGGCGGAGCCGCGCGGTACCTCGCCAACGCGGCCGCCGAGGGCTACGACTGCTTCGTCACGGGCGAGGCCGACGAGCCGACGAAGCACGCCGCCAAGGAGGCCGGCGTTCACTTCATCGCCGGCGGCCACTACGCGACGGAGACCCTGGGCGTGCGGGCGCTCGCGGCTCGGATCGGGGAGCGCTTCGACGTTGCCTGGGACTTCGTCGACCTGCCGAACCCCGTCTAGCCCGTTCCCCAGGGGCGCACGTTGCCGCAGGCCAGCTCCGCGCGCGGGTCGGCCAACTGCCGCTTCCAGCCGGCCTCGGTGTTGGCGAAAGAGCATGCCGATCCACCATTCGCCCGCGCGCCGGACGAGCTCGAGCGACCCGAGCTGATCGCCGGCCTCGAACGCCAGGTGGTAGGAGCGCCGGGCGTCGCCCGAGGCCAGCGCGTCCGCCGCCGCGGCCGCCGGCAGAGGGCAGCATCATCGACGGGGCAGGCGGCCGCAGGGTACGCCTCGGACGAAGCGTCCGTCCCACCACACCCAGCCAGAGCGAGCAGGACGAACAACGCCGCCGAGGTCCTCGCGCACCTTCTACACCGCTCGGGCTCCGGAGGTTGTGAGGAAGCCGAGCAGGAGCTCGGCGCATTCCTCCGGGTACTCGCCGACGATCAAGTGGCCGGCGGCGGGAACGACCCGGAGCGGCGCGGGCAGGCGGCGGGCGTACTCGATCCCGTCCTCGAGCGGAATCAACCGATCGCGGGCGCCCCAGACCACGAAGGCCGGACAGCGGACTCGCTCCAGGTAGGTGCGCGGATCCTCTCGGCGTAACACGCGCGAGGCCGTGTCGACGTCCTCGTGCTCGGGCTGGGCGGCCAGGAAGCCGGCCACGGCCTCGGGGGCGAGGGCGCGGGGATCCTCGGCGCCCCAGTAGCCGAAGACGCCCGCCCGCAGGTTGGGGCGGCGGGCAACCGCGTCCCGCGCCCTGGCGACCAGCCGGGCCGGCCGGAACGCGCTGACGACGTCGAGCCAGACCCGGGCGCGCAGGGTGAGCGAGACGATCCCGGCGGACGCGATCAGCACCAGCGCCGAAACCGCCTCGGGCCGCTCCGCGGCGAGGCGCAACGCGACCACGCCGCCGAGCGAGTAGCCGACGGCGGCGGCGGGCAGCAGGTCTTCGTGCTCCGCGACCTTCGCCGCGTGGCGAGCGTAGTCGGCGAGGGTCTCGGCCGCGGGCAGCGGAGCCGTGCCGCCGTGCCCCGGCAGGTCCGGGACGAGCACGCGGTGCCTCCGGGCCAGGAGCGGTGCGAGCACCGTGAAGTTGACAGCCGCGCCGCCGAGACCGTGCAGGAGCAGGAGAGGCGGCCCGGCACCACCGAGCCAATACCGCGTGCGGATGCCGGCGATCTCCGCAACGTGCGACTCAAACCCTCGAAGGAGCGTTGCCCTGGTCACCCCCTAGCCCGTATCCTGTGTGCATGATCGACGAAGGAGCACGAAGCCGTTGAGCTTCGTGACCGCACACGCAAGCCCGCGCGACGTGCCCGCCCGCGCCCTGCCGGCGGGCTTTTTTGCGCTCTGATTCAACGGAGGAGATGACATTGGCGAATCACCTGACGCCCGAGGAGCTGTCGAAGGAGCTGGGGATCGAGCGGGACATGGTCATCCGGGTCTGCATCGAGGAGTCGATCCCCATCTACCAGGGCAAGATCGACAAGACCCTGTTCCAGGCGCACCTCGAGGCGACAGGAACCGCCACGACGACGCCCGCCGCGTAGCGGCGACCTCCCAAGTAACACACTGTTACTTGGGAACGCCTAGCGCGAGCCTGACGCGGCGCGCTTCTTGCGCGCGGCCGGCTTCTTCGCCGGGGCCTTCTGCTTCTGAGCCTGGGCGACGCTCTCCTTGAGCGCCTCCATGAGGTCGACCACGGGCGCCGGGGCCGGCTGCTCCGGGGCGACGATCTCCTCGCCCGCGAGCTTGGCCTCCAGCATGGCCCTCAGCTCGCCGCGGTACTCGTTCTCGAACTCCTCCGGGTCGAACTCGCCGACGAGGCTGGCGACGAGCTGGCGCGCCATCTCGAGCTCGGCCTCCTGCACCTCCGTCTCGCCCACCGCGTCGTCGATCTCCTGCCGGTCGCGGATGTCCTCGGCGTAGTAGAGGAGCTCGAGCGCGAGCGACTCGCCCAGCGGGCGGATCAGGCAGAGGTTCTCCTTGCCCCAGAGGACGAACTTCCCGATCGCCGCGACGTTCGCCTCCTGCATTGCGCGCAGGAGGAGGACGTACGGGCGCCGCTGTGCGTCCGACTCGGCGGGCGAGAGGTAGTACGCCCGGTCGAAGTAGATCGGGTCGACCTCGTCGAGGTCGACGAAGCGGTTGATGTCGATCGACTGCGAGCGCGTGAGCGCGACCGCTTCGAGGTCCGACTCCTCGACCATGATGAACTGCCCCTTCGCGAACTCCCAGCCTTTGACCAGCTCGTCGGCCTCGACGTCGCGCTCGTGGAACGGGCACCAGCGCTTCTGCTTGATCGGCGTGCCGCACTCGCGGTGCAGCGTGCGGAACGAGACATCCTTGCGCTGCTGCGCCACGGCCAGCCCAATCGGGATGTTGACCAGGCCGAAGTTGATGGAGCCGTTCCAGATCGTGCGCATGAGGTCTGAAGCCTAGCGGGACCAGGGATTTTCTCCCTGCACTCCGGAAACCCTCCTTTGAAACGGGTTCTTAGACCACCCTCCTGGCCCCGACCCAGCGCGAGTGGTACCAGGAGTCGTGGATGCCGGAGATCTTGACGACGTCGCCCGAGTTGGGCGAGTGGACGAACCGGCCTCCGCCGATGTAGATGCCGTCGTGCCCCAGGCCGTTGAAGAAGACGATGTCGCCCGGCCGCAGGTTTCGGCGAGGCACCGGGCTTCCCACCTGATACTGGGCGGAGACGACCCGGGGGAGCGAGACGCCGACGCGCGAGAAGACGTAGTACACGAAGCCGGAGCAGTCGAAGCCGGTGCTCGGTGACTCGCCGCCCCAGCGGTACGGGACTCCCAGATAGCGCTGGGCGATGGCTGCGACGCGCGCGCCGCGGCTCGACGCCTTCGCCGCCCGCTTCTTGGGGCGGTCGGGCTTCGACGGCTGCGAGGGCTTCTGCGCGGCGGCCGGGCGGCTGATTCCGAGGGCGCCCAGGGTCTGCGGCCCGACGATGCCGTCCACGATCAGGCCGTGCCGCTTCTGGTAGGCACGGACGGCCCGCCTCGTGATGGGGCCGTAGAGGCCGTCGGCGGCAACTCCGAGCGCCCGCTGGACCGGGACGACCCACCACGCCCGGATGTAGTCGGAGCGCACCCTGCTCGCGCTCCGGCGGAGCGCGGCACGAGTCTGCGGTCCGACGATCCCGTCCACGATCAGCCCGTGACGCTTCTGGAAGGCGCGCACGGTCGCCCGCGTGATCGGGCCGAAGATGCCGTCCGCCTCGATCCCGAGCCGCCGCTGCAGCGCGGCGACGGCCGGGCCGCGGCTGCCGAACTTGAGGAGCTGGACGTGCACTTGCGCGGAGCTCGAGGAGCGGGCCTGGCGATGCGCCCCGCCCGGCACCGGCAGCGCGGCGGCGACCGCCGCCACGACGAGGGTGGCGCCGGCGACCCGCGCCTGCGGAAGCAGTCCCGGCGCGGCGGCCCGCCGCCTTGCTTCCGCAAGTGCCTGCGCGAGATCCCAGAGCTCCGGGTCGGACAGGTCCCGCGCGAGCCTGTCGCGGGAGGCGACGCGGACGACGGGCCCGTCGAGGTCCGGCAGCGCGGCAGAGACAAGGCTCCGCTGGGGGCCATCCCACAGGCCCTGGCGCCTGCGACGCGAACGCTCGAGCGAGCGCTCCCACAGCTCGGCGGCGCCCAGATCGCGGTGAACGCGGGAGTCCAACGTCGCCGTCACGGCCAACCCCTTCCCGTCGGGGCAGCTCCCGCACCGGCACGGTCCCGGCCGGCACAGGCCTACCGCAGCTCTACGAAGGGCGGGAGGCTAACAGACGCCTCGGCGCCGCGCCCGGCTAGAGAACGCGGCGGGCGCCGACGTAGTTCGAGTCGTAGTAGCCGGTCATCGCCGAGACCTTCACGACGTCGCCGGTGTGGGGCGAGTGGATGAACTGGTTCCCGCCGATGTAGATCCCGTCGTGCCCCAGGCCGTTGAAGAAGACGATGTCGCCCGGCTGGAGCTCCGACCGCGAGACGGCCACGCCGACCGCGTACTGGGCGGAGACGGTCCGGGGTAGGGAGACGCCCACGCGCGAGAAGACGTAGTACACGAACCCGGAGCAGTCGAAGCCCGCCGGCGACTCGCCGCCCCACACGTAAGGAGTGCCCAGGTACTGCATGGCGATCCCGACGACGCCTCCGTACTTCGAAGGCGGAGCGCCGGTGGGCGCCTCGGTGGCGGTCGGCGCCGACGCCGCGGCGACCCGCGCCTCGGCGGCCGCGTCGATGCGCGCCTGACGCCTGCGCTCCGCCGCCTGGAGCTCGGCGATCTGATCCCTGATGGAGTCGAGCAGCTCCTGGCGCTGCGCGAGGCCGGCCTCGATCTCGTCCCTCCGTGCCGCGCGCTCGGCGACGACCTGCTCCTGTCGGCTCCGCGCCTTCTCGAGCTCCTCCTCGCGCTGCTTGATCTCCGCCTTGAAGCTCTGCACCTCGTGCAGGATTTGCGCGTCCTGGTCGGAGACCCTGCCCGCCGTCTCGATCCCGTCGAGGATCTCGTCGAGGCTGGAGGAACCGAGGAGGATCTCGACCAGGTCCGGGCTCCCGTTCTGGTACAGGTCGATCAGACGCTCCTCGAGGGAGCTCTGGGCCGAGCCGAGATTGGCGCGCGCGATCTTCAGACGGCGCTCGTTGAGTCGCTGCTGGGCCTTGATCTCGTCGAGCTCGGCCTGAGCGCTGTTATAGGAGTCGATGACCAGCTCGAGCTTCGAGTCGAGCTCCTGGATCTGGGCGAGTACCTGGCGTGCCTCCGCCTGCTTCGACTCGATCTGCGGAGCCGGGACCGCCGGCCCCGCCAACGGCAGCACAGCCACCGCGAGGAACAGGAATAGGAGGGCGTGACGACTTGTTGTCCGGATGCGTGACCCCCTGCCAGGGGACTGTGCGGCTACTTACGCTAGGCCCGACGCCTGCACAAGGCGCGCATGGTAACAGGGTCGCTGGACGGCTGCCGCAAGCGGAAGTAGTGAGGCTAAACCGAGCGCACGAAGCGAGCTGCTAGGGTCCCCGCGTCGTGGACTCGGGCTCGCTACGAACCTGGATCCGGTTCGCAGCTGTCGGGGCGCTCGTGGTCGCCGCACTCCTCACAGCCTCGACGGCGCGGGCCGACGATCCGGCGACCCTTCGCAGCGAAGCCGAACGCCTGCGCGAGCAGAACGACAGCCTGGCGGCGCAGTCCCAAAGCGCGCTCCTCGACCTGTACTCCCTGGAGCGGCGCCTCGCGCGCGCCCAGGGGCGCGTCGCGGCGCTGCAGGCGCGCCGGGAGGCCCTCGAGCGCGAAGAAGCCTCTGCGCAGCGGCGACTTCGGATCGCCCGCGCCGACCTCGCCGAGGCGCAGCGACGGCTCGGCCTGCGGCTGAGCGAGCTCTACGTGCGCGGAGAGGTCGACCCGATCGCAGTCCTCCTCGCCGCCGGGTCGCTCGATGACGCCCTCTCCGCCTTCGACGGGCTGACACGCCTCGCGGACCAGGACGCCTCGATTCTGGGCCAGCTCCGGGACGCACGGCAAGCCCTCCGCGACGCGCTCGAGGCGGTGGCGGAGCGGCAAGCGGAGCTGAGCGGCGTGCTGGCGGACGCCGAGCAGGAGCAGGCGGCGCTCGAAGCCGCGCGCTCCGAGCGGGCGGCGTATATCGCCTCGCTCGCCGACCGCCGGGCGCTGAACGCCGCGCAGATCGCGGAGCTGAGCGCACAGGCCCAGCAGGCCTCCGAGAGCACTCCTCCCGCGCCCGAGCCGGAACCGGAATCGCAGCCGACGGGCCAGCCCTCCCCGGGCGGGTCGCCGATGACCGTGGACGTCGTCGCGTACTGCGGCGGCGTCGGGACCGCGAGCGGGCTTCCGCTCGGCTGGGGCACCGTCGCCGTCGACACGGACGTGATCCCGTTCGGGACGAAGATGTACATCCCCGGCTACGGGGACGGGGTGGCTGCAGACACCGGGAGCGCCATCATCGGGAAGATCATCGACATCTGGTTCCCGACGTGCGCGCAGGCCCGCGCGTGGGGTCGCCAGACGCTGACGATCACGGTCTACTGGTAAGCGGCCCGTAGGCCCCCGTACAATCCTCCCTCGACACCGCGAGCAGAGGAGGCAGCGACGTCAGCCGCCGAGGATCGGCGCTCCGCGAAGCAGCTCGAGGAGCTCCGCGTGCTGCTCGTCGACGACCACGACCTCTTCCGGAGCGGGCTCAGAAGCCTGCTCGAGGAGCAGGGCCTCCAGGTCGTGGGAGAGGCGGACAACGGGCGCGACGCGTTGCGGCTGGTCGGTGAGCTCGCGCCCGACGTCGTCGTCATGGACCTGAAGATGCCGGAGCTAACAGGCGTCGAGACGACGCGCCAAGTCTCGAGCATCGCCCCGCGGACGCGCGTCGTGGTGCTGACCATCTCGGTCGACGACGACGACGTCATGGACGCGGTCATGGCCGGCGCGTGCGGCTACCTGCTCAAGGACTCGTCCATCGACCAGCTGATCGCCGGCATCCGCGCCGCGGCGACCGGCGAGTCGCTGATCTCACCGCAGATCGCTGCCAAGGTGCTCCAGCGCCTCCGCGCCCAGACCGCGGACGCGACGGCCGCCCGGACGATCCGCACCGAGCTGTCCGACCGGGAGCTGGAGGTCCTGCGCCTGATCGCGATCGGCAAGGACAACGCCGAGATCGCGCGCGAGCTCTACATCAGCCCGAAGACGGTCAAGAACCACATATCCAACATTCTCATGAAGCTCCAGATCGAGAACCGCATCCAGGCGGCGGTCTACGCCGTTCGCAGCGGGATCGTCTGAGGACGTTCTAGCGGGTCTCGGTGAGCGTGCCGAGGAGGCCGCGGAGCTGGGAGAGCTCCTCCTCGACGAGCGCGAGCCGGGCCTTGAGGATGCGGACCTCGCCGACGTGCTCGTCGCTCCCGGCGAGGGCGCGTATCCGCGCCTCGGCGCGGCGCCGCTCGCCGTCCAGCGCGAGCGCGCGCGCATAGCCGTCGGTCAACGTATGCTCGACGGCGTCCCCGGTCGCCTCACGCTCCGGCTCGGCGCGGTCGAGGAGGAGGCGGATGCGGTCGAAGAGGAGTGTGATGTCGTCGCTCATCCGGCCCTCTCAACGTACTCCGCTCCCGAACGCCGTCCAAGGGCCGAACGGCCTATGCTGCGGGGCTGCAAGACCTAGTGTCATGACGGCAAAAGGGGTCACAGAACGCGCTCTCGTCGTCGTCGCGGCGCTGGTCGCCGTGCTCGGGACGATGGCGCCGCCCGCGTCCGCGCAGACGCTCCGCGAGCGCCTCGACGACGCGCTCACGGTCAACGGCGTCTCTCGGGCGAAGACGGGGGCCTTTGCCTTCAACCTCCGGACCGGGAGGGTCGTCTACGGATGGCAGGCCCGCCGGTCGTTCAAGCCGGCGTCGAATGAGAAGCTCGGGGTCGCCCTGGCCGCCCTCCGGCGGCTCGGCGCGTCGTACCGGATCCGGACGGAGCTGATCGGAGCCGGGTCGCGACGCGGCGCGACGTGGCGCGGGAGGCTCTTCCTCAAGGGGCACGGCGACCCGACGCTCGGCGCCGGCGACCTCCGCCGGCTGGCCCGGAAGCTACGCGCGACGGGCGTCCGCCGGGTCACAGGCCGCGTCGTCGGCGATGAGACGTACTTCGACGCGCGCCGCACCGCTCCGGGCTGGCGGGCCTCCTACTACAAGATCGAGTCGCCGCCGCTGTCGGCGCTCGTCGTCAACCGCGCGCGCGTGAACGGGCGCACGGTGGACAAGCCGGCGCTCGCGGCCGCGAAGGCGTTCAGACAGGCCCTCGTCGCCGCAGGGATCTCGGTCGCCGGAAGGGCCGCCACCGGCCCGGCTCCGAATGACTCGCGCGTGCTGGCGGTCGTGCGCTCCAAGACCGTGGCGGCCATCGTCCGCCACATGAACAAGATCAGCGACAACTTCTACGCCGAGATGCTCGTCAAGCACCTCGGTGCGGTCCTGCGCGACAGGGGGACGACCGCCGCCGGCTGCCGGGTCGTACGCCGCGTCCTCCAGACGAGAAACGTGCCGCTCGCGGGGGTGCGCATCGCCGACGGCTCGGGGCTCTCGCAGTACAACCGGGCCACCGCGCGCGCCGTGGGGGCGATCCTCCTCGCCGCCTGGCGCGACGCAGCCGTCCGCGGCCCCTTCTTCTCGTCGCTCGCGATCGCGGGCGTGGACGGGACCCTCGAGGAGCGCATGCGCTCCGGGCCCGCCTACGGCCGGGTGCGTGCGAAGACGGGGACGTTGAGAACCGCCTCCGCGCTCTCCGGGTACGTCGGCACGCGCTACGTGTTCTCGATCCTCCAGAACGACAACCCGATCTCCTGGACGCGCGCCCGCCGCTCGCAGAATCGCTTTGCGCAGACGCTCGCCCGCGCCCTCCGATGACGGAGCGCTTCGAGGCCGTCATCTAGGTCGAGGGGAAGACGGCCACCTACTTCGAGGTCCCGCTCGACGTGCGGGCGGTCTTCGGCCGCGCCAGGCCGCCGGTGCGGGTGACGATCGGGGGCCACACGTACAGGAGCACGATCGCCCCGTACGGCGGCAGCTACATGCTGCCGCTGAACCGGGCGAACCGAGCGGCCGCAGGCGTTGTCGCCGGCGACACCGTGACGGTGGAGCTCGAGCTCGACGACGAGCCCCGCACGGTCGAGGTCCCCGACGACCTGCGCGCCGCGCTGGCCGGCGACGAGGAGGCGGCAGCCGCCTTCGACCGCCTCTCGTACACCCATCGGCGGGAGTACGTCGAGTGGATCACCGAGGCCAAGCGCGAGGAGACACGCGCGCGCCGCCTCGCGAAGACGCTCGACCGCCTCCGCGAAGGGAAGCCTCTCTCCTAGGAGGGTTTGGCGGAATGTCGCTCGTCGCCGGGGTGCGATGGTCGTTCCGAGGCAAGGACGCAGGGAGCGCCCGTAGCGCATGAGCTACGGGCGCGACTGAGGACGCAGTCCTCGGGGCGAGCAGCGCGGCCCGGCGGCACAGCCGTCATTTCGCCAAACCCTCCTAAGAGATGAGCTTCTCGAAGGCGGGCTCGTCGAGGATCTCGACGCCTGCCTTGCGGGCCTTGTCGAGCTTGGAGCCGGGGCTCTCGCCGGCGATCACGGCGGTCGTCCTCTTGGAGACCGAGTCGGTGACCTTGGCGCCCTTGGCCACCAGCGCCGCGCGGGCCTGGTCGCGCGACCAGCGCTCGAGCGTCCCCGTGATCACGTAGGTCTGCCCGGTGAGCGGCCCCTCGATCGGCCGCTCCGAGTCGGCGAGCTCGAGGCGGATGCCGAGGTCCCGAAGCTCCTCGACGAGGGCGCGGTTCTTGTCGTCGGCGAACCACGTCGCGATCGACTCGGCCCGGTCGGGGCCGATGCCGTCGACCTCCTCGATGTCCTCCTGCCGCGCGGCGAGCAGGCGGTCGATCGAGGCGAAGTGCCGCGCGAGATTCTGCGCCGTCACCCAGCCGACGTCCGGGATGTTGAGTCCCGCAAGCACGCGCGCGAACGAGATCTGCTTCGATGCCGCGATCGCGTCCACCGCGTTCTGGGCCGAGATGTCCGCGTAGCCGTCCAGCTCCGTCAGCTGCTCCTTCGTGAGCCGGTAAAGGTCGGGGATGGAGCGGAGGAGGCCCAGATCCCACAGGCGGCGGACGAACTGCTCCCCCACGCCCTCGATGTCCGCGGCCCCCATCACCCAGTTGTTGAGCGTCTCGAGCCCGCGCGAGGGGCAGTCGTTGTTGGGACAGCGGTGCATGACCTCGCCCTCGGGCTTGACGATGTCCGCGCCGCAGAGCGGGCACTTCTTCGGCATGCGGAAGCCCTTCGTGCCCTTCGCGTGCGGCAGCACTGGGCCGACGACCTGCGGGATGACGTCGCCCGCGCGCTGGACGATGACCGTGTCACCCTCGCGGATGTCCTTGCGGTTGATGTCCTCCTCGTTGTGGAGCGTCGCCTGCGAGACGGTCACGCCTCCCACCTCGACCGGCTCGAGCTGCGCCCAGGGATTGAGCGCGCCGGTGCGGCCGACGCGCACGTGGATCTTCAGCAGCTTCGTCTGCGCGGTCATCGGCGCCCATTTGAAAGCGCGCGCCCACCGCGGACGGCCGTGCAGCGCGCCGAGGCGCTCCTGTTGGTCGAGAGAGTCGACCTTGACGACGATGCCGTCGATCTCGTAGTCGAGCTCGATCCGCTTCCTCTCCCACTCGGCGCACTCGCGTGCGACCGACTCGATCGACTCGTGCCGCTTCGCGTGCGGGTTCGTGCGGAAGCCCCTCGCGCGGAGCCATTCGAGGGTCTCCCAGTGGCTGCCCAGGTCGAGCCCGTCGCCGCGGCCCGTGCCGTAGACCCAGATTGAGAGCTCGCGCTCGGCGGTGATCTGTGAGTTCAGCTGACGGAGCGAGCCGGCGGCGGCGTTGCGCGGGTTGGGCGCCGTCTTCTTGCCCTCGGCCGCAAGCCGCTCGTTCAGGCGCATGAAGGCTGAGAGCGGGAAGTAGACCTCGCAGCGGACCTCGAGCACCGGCGGCGGGGGCCCGCCGTCGACGCCTCGCATGCGGAGCGGGATCGCCTTGATCGTGCGGAGGTTCGGCGTCACGTCCTCGCCGCGCTCGCCGTCGCCGCGCGTCGCGCCCCGCACGAGGACTCCGTCCTCGTAGACGAGCGAGACCGCGGAGCCGTCGATCTTCGGTTCGGTCACGTAGGCGATCGACTCGTCCGAGTCGAGCCGCTTGCGCACGTCGTCGGCCCACTTGGCCAGCGTCTCCTCCGTCGTCACCTTCTCGAGCGAGCCCATGGGCGTCAGGTGCTCGACCTTGCGGAACTTGTCCGACGGGGGCGCGCCTACCCGCTGGGTCGGCGAGTCGGGGGTCGCGAGGTCCGGGTTCTCCTCCTCGAGGCGCTGGAGCTCGTCGAAGAGACGGTCGTACTCGGCGTCGGAGATCTCCGGGTCGTCGAGGACGTGGTAGCGATAGAGGTGGTGGTCGACCTGCTCGCGCAGGTCGGCGACACGCTTCTCCAGGGTCTTAGAAGCCATCTCGGAATGACGCGCCGCCGTCGGGGCGTCCTGGGCGACTGCGAGGGAAGGACGCAGGGAGCGCCCGTATTAGCGAATACGGGCGCGACTGAGGACGCCGCATCGCGCCGGCCAGGGCGGTCCGACGGCATCCGGCTTCATTTCGAGATGGCTTCTTAAAGGACATCGAGGAGCTGCTCCGGGGTCTTGACGAGCGCGTCCGCCTCGGCCAGCGCGTCGACGGGGTGGATGTTGCCCCACGCGACCGCGACGGTGAAGACCCCTGCCGCCTTGCCTGCGGCCACGTCGAAGGGCGAGTCGCCCACGAACGCCGAATCCTCGGGCTCGGCCTCCAGGAGATCGAGCGCCGCGAGAACGGGCGCGGGATCCGGCTTGTGGCGCTCGGTCGTATCCGACGTGACGACGGCGTCGAAGTAGCGCTCGAGCGGCAGCACGGCGAAGGCGAGCTCGACGGTCTTGCGCCGCTTGGCGGTGACGATCCCCAGCCGGTGCCCGTCGTCCTTGAGCTGCGCCAGGACCCGCTCGATGCCCTCGAATGCCTCCAGGTCGTCGTGGAGCGGCTCGTTGTGGGCCCTGTAGACGCGCACGAGCTCGGCAGACCGCGCCTCGTCGATCGCGCGCATCTGGTCGTGGATGCTCGAGCCGCCGACCAGCGCCGCGAGCTCGGCCTCCGGAATCTCGCGGCCGAGCACGGTGCGGGTCGCGTGCTTGAAGGAGGCGAGGATGATCGCCCCCGAGTCGATCAGCGTGCCGTCGAGGTCGAAGAGGACGTTGGGATAGCGCATCGCGTTGATCGTATCGACGCGCCTGTGCCATGATCGCGCCATGCCGCAGGGTGAGGGCACGAAGGAATCGCCGTGGGTTTTGAAGACGCCGCCGGGCACGTCCGAGTACCAGATTTACAGGGCCGAGTCCGCCGATCCGCCGGCGCTGGTCTGCGTGGTCGGGAAGACGACCCTGAGCTACCAGCTCCGTGCCCTGGACGACCTGCACGCAATGCTGAAGGAGCACGGCGACTGCATGCCTCTCGGTGCGGCCGACGAGCAGAAGCCCGCCGCCGAGGGGACGGTCGAGGCCTGATGGAGGAGCTCGGCCTCGCCGAGCTCGAGCACAATCCGCGCAACAACCGCATGCACGCGATCTAGGCGTTTACGGCCGCGTTTGAAGCCCTCCCGTCAGTAGTGAACCTCTTCTAGGTAGAGGCCCCAGGGCGGGACGGTCGCGCCCGCCTCCTCGCGCGGGCGGCCGGTCAGGAGCCGCCCCAGCTGCTCGGGATCCTGCTGCTCCAGCATCGTCCCCACCAGGATGCGCACCATGTGGCGCAGGAAGCTGTCCGCGGTGATCGTGAAGGCGAGGACGTGGCCGTCACGCTCCCAGCCGGCCTCGCGGACGACACGCTCGAAGGACTCGTGCTGGGTCTCCGTCGGCGTGAAGGCGCGGAACTCGTGCCGGCCGAGAAGGAGAGCCGCCGCGGACGTGAGCGCCTCCTCGTCGACCGGGCGCGGGAACCAGAACGACCGCCGCCGCTCTAGCGGCGAGTGCGCAGCGCGCCGCCAGACGCGGTAGCGGTAGGAGCGACCCGTTGCCGAGAAGCGGGCGCTGAAGCCCTCCGGTGCAGCTTCGCTGTCGACGGCGGCTACGTCGTCCGGGAGGACGGCGTTCAGCGCGGGCGCGGCCCGCTCCGCCGGCGGCCCGCCCTCCGCCTCGAAGCTCGCCACCTGGCCGAGGGCGTGCACGCCGGCATCGGTGCGCCCGGCCACGGCGAGGCCTCCCCAGCGCGGGTAGACGCCGTCGAGCGCCGCCCGCACCTCGCCCTCGACGGTCCGAAGGCCCGGCTGCACCGCCCATCCGGAGAAGCCCGTGCCGTCGTACTCGAGCGTGACGCGGAGGAAAGTCACCCCGTCGCCGAACCCTGGCCAAGTAACAGCCTGTTACTTGGCCGGGGCTTGACAAGGTCGGTGGTAAGCGGTAACTTACGGTAAGTCATGACTTACGATGATGCGTTGACAGCACTCGCCGATCCTACGCGCCGGTCCGTGTTCGAGACGCTGCGGCGAGGGCCGAGGTCGGTCGGGGACCTCGCGCGAGGCCTGCCCGTGAGCCGGCCGGCGGTCTCGCAGCACCTGCGCGTCCTCGAGCGCGCGGGGCTCGTCCGAGCCCGCCGCGAGGGCACGCGCAACTTCTACAGCGTGAACGGCGACGGGCTCGCCGAGCTGCGCGACTACTTCGAAGGGTTCTGGGACGAGGCGCTGGCCGCGTTCAAAGCGGCGGCGGAAAGCGATCAAGGAGGAGAAGAGGATGAGCCAGATGAGGGATGAGCTGGCGGTGCGCAAGTCGGTGCAGGTGCGCTGCACGCCCGAGCACGCCTTCCGCGTCTACACAGAGCGGATGTCCGATTGGTACCCGATCGAGGGCCACTCCCTCTTCGACGATCCGCAGAGCACGATCGTCTGGGAAGGACGCGTCGGCGGCCGCGTCTACGAGCTGTCGTCCGGGGGCGAGCAAGGCGTCTGGGGGACGCTCATCACCTGGGACCCGCCGCGGGAGCTGGCGATGACCTGGCACCCCGGCCGAGGCGAGGAGTCCGCACAAGAGCTCCGCATCTCCTTCACGGCGGACGGCGACGGCACGCGGGTCGACCTCGTCCACAGCGGCTGGGAGCGAGTCGGGCCGGATTTCCGGGAGCGGATGGCCGGCTACAACGAGGGCTGGGACGCGGTGCTCGCCGCCTTCGGCACAGCGGCCGGGAAGGAGGGCTGAGATGCATCCGGAGATCGCCAGGCAGCTGGCCGCCGAAAGGCACGCCGACTTGCAGAGGGACGCGTCGATGCTCCCGGCTCCTAGGCGCTCGCGGAGGACCTGGAAGCGTCGGCGTCGCGGGCTCGCGCGCTACGCCGGCGTGCTGACCGGGGCCCGCTCGGGGACGTAGTCCACGAGCTCGAGATAGGCCATCGGGGCGGCGTCGCCCTGGCGCGGGCCGATCTTCACGACCCGCGTGTAGCCGCCCGGCCGGTCGGCGAACCGCGGCGCGATCTCGGCGAAGAGAATGTGCGCCACGCTCTTGGAGCGGAGGAACGCCACCGCCTGGCGGTGCGCGGCGACGTCCCCCCGCTTTCCGAGCGTGATCATCTCCTCGACGATCGGCCCGACCTCCTTGGCCTTGGCCTCGGTCGTCCTGATACGGCCGTGCTCGATGAGCGCGGAGGCGAGGTTGGCGTAGAGCGCCTTGCGATGGGCCGAGTCGCGGCCCAGCTTCCTGCCTGCGCGCCGGTGTCTCATTCGTCCCTCAGGGTGAGGCCGTGAGCCTGGAGCGTCTCCCGGACTTCCTCGATCGACTTCTTGCCGAAGTTCGGGATGGCCGCGAGCTCGGTCTCCGTCTTGGAGACGAGGTCGCCGATCGTCTCGATGCCGACGCGCTTGAGGCAGTTGTAGCTGCGCACGCCGAGCTCGAGCTCCTCGATCGGGAAGTTCTCCATCCCGTGGGCCTGCGGCGCCTCCGCCTCGGCGTCGGCCGCCTCCGCGAAGCCCTCGATCTTGTCGATGTCGGTGAAGATCGCGAGCTGGCGGATCAGGATCTCGGCCGCCTCGGCGATCGCGTCGCGCGGCGACACGGAGGCGTCCGTGGTTACGTCGAGGGTGAGCTTGTCGTAGTCGGTGCGCTGCCCAACGCGGGCCGCCTCGACCTCGTAGGAGACCCGGCGAACGGGCGAGAAGATCGAGTCGACGGGGATGACCCCGATCGTGTGCTCCGGGCCGCGATTCAGCTCGGCGGGGACGTAGCCGCGGCCGCGGCCGATCGTCAGCGTCACTTCGAGCCGGCCCTTGTCGGAGAGGTTGGCGATCTCGAGGTCCGGGTTGAGGATCTCGAGGTCGGCCGGCGCCTCGATGTCAGATGCCTTCACGACGCCGGGGCCCTTCTTCTCCAGCCGCACCTCCACCTCCGGCGACTCGCCGTGGAGGAGACAGATAAGGCTCTTGAGATTGAGGATGATGTCCGTGACGTCCTCGCGCACGCCCTTCAGGGTCGTGAACTCGTGCGCGACGCCCTCGATCTTCACCGAGGTGACGGCCGCGCCCTCGAGGGAGGAGAGGAGCACCCTGCGGAGCGAGTTGCCGAACGTGTAGCCGAAGCCGCGGTCGAGCGGCTCGATCACAAAGATGCCACGCTCCTCGGTCACCTCCTCGTGGGTGATCCGGGGCACCTGGAATTCCATGAGCGACGTTCTGGTGGCCATGCTTCCTTTCTACTTCGAGTAGAGCTCGACGA